>PJEL010002020.1_pt1 | contig 19275 bp, 20 predicted proteins | sample 1853271 | NCBI WGS metagenome assembly PJEL01 (sample SAMN08108733, study PRJNA415343) | Invertebrate metagenome, whole genome shotgun sequencing project. | host: Globobulimina | place: Sweden: Gullmar Fjord | collected 2015-08
TAATACCGTGGCAAATAATAATAAAAAGGAAGCCTGATGTTCGACACGCTGATCAAAAGTGTAAATAGCCTTTTATGGGGCGAAGGCCAAGTACTCATTTACATTTTACTTTTTGCTGGTATTTGGTTTTCGGTGCGTTTAAAAGCCATTCAAATACTTAAATTTAAACATATGTTTAGTTTACTAAAAGGCAGCAGCAAATGTAAAAAAGGCGACATATCATCATTTCAAGCGCTGTGTACTGGTTTATGTGCGCGGGTAGGCACGGGTAACTTAGCAGGTGTTGCCGTTGCTATATCATTGGGTGGCAGTGGTGCCATTTTTTGGATGTGGGTTATTGCCATATTAGGCATGGCCACAGGCTTTGCCGAAAGTGTATTAGGTCAAGTATATAAAGTGCGCGACAGCCAAGGAGAGTTTAGAGGCGGCCCTGCGTATTATATTCAACAAGGGTTAGGTAATCGAGCCTTTGCTATTACCTTTGCACTGTGCTTATTTTTAGGTTACGGCTTTACCTTTAGCGCCATGCAAACCAACACCATTACCGATGCACTTAATTTTGCCTTCGAAATTCCAACCTTTTACTCTGGATTAGTGATCACTGTGTTAGCCGGCTCTATTATTGTGGGTGGTTTTAAAGCAATCGCCCGCTTTGCTGAGCGCGTAGTACCGGTAATGGGCATAGTGTTTGTGCTTGTTGCAGTTATTATTACCTTAATAAACTTCACCCAAGTGCCTGCTATGCTTAAAGATATATTTTTATCAGCATTTGGGCTGCAAGAAGCAGGTGCAGGCGCGATGGGCGCAGCAATAAAAAATGGTATTCAACGTGGCCTTTATTCAAACGAAGCGGGCGCGGGCAGTGTGCCACATGCTTCAGCCAGTGCAAGCCCACTGCCTAATCATCCGGTAACACAGGGCTACATTCAAATGTTAGGGGTGTTTTTCGACACCATAGTATTGTGTAGCTGTACTGCGGTTATTATTTTACTTGCCGACATAGACATAAGCGGCGAAATGGAAGGTATACGTTTAACGCAAAGCGCCATGACCGCACATTTAGCACAAGGGGGTGTGTACTTTGTAGCAGCCGCTATTACCTTGTTTGCCTTTACGTCTGTAGTAGCCAACTATGCTTACGCAGAAAGTAACTTGCACTTATTTAAACTCGATAACAAAATGGGCCGTGGTATTTATACTTTGCTTTATTTATCAATGATGTTGTGGGGCGCGTCGGCCACATTAAAGCAAGTATGGGATTTAGCCGATATTGCTTTAGGTTTAATGACAGTGGTTAACGTTATCGCTATTATATTGCTAACCCCAACAATATTAGCGGTTACTCGCGATTATCATACACAACGCGAAAAAGGCTTAGAGCCCGAATTTAAAGTAAATGATGTAAAAGTACAGGGTAAATGCGAAACCGGCATTTGGGACTAGTTAACGTATATTAAGTCACTTTTAGCATTAATAAACGGTTTTATGGCAGCATAAAACCGTTTTTATTTTTGCATAACTATTCTATTTTTAGCCTGGTTATATACAAAGTAATTAACAAGTATATGCCATTAAATAGAAATAAGCAGCACAATTAACCACAGATTTTATAGGCTAAATTTTTAGATGATCAACATTTACGCAGGTAAAACTGCTGCAAAAATAATAAACGAACAGGGGCTTAAACCCGAATTATTCAGCTCATTTTTAGGTGCCAGCGGCGGGCCAAAATGGTTTACCTTGTTTGGTTTAGACAAATATATATTTGGTGAGTTTTTTAAAAACCATAAACAACCGCTTAACTTAATTGGCTCATCGGCAGGGGCTTTTCGTTCTGCGTGTTTTGCACAAAACGATCCAGTTAAAGCCATTGAACGTTTAGCAAAATCGTATTCGCAAACCCGATATTCTAGTAATAAACCAACACCAGCTGAAATTACCACTAAAGCCCGCGCACTGCTTGAAGATGTGTTTGGTGATAACGGCGTGGCTGAAATTATAAATAACCCCGTATTTAAAGCACATTTTATAGTGGCAAAATCGAATGGATTTATAGCCAGTGAAAATAAATTATTACAGCTTATGGGTTTATCAAAAAGTTATATGCTTAATCGAGTAAACCGAAAATATTTAGGATCGCAATATGAGCGTTTTATATTTGGCCCAGCAACAAGCGACTTATCAATTACCGACAGCTATAATTTTAAAACACAAAAAATAGCGCTTACCCAAAATAATTTAAAAGAGGCATTACTTGCATCGGGTTCAATACCTTTAGTTATGCAAGGCATTAAAAATATTGCCGGAACACCCGCGGGTATTTATCGCGATGGTGGCATTATTGATTACCACTTTGATTTAAAAATTAATAACCCAGGACTCATTTTATATCCGCACTTTAATAGCGACCCAAAAGCAGGGTGGTTTGATAAAAATTTAAAACGTAAAGTATCACCACTTAATTACGATAACGTGGTGATGATCACGCCATCAAAAGAATTTATAGCAGGCTTACCTTACGGAAAAATTCCAGATAGAAATGATTTTACCGATCTAGATGCCGACACACGCATTAAATATTGGAATACAGTATTTAGTGAAACAGAAAGATTAGCAGAGGCGTTTGATGAGAAGTTATATAATAATTTTAAAATAATACCAATTGAATAAATTGCCAATTTTGCTGATGCAATGAAGCATTTATTGTTATATAAAAGGGCTAGTTTACATCGCGATTATATAGTGATGAAAATTAGCCCTATGGTTGGTTTTGATTGCTGTGTATTTAAATAAAATCACGGAATCGATGGGTTATTGGGATATTTCCTCTATATATTCTTGAAGCCTGGCTTGCGCATTTTCTTCACCAAATAGAATATGACATACCTCTTGTAGCCCCGGATCAGAGAGGATATCTTCTTTACGTACAACCAGTGATATTTTAGAGCGGCGACGTAAAAAATCACTTAGTTTAGTTACCATTTCTCGTTCGGCAGCATGTTCAATTTCAACACGTAAATACTCTGAATTTTTAATTAGAAGCTCAGCTTTTTCAGGAACTTCTCGAATTTTTTCTAACATGTTAATTGCATTTCTTCCGTAACGTCTCCAAAAGCGTTTGCTGAGTACTTCAGTAGATGTTTTGGGAGTTAAGCCGTCTAAATTCATTAGCTTAGCACGATGCATAAATTCATTTTTGACAGTATCGTCAGGCTCGCCGTACCATTTGTAATCCTCGTAAGGAAGGTTAATACCAAGCTTTTTGATTAACTCAGCAACTTCATCACCGACATTGATACAATCAGTTAATTTCCCACCAAATATAGAAAGGTATTTTTTCTCATAGTTAGTGTCGATTGCGTGTTTGCGCGATAATTGCACCCAGTCAGCCTTACCATTACCATCTTTTTTAATTGCTAATGGCCTTACACCACATCGTTCAGCTATTATATCGTCTTTTGTGAGCTGTTTATCCAGTTCTAGTAACTTGTTCGCATTATCTAACACAAACTTTCTATCTTCATCAGTAACATGCGAATGTGGGCTTTCAACTTGTGTATCAGTTGTACCAATACAAGTTTTAGGTCCCATAGGGATCACGAAGAATAGTCTGCCATCGTCAGCAAAAAATGTAAGTACTTTATTACTGCTAGTAATTTTATCAACAATAAGGTGAATACCTTTTGAAAATAAATGGTGATGTGCTGTAGTTTGACTGTTAGTAATATTAATAGGATCAACAAAAGGGCCTGCGGCGTTTATAATTACTTTAGAACGTATCGAAAATTGTTCTTTCGTTATTTCGTCCATTGCATTTGTTGTCCAAATATCATCTGTACGGTTTGAGCCTTGTGCACTTACATAGTTAGCACCGATACAGCCATGGCTCATACTAGAGCGAATAAAGTTAAAAACAAACCGGGCATCGTTGTCTAATAAAAAGCTGTCTGAATACTCAAAACCGGCTTCTACATTTGTAGTGTTGACGACTGGCTCTAATGATTTAATTTTTTTTGCATTAAGGTAGCGAGGCGATTGTGTAAAAAATCGGCCCATAAACCAATAGACGATTGTTCCTAAATAGACAAAGAAAGCTGGGAATCTAAAGCCTTTTTGAATACTGGTAAAAAAACGAATTTCTTTAACTGTCGATGGGTAGCTGCGCATTAAATGGTTTCTACTTTTACATAGTTTATTTACCAAGTTATATTCATGGCTTTCTAAATACTTTATGCCGCCCCAGGCCAAGTTAGATGAGTTTGAACTAGTGAAACCAGCGAAATCTCCTTTATCGATTAATGCAACTTTGGCGCCTTTTGCAGCTAATGCTGCAGCTGATACTGCACCATTAATACCCCCTCCAATTATCAATACATCGAATATATCTTGAGGAAGTTTTTTTATATTATTCTTTCTCAGTTGGCTCATTTTTTGGATTACCTATTATTAATTACTAGCCTTTTATATCTACTTGGTTAGGTTATTTTCGTACAAGCTAGAGCTATAAAAGATTACGTATAAAGTTTTTATGCTTATGAAAGTTGGATTACTTATAATTTATATATTGAAGCTTCATAAATGGCTTCTATAGAATTATTTAATTTTTCATCAAACTTTTTATCAGACATGTCATGATGTAGGCCAATCAATAATGCTCTTGAAAAACTAGCAATAATACCAGTATTTCTTTTTAGCTTTTCATTGGCTTGTGTAATAGAGTAACCACCAGATAGAGCAACTAATTTTAAAACTTTTGGGTGTGTTGCAAGATCTTTATATAAATTAGGCACTTCAGGTAACGTGAGTTTTAATATTACTTGCTGTCCATCTTCAAGGTTATTCAGCTCTTCAATAATTACATCATGCAACATGAGTTCTGCAGATTGCTTTTCTTCGCAATAAATATCAACTTCAGGCTCAATAATAGGCATTAGCCCTGAATTTATTACCTCTTTTGCAATTTCAAATTGCTGTTTAACAACATTTTGGATACCAATACGACTAGCTTGTTTTATAACAGACCGCATTTTTGTGCCAAAAACAAAATTAGTATCAACCGTTAGTATTGAACCAAGGTTTTTAATGGGTTTCATTAACTGTACACCGTCAGATTCAGGCATTAAACCTTCATCTATTTTTAAAAATGGTACAATTTCTTTATGTTTCCACAAATATTCAGCTGTTGGAATATTTTCAATGTAACGATTTAAAGTATCTTTAAATAGAATTGCGCCCAATATTTTTCGTGAATTAAATGGACTACTTGAAATTATTCGTGCTCGCATAGAATGTATATATTTAAACATCTCCTCATCAGATGAAATCTCACTAGATGAGATACCATACTGCTCTAAAGCTTTTGGTGAACTCCCACCACTTTGATCTAGTGCAGCTATAAAGCCTTGACTATTTTTTATTTTTTCTAGCATGTTAAGTCTTATTGACATGATTTTAACCTTTAAATAATTGAAAGCAGATATGTTTCTTAACAAAAGTAAAGTTAGATACAATTTCTATATAAATACAGATGTCACTCTTAAAGTAATAATGTATGTTTTTTATTTTCCTAAAGCATACTTTTCTATAAGTAGAACTTCATTCTTAGAACCAATAAATACAGGGATCCGTTGATGTATACTTGAAGGCACAGTGTCTAAAATAGAAGTAGTCCCATTACTTGCTAAACCATTTGCTTGCTCTACTAAAAATGCAATTGGGTTTGCTTCATAAAGTAATCTTAATTTACCGTATTTAAAGTTTTTTTCTTCAGGGTACCCAAATATACCTCCCTTACATAGAATTCTATGCATATCACCTACCATGGCTCCCAACCATCTCATATTAAAGTTTTTCTTTCGGATACCATCGGTACCAAGCTGTAAATCAACAATATATTTTTGTACATTTTCAGGCCACTTAAATTGGTTTGATAAATTAAATGAAAATTCATTCGTATCTTCTGGAATGTTTAAATTAGGATGTGTGAGCATAAAGTTATTATTTGAGGGATCTAATGTATAAATATGTGTTCCTGAACCTGTTGATAAGGCAAGCATAAGCGATGGGCCATATAGAACATAGCCTGCAGCGATAATTGATCTTCCTGTAGAAAAAAAGTCTTCTTCACTAACTTCTGTTTGGGCAGGAGAAGCTGAAGATATAGAAAAAATAGTACCTAATGAACCATTTACATCAGTATTAGATGAACCATCTAATGGGTCGAAACAAATAAGGTATTTGCCAAAACTATTACATAATATAATGTCTTCTACTTCTTCAGATGCGACAGCTCTAACCTGCTTATTCTTTTTTAGAGATTCAATCAAAATATTATTAGCGATAACATCTAACTTCTTTTGTACCTCTCCTTGTACATTGTGATCAGGCAATGAGCCAAGCACATCAGATAATGCACCATGATTAATACGAGTAGCTATTTCTGTGCATGCACCAACTATGCTTTGGATCAGCAGTGTGAGTGTTTTTGGAACGTTATCCTGCTCTAATTGTGTATATAGGTTTTTCATTGGTGCCTTATCGATAACATTAATACTAAAGAGTAATACATGGTTTTAATTTGCTTTTATGTTCATTTTTAAAAGTATCACTTATTTGCGAACATTTGCAAACATTAAAGTACATAAAAGAAAATAAATTCTGGTATACAGGAGTGAAATAGAGGAGGGAATTACAAAGTTATATATTAATTTAACCAATTTATTATTTAATTATTAAGTACATTAACAACGAAATTCATGGTATCTACTTGAAATTATTTGAATTGTTCTGTATGTATTAGATGGTTTAGATTGACTACTATCGTGCTATATGAAGCTTAACGTCATGTTCGGAAAGTAAGGTTAGAATACTCTTAGGTGGTTTAGCATCAGTAATAAAGTCATCTGCTTGACTAATGTTACCTAAACGAACCATAGCGCACCTACCAAATTTTGAATTATCAGCGGCGAGTAAAACTTTACGTGAATTTTTGATGATTGCTTGAGCAACACGAACTTCACGATAATCGAAATCAAGTAGAGAACCATTTTCTTCTATCCCACTTATGCCGATAATGCCGAAGTCCATACGAAACTGATTGATAAAATCTTCAGTTGTTTCACCAATAATACCACCATCTCTATGTCTAACTTCTCCTCCTGCTATAAGAACTGAAAAATCCTTTTTAACGCCTAATATAGCAGCAACATTTAAATTGTTAGTTACAACTTTAAGGTTTTCATGCGATAGAAGTGCTTTAGCTATAGTCTCAGTCGTTGTTCCTATATTTATAAATAAAGAAGAACCATTTGGTATCATACTAACTAAATGTTGCGCTATTTTTTGTTTAGCTTCTAAATCCATGATTTTTCTAGTTTGATACGCCATATTTTGAATGCTTGAGACTACACTAGCGCCTCCATGATGACGCCTTAATTTGTTTAACTTTGCAAGATGGGTAAGGTCGCGTCTTATCGTCTGTGGAGTGACTTTATAGTGCTCAACTAATTCTTCAATAGAAATGGAATCTCTTTCTTTTAATAGTTTTAATATAGATTCGTGTCTCTGATCTTGGGTCATTTTTATTTAGCATAATTTTAATTTTAATTAGTAAAACTATTATAAGTGAAAAAGAAGTAAATGAGAATTTTATAGAAATTATTTCATTAAATAATTGTATATAAAAGTTTGATATTTGTTGTATGTTACATTTAATTCATGTAATAGTACAAAAACGAAAATAACCGAATGTTAAAGTGTAAAAAATAATGAATAATTATATCCTTTCAATTGATCAAGGTACGACTAGCTCTCGCAGTGTTTTATTCGATTTAAATGGCAAAGTTGCATATATAGAACAACAAGAATTTGAACAACATTTTCCAAAAGATGGTTATGTTGAGCATAAGCCTGAGGACATATGGGAGTCTGTTCTTCATACCATTAATGCTGTTATGAAGAACCTAGATCCTGAGCATGATAAAGTTATTGCTATTGGTATTACTAATCAACGCGAAACTACAATCGTTTGGGATAAAGTAACCGGTGAACCCATTTATAATGCGATAGTCTGGCAAGATAGGCGTACAACAGAACTATGCGATAGTTTAAGGCTTGCAGGAAAAGAAGAACTAATTATGCAAAAAACGGGGTTATTAATCGATCCGTATTTTTCTGCGACTAAAATAAATTGGATTTTAGAAAGTTGTCCAGGCGCTCGTGAAAAAGCAGAAAATGGTGATTTAATTTTTGGTACGGTCGATACTTATTTGTTATGGAAGTTGACAGGCGAAAAAGAACATCGCACAGATGCAACTAATGCATCGAGAACTATGCTATTTAATATTCATACGCAAGAATGGGATACCGAACTACTTGAATTACTTGATGTTCCATTAAATATGCTACCAGAAGTAATGGATTCATCAGATGACTTTGGTATGGCGAGTGAAAAATATTTAGGTTACGAAGTGCCTATTTTAGGTATGGCAGGTGATCAACAGTCAGCACTGTTTGGCCAAACATGCTTTCAAGCAGGTATGGCTAAAAGTACCTATGGAACAGGGTGCTTTATGATGGTTAATACAGGTGATCAAGTTCTTCAATCTAAAAATAGACTTCTTAGTACTGTCGCCTATCGTTTGAATGGCAAACCAACCTATGCATTAGAGGGCAGTATTTTTATAGCTGGCGCAGCAATTCAATGGCTTAGAGATGGCTTACAGTTAATTGAAAAAGCAGATGAAACAGAATTACTCGCTATCAATACCTCCCTAGATCATGGAATATATATGGTTCCTGCATTTACTGGTTTGGGTGCACCATATTGGGATCCAAATGCTCGTGGGGCTATATTTGGATTAACTAGAGATACGGGTATTAAAGAGATAGTAACAGCAGGATTACAGTCTGTTTGTTTTCAAACTAAAGATCTTCAAAAGGCTATGGAATCAGACGGCGTTAGGCCTCAGGTACTTAGAGTTGATGGTGGTATGGTCATAAATGGATGGCTTATGCAGTTTTTGTCAGACGTTTTAGGTGCAGAGGTTGACCGTTCAACTATTAGTGAAACGACTGCTTTAGGTGTAGCTTATCTTGCAGGACTTAGGGCTGGTGTATTCTCATCGCTTGAGTCATTGGCAACTAATTGGAATTGTGAAAGACGATTCGAACCTGGCATGACCAAAACAAAACGTGATGAGCTTTATGATGGCTGGTGTAAATCAGTTAAAAAAGTACAAAGTGAAGGATAAGTTACTAATTTACCTTTAAATATAAATTCATACCAAACTTGTTTGATTAGAGTTTATGGATGTAAGTAAAGTTATTAAAACTCGCAATCATAAACTCTAAGCTCAATAGGATAGTTTTATTAGTGACCATTATAGATGCTTTTAAGGATATCAAGCACTTTGAATTACAACATTTAAACAAAAATAGTTTCATAGTGTAGATAGTATTCGCTTATAGAAAGACATGTTCATTAAGGTAGATTTAATTTTAGCTTTTAGCAAGGAATATAAAATGACACCATTTATAGCAGAAATATTAGGAACGGCCCTCTTAATTTTAATTGGAGGCGGTGTAGTTGCTAATAATATTTTAAAAAAAACAATAGGTGAAGGAGGAGGGTGGATGGCTGTTACTACAGCTTGGGGTCTTGCTGTATTTATTGGTGTGGTTGTCGCTGGCCCTTATAGTGGAGCACATCTAAACCCAGCTGTAACACTTAGCTTAGCAGTAGCTGAAAAATTTTCTTGGACTGAAGTCCCTGCTTACATTGCTGCACAATTTATTGGTGCAATGATTGGAGCTTTTTTAGTTTATGTAATATATAAAGATCACTTTGATGCTACAGATGATGCAGAATTAAAACGAGCAGTCTTTTGTACAGCACCAGCAATACCAAATACATTTAGAAATATAATTAGTGAAATTGTAGGTACTTTTGTTTTATTGATTTGTGTATTTTATTTTTCGGCGGCTGAAATCGACAATGGTACTGGGACTAAAATTGGTTTGGGCTCTATAGGTGCAATTCCAGTTGCTTTTGTTGTGTGGGGAATTGGGCTTTCATTGGGTGGTACAACAGGATATGCAATAAATCCAGCTAGAGATTTAGGGCCTAGAATTGTACATGCTTTGTTACCGATCAAAGGTAAGATAGATAGTAATTGGAGTTATTCATGGATTCCAGTGTTAGGTCCGACTATAGGTGGTACTTTAGCTGCGTTACTTTACACTATTCTTAGTTAATAAAAGTTATAATTAAGATCCAGATGCTCTGTATAATACAGGGCATCTGGATCTTATACTTATTTATTGTATAGTTATTACAGCCCATAAATTACGGTACGTAATATTAAAGAAAAGGGCGAAAAGCCCTTTTTTATTAGTAGTTTATATTTGCTGTCAGATGTGACAGTTTGACCTACTTGTTACCTTTAAGATTAAGAGTTGTAGTAGACATGTCTGGCGGATTTGAAGCTCTTTCACATGCACCATCCATCATGACTTTGTTAGTTTCGGTACGTGAAGAATTATATTCACCTCTCCAGAATGAACAAATTTCATTGTTAGTTCTCTGAGCATTCCTTATCACTGCTTCTCTTTGGGCGTTTTGCCTACTGATAATTTGATTACGGTTTTTTTCTTTCAAAGCTTGAGTTTGAGCTCTAATTGCTGCACTTTTAGCCTCTAAACTAGATTGCTTCATAGCTGAGCTTGCAGCATCAGCAACAAGTTTTATTTTATATAAATCAACAGCTTCATCGACACCCCAAATTGTTAAACCAGCAAGAGTAAGTGAGAAGTATAGTTTTAAATAGTTTAATTCCATTTAGCTTCCTGTCCTTTCAGATATTTCACCAATAATATTAAGTAATTGGTCTTGTAAGTCGGATAAATAATTATCCTGTGTTTTATGATTTTCCTTAAGGGTTTTGTACATAGACTCTGATTTTCTAGCCGACCACTTGTAACGATGAACGAGCTGAACATCAGAGGGTTTAACTTCACCCCAAGGTGTACTCATTGTATGATCATCTACAGAAATTTTACAGTCTGCCCATGCTCCAGTAGCAGGTAAATAACCTCGATAAATAATAGCTGTTAGTTTTTCTACTGGGAGACTGGCTTTACCTGATTTCACATAGCGCCTTGCTTGCCTTTCACTTACTCCTAGTTCTTTAGCACCTTTTGCATAATTGTAGCCAAATAAAGAAAGAAACTGTTTATGAAATTCTGATTTAAACATTGTGATTTTTACTCCTTTTAAAAAAATCACAATGGTTAATCATTATCTAACTCCGAATAGGTTTATCAGGGGCGCAAGCGCGGTATCGAGTGACTAAGGGCAGGGGTTGCGCTTCGCTTAGTTACGACCGATTTACGTTAATGCTAAATTAATATTTGTGTGCGGTCTACATGGCTGCGCCATAAAAATATTTATGCATTTGATTGCATTATTTATCCTGGCAAACGACCTGTTTTCATTTTAATGATTGCAAAATGTATTATCCGGGCTTAACCTGGCTGCTCATTATGATTGCAAAGGATACTAGAATGGCTATTACATACCGCCCAAATGATAAGGTAAACGAGGAAATTGGTCGATTAAAGGATAGGCTAAATATTAATACTTCGACCAAGTTAATTGATTTTTTGATACTCGAATATCAAAAAACACAAACTGAAATTAGCAATTTAAAGGCTGATAATTATCGTTTGGATAATTCACTAGACGATAAAATTGAAGCTATTAATGACTTTAAGCAAGCATTCGATAATCTGATTAAGTAGATTTTAAAGTACTTAAACGTTAACCAACGGCTTTCAACAAGTTGAAAGGCGTTGGTTTTAACGTTTAATTTTGTGAATATAAATCGTGATATTGTTCGTCTGGTACTTGGTTATCAAAGTATTGCTGGGTTGGTTTATACCTAAATACTACCGCTAAGTCTTTACCCCTATAACCCTCAATACCTAATCTGGTTTTTTTTAGCCTGTAACCTAGCATTAAAAGTTCATCCCTAGTGAATGTATCAATAACCTGTTTACTAGCTGATTCAACAACAACAAGTAAATCAGCAATTCTATCTCGATAGATTTCTTCATAAGTTATCATTGCGTTGTTATTTTGTATTGTATCCCTCAATCTTTGATATGGGTCGGTACTCGGTTTGGGTTTTGGTTTTTTTTGTGGTGCTTGGTTTAGTTCTCCAGTTGTGGCAATTTGCTGTTTTTCAACTTTTGCAACGGGCCCGTTGCTAGGTTCTTTAGATTTAGTGTTTACTATTTGTGTATCGCCATTGAAAAAGCTAGTTAAGAAATAAATAGCAAAAGCGATAACAGCTAAAAATATAGGTAAATAGAGAATGAATTGTTTAGACTTAAAAATGTTTACTCGGTCGTCAGAGTAAACGTCAGTGTTGTCAGTTGTTAATTGATGGCTAAGGTATGAGCCAAAATACTTGCTGTCGTATTTTTCGACACCTGATTTTATCTTTTTAAAAACTACATCACCTTTAACGCCATTGATTGAACCTTGGTACATTTCCCATTTATATTTGCTATCCATACCGACCATAGATAGTTTTAAAAATGATATTTTACGTTCAGTTCTTCGTTTCCATGTGGTATGCACATCGGCCAAAGCTTGACCCATGCAAATAATATCCATACCTCTATGTCTATGTTCTGCGATAAATCGAGTCATTTCGTCAGATAGCTTTTGCCTACCACTAGGAAAAAAGTTTTGAAGCTCATCAAGTACGAGTAACGAATCATTTTCAACTATATCGTAAACAGTAAGCACCTGTTCTTCTGTGATTTCTGTATATAAAGATTCTAGTTCCTCGACCGTTTTACCTGTGAGTTCACTAACTTTTTCATAGTTGAAGCCGTTAAGTCGGGCGTAAACTTTACGGCCTTTTTCTAAACTGGGTATTATGTGTTTTACTAAAGCTTCATAACTTTTGCCTGAGCCTGGCAAGCCTTCGTGAAATATAATCATAAAATTACCACTGGAATAAGGTTAATACTTTGCGAGTTAATCGAAAGGTATAACCAACACCGATTATACCTAAAGCACTGTCAAAGCCAGTCGCCCCAAGTAAATAGCCAACATCAGGCGGTATTGAAGAAGTAAACTGACCTATGCCAGATTGGATAAATTGTGGCGGGTCTATCAGTGAAAAAATAAGGCGGAAACCCTCCAACATTTTTTCAAATACCTGTAGTGATAACCATAATAAAGCGTCTAAGATAAAAATTAATATTTCATAAAGCCAGTTAATGAAGCCTTGCCACATTTCAGCTAGCCAGTCTAATAAACTATTCAATTGCAATTCTCCACGCGAAAAAGCCAGCAACGAGCATTAATATTGCTCGGATGTATGGCAAGATTGATTGAACGGCAGAGCTACAAAACTGGTCAATCGTAACTGTAAAAGATGCGTCTAATACGGTCACGGTTTCCTGCCAGATTGGGCAGCTACCACCAAAGGAAGTAACAAAAAAATCATCTATTGCAGAAAATAAAGGCAAAGTTCGCATTGCGTCATTATGTTCTTCAAGTACAGTTCCGAAGTTGGTAGTTTCCCAATCAAAGTTAGCTATCTCGGTATATTTTTCTGGCTTTGTTGAGTAGTCGATTGTTGGAGCAGTACCGTCATAAGTCGATAATTTTGTAATGGCGTCTGTTTGTTTTTTAAGTTCAGTTGTTTGTTTGGCTAACTCTGAAACAATTGCATCCTCATCGACACCGGCAACTTCTGATTCTGAACCGTCAGGACATGAGATGGTTGCACCTGTTGGTGTATTTATTACGGTGCAATTTTCGCCATCTTCACCATCAAGACCATCAATACCATTTATTCCATCAATTCCATCTTTACCATCTTGGCCATCAATACCCGCTATACCTTGATCACCTTTTTCACCCTTTTCACCTTGAATGCCTTGTTCGCCTTGAATGCCTTGTTCACCTTGTTGACCATCAGCGCCAGCTTGACCAGTTGCGCCTTGAGTACCTTGGTCGCCTTTTTCACCCTTATCGCCTTTTTCACCTTGGTCGCCTTTTTCACCTTGATCACCTTTTTCGCCCTTTTCGCCTTGGATACCTTGTTCGCCTTGAATGCCTTGTTCACCTTGTTGACCATCAGCGCCAGCTTGACCAGTTGCGCCTTGAACACCTTGAACACCTTGAATACCTTGATCGCCTTTTTCACCTTGATCACCTTTTTCACCTTGGTCACCTTTTTCGCCTTTGAGTTGTCCAGACTGAACTAATGAATCAATATCTTGTTGAGTTAAAAAAGATGCTTCAATTTCGGATATGCGTTGGTGGTTTACTACAAGCTGGTCTGCATTTTTTTGTATGCCTGTTATGTCAAAACTAATGGCGCTTTCTGGGCAATCAACGGAGTAAACACCAGAACTACCTGTTGCAGTACAAAATTTATCATCACCATCATCTTTTGGTTTAGCTTTGCAATCAGTAGGTTCTTGTGAATTATATTTTGATGGTAAGTAATAACCGCCAGAATCATCGGTGTTAATTACGCATTGAGAATCATCTTCAGGGTTGTCATAACAAATGTTTGCGGGTGAGGTAGCAGTTCCGAAAACATAAGTGTCTGTTGATTGTGGTTCTGGGCATTTGTTATCAACTAAAGGTTTTGCACACATAAAAGCATCTGGGTCTTGAGATGTTGGCATAGGTACAGGAATGGTATGTATTGGAGAAGTTGAAGGTGGACATGCGTCAACAAGTTCACCACCATAGAAGGTTGCCACTTTAGTATAATAAAATTCTTCCCAAGATTTAGACCTAGTTTGAACAAATATATAGTAAATATCAGGTGATGAAGTTGGCTCTGATTTAATATCACCTACCTGATAAGAATATTGTTGAGCAGTTTTATATTGTGAATGTACGTGTGCTAAACAAGTTGATAAATCAACATCAAAAAGGGGTTGAGCATATGCACAGCGGCCAAAAGGTTGTTTATCTGGTGAACGTAAATCGCTCATATCAGGTTCTTGAGCTATGGCCATTGTTGCAAATACGGTTACGAGCATTAAGCAAAACCATAATTTGATTAATGAGAATATAGTTTTAAATGGGTGGCGTATGGCGTGTTTACTTCCGCGCCATAGCAAGGTAAAAAGTTTAAGCATTTTCGAAGCCGCGAATAATCGCAACCGCGCAAGCAATCCCAAGGCATGCATAATAAATTCCCCAAATCATGATAGTTCCCCATTAAAAAAGCCCCGCAACTTTTAGGAATACAGGGCTTAGTTTGCGATTTCGTTGGTTAGTCGGATATTAACGGAACCAGCCGATAACTTTGTTGTAACCCCATTTCGCAACGCCCGGTAATATCTTGATTGCTGCTAGTGCTGTGATTGCTGCAACGATAGTAGTAGCGTCAACCGCTGAAGTAACTCCAGTGAAGTCCATAGTTTTTTTCCTTTTAGCTTAAAAAGTTTAATTGTCGTTTTCTGGTTTAAACCAGTTGATTACAGTTCCATAGCCCCACGAGACCATGTAACTAATTATTACCAATGAAAAGCCACTAACAAAAAGTGCTTGTGCCTGTTCAATGGGAATTAGATTAGGGTCGAAAATACTCGAACCTAAAATAAATTGTTGGTACTCGGTAGGCTCTAACATGACAAAGCCAGTGCAATCTTCAATTGATTGTGCCGTTGGTTTAAGTTCGCCATATTCGAGCTGAACACAAGTAGCCATTTTTTATTTACCTTTATTTTCTTGCGGTAAACTATGCAAACGGAAGCCTTTCCAGTCCATTTGACGTGCAACGTTGGCACCTTCGTAATATTCAATATTAAGTAAAACAGGCTTTAAGCCCCAACCATTAGGGTCTGATTGCAACCCTTCTAAATGCTGATAAGTACCATCGTTAAATTGGTCAGCAGATACCTTTACAGATAAAATTTGAGCTGGGTTTTTTGTATGAAGTTTAAATTCGCCAGTTGTAGGCAGAGGAGCGCCTTTATCATCTGTACGATTAACTTTTACTAGGTCTGTAATAGCGCCTTCAATATTCATAATTTCTCCAATAGGGTTTAGTTTTATTAATAGTTACAGTTAATGACACAAGTCCAAGCTCGCGACTTCGTCGCTCGAAATGTTGCCAGCCAGAGCTTCGTAATCCATGAATAAGCACATGTTTTGATAATCCTCAAGAACGCAAGCTTCAAGAAACTGCATATCTTCATCACTAGGTGCGAATAAACGGCCGTCATCGTGCCAACCTTGTATTTGTTCAGACACACCGCACATGATTTTACGTTGCGATTTAATATCTTTTTCAGTGAGTATCTGGGTAGTACCGCGTCGAGTAATTACAACAACAGCATCCCAAGCAACGCCTAAAATCCGGTTAGCTGGTTGGTCGCCATATTTAGTGGCAAAGTAGGGTGATTTAGATTCACTGCGGCTAACCTCGCCAGTAATACGGTCAACAATATCGGGCAATTGGTAGTGAATGCGTAAAGTTTGGTCTTTGCGTTTAACTTGTACGCCACCCATTGCAAGGCAAAATGCTTTCCAATCTGATGAATCAGCAGCTTGGCGTACCTTCTCAAGTGCGTATTTTGAAACTGTGTCTAGTGTTGTATTCATTGCGTTTGCAACCTCACATTTGCCAGTATCACCTTGGCCTAATCGTCTAAGTTCACGCCAAAGGGTGACTGATGGGCCACCAATTTGCTGAAAACGTCTAATATCAAACGTACTCGCCCAAGTCGATGCACGTTCTGCGGCATCGGCTGGAAGTATTTTCATTTCACCAGCTTGTGAACAAATCACTTTATCGATGCTGTCACCAGTTACGGCTTTAGTAATATATTTAGCAATGTAGCCAGCAGCAGAGCCTTTACTTTTATTAATCGTAATAGCCTTAAAGCGGGTGGTGCTTGTTCTAAATTCGGTTGGTGTATCTTCGGTACAAAGCTTTTTAAGAATTGCGCGAACTTGTATCGCGTCACCTTTTTCCATGAATAAAAGCATATGCCAGTGTGGGCAACCGTCATGATGAGGTTCAACAACACGGAATCCGTAAGGGCGCAAATTTTGTTTTGAGAATAGGGCGCGGGCACGTTTCCAAATACCGTTAAAATATTCCTGTGCATCCTGAGGTGTTGACCCATCATATTTATTATTTGGTCGGCCTGTATGGTGAACTGCATGAAATCTACTTGGTGCTGATAATGTGTAGAACTCACCGCGATGGCCATGCATGTCTGCTAGTTCTTCAAAGCCACGAATGCGAACCATTAATTCAGCCGCTTGTTGTTTACCAGATGTATGCGAACGTTCAATAATTGATTGCAGTGTTTCGAACTCATCAAACGGGTTTGCATCGTTTGGAACAACAAATAAATCAGACATTATTTCGGCTGATTTGCGCTTACGTTCTCGGCGGTTCTGGATGGTTGGTTGTGACACATAAGCACTTGCTTTTTTATGTACGAGTCTCAAATCACGTGCTAGTTGTTCAATAGTAAACGCTTGGATTTTACGTAATTTACGACGCCAGAAAATTGGGTCAGCAAAGCGGTTTAAAATACCTGTTAAAGAATCTGCTGAAAAGTGTGTGCAATAAGGTGCAACTAGTTCAGGCTTTTGAATATCAAAGGAATTTAAGTATTTAACCAGGATGTTAAATACAGATAAAGTATAGCCGTTTTTACTTATTTTCAGCTCACAATAACGGGCTTTTTGATCTGCAATTTCGCATAGTTCATCGTCTGAACATGATAAATTTATATGACCGTGTTTAAAATTCCCAAGGGTTAAAACGGTATCAGCAGACTTTAAACGCTTGTTTGCTTCAGCTAAATTGTTGAATTTTTCAGCCAAAAAGTAACCGGTGCTAAGCATATGTGCAAGGTTAGAGTGACGTTCAAAAATACGATTTCGCCATGATTCAAAGTCAAAAAAACGTTCTTTCATTGGTTTAGAAAGGTTTGCAAAAACGTCTTTTGCAGTGCATGCAGGTCGTAAATTTGCCGTTAAATTGATTGCTGTATTTAGCGGGAAAACTTGAGCGTATTGGGCGTTAGATAATGAGTTCATTTTGAAGCCTTTAATTCAACAGAGCAATTAATAACTTGCTGAATAAGCGACTCAACTACACATAAACGCTCATTTGCATAAGTAATTGAACATTCAAGAAATGGGTGTGGAGTTGCTGGTTTATCTAATGCTATATCTAATGCTTTTTGAAATAACTCAATATCAGTTTGATGTTTTACTTTAGAAGCAGATAATTCAGAGATTAGAGCAGTTCTCTCTTCAGTGTTTAATTCAAGTGTGTATTTGATTGAACTCATATCTCTAATTTCCTTGTAAATATAATGCACAAACTTGTGCAATAGCGCAGAATGTAGCGCACAAGTTTGTGCAACGTCAAGAATATATTTTACATTTTTGTGCGCTATAATTGATTTAGAGAGGAGATATATATGTCATTTAGTTATCAACTTGTTGAAAAATACAAAGAAATCATGGGTTATTCACAGGACAAACAAGTTGTTGCTGACTTGGATAGTGTTACGTCTGGTTCTTTATCCCAAATTAAAAGGGGTGAAAGGCACTTAACTGCAAATCAGTGTATTTTTCTGGCTAATAAAGTTGGAATGGATAAAAAAGAAGCTTTATTGAATTTGGCTATTGAGAAATCAAAAACCAAAGAAGAGAGTAAAGTTTGGACTGATATTGTAAAAAAGATTAGTGCAGCATGTGTAGCGCTAACGCTAGTTGCAGGACTAGCAAATGCACCAACTGAGGACGCATTTGCGTAATAGCGATATCCCATAAATTACGTTATGTTAAATTGAGTGAATTAAATTAAAGTGGGCGTAATCCATAAAACTAGCCCACTTATGATAGGGTTTTGATAGCTTAGTTTAGCTCAGAATCGACCCAAAATTTAGTGCCTTTTAAAACAGCTTGCAGTGCAAGGCCACTTTCGGTTAAAGAGTAAACAGTAACTTGGTCAGCAATAGCTTCGGCAACTAAAGCGCCACCTTTATCTTGGTATTTTGCAGCAGCATCGGCATTACCACCGAACGCCCAACCATGTTTAATAAATCTATTTAACGCTGCTTGATCGTGAAAAACCATCACAATATTGAAATCTTTAACACCTAAACCTAAGCCTAAACCAGCTTCGCCCATATTCATATAGGTAGATTTTCCGGTTAGGTTATTTTTTACTACACCGTACCCACCACCAAAACTGG
>PJEL010002021.1_pt1 | contig 19252 bp, 35 predicted proteins | sample 1853271 | NCBI WGS metagenome assembly PJEL01 (sample SAMN08108733, study PRJNA415343) | Invertebrate metagenome, whole genome shotgun sequencing project. | host: Globobulimina | place: Sweden: Gullmar Fjord | collected 2015-08
TAAAATAATTCCAGAAAATTTAAAGACATATAAGTTAAATGATGAGAATATGTTCAAACAAATTGATTCTCAAAACAAGGCATATATTCTCGGATTTTTATATGCTGATGGTTGTAATTATAATAATCAGCATATAATATTATCTTTACAAAAAAAAGATAAAGAGATATTAGAACAAATGGTAAATATAATTTTTAAATCAGAGCGGCCACTTTGTTTTAGAAAATCACAACGTCCAAAACATCAAGATCAATATGCTCTATACATTTGTGGACAAAAAATAAGTTCTGATCTATCTAATCTAGGAGTAGTACCAAGAAAAACTTTTAAAATTAAATTTCCAAGCTTTCTAAAAAATGAATTTATCTCTCATTTTATTCGTGGATATTTTGATGGGGATGGCTGCTTATATATAAATCCAAAACATCAGGGATGCATATCTATCGCCGGAACTTACCACATGTGTGCGGGTATTAAAAAAATACTATCTAAATTAAAAATAAATTCAAACATTAGAAAACAAGAAAATATTTACATTATTGGATTTAATGGAAATCTTCAAGTAAGGAAATTTTTAACATGGTTATATAAAGACTCTACAATATTTCTTAAGAGAAAATATGATAAATATCAAAAACTTATAAAATTGCATAATAAAATAAAAAAATAATTTTAATATTACTCACTACCATCCTTCATGATCACAATATTTCATTCCTGCTTTAACTTGCACAATTTCCATCTCTGGAAATTTTAAACAATTTAAATGTCCACCGAATACGCATCCTCCATCGATACCATAAGTTCTATTTATAATTCTAGGCTCCTTGTAAGCTTGATGACCATAAACTATAATGGGATCATCCCATACAGCTTCTCTTTGTGCAGCCCAATCAATACGATCAGGGAACCCATTAGCCAATGTCTTACCAGTAGTCGGACCATACAAAGCATACGTTCTACACTTTTTATGAAGATTGTGATACTTAAACATACCCGATCTCCATGCAGCATGTACTACTATTAATTTACCATCATCTAATGATAAATAATATGGAGTATCCTTAAAAAATTCAAAGATTTCTTCCTTTGTAATGCCACCATTCTCTAAAGCTAAAATAGTTTTATCTAAACCATTGTTTTGAATAACACGATTTCCCTTTGAATATCGAAAAAGTTTGTCGTCATGATTACCACGTACCATTGAAGCATGTCCGGCTCTTACCATATCTCTTACAAATATATATGTAGCATATGGACTGGGACCTCTATCAATTATATCTCCAACGAAAATAAGGTGTCTCTTTTTAGGTGGCACAAAGAGTGAACAATTTTTGTCCCAATGGTATCCAATTTTATATAATAATTCAAGCAGCTCTAGCTTGCATGAATGAAGATCACTAATAATATCAAACATTTATAAACCTCCAAGATTACTATTAATAATTTTATATAAGACAAAGGAGATAAAGAGAATGAAATTAACAACAGATGAAGAAAAACAGGTATGTCTTTTACATTTAGAAAACAAAACACATGCTGAAATAGCTAAACTATTTCATGTATGTAAAGATACAATAGGTTCAATTCTAAAAAGAAATAACATCAAACCAAGAAAACGAAGCATAATCAGCCGAAAGTACTCTATTAATGAAAATATATTCGACAACATTAATACACAAGAAAAAGCATATTTTTTAGGTTTCTTTTATGCTGATGGTTGTCACGAAACTAATGAAAATAGAATGCGCATTGGTTTACAACCAAGAGATATTAAAATATTGGAAAGATTTAGAGATATGATTTTTAATGAGCCGAGACCAATTCCATACAGAAAGCAGAGTAAAGTAAATGAATTAGTAATAACAAACAAACATATGAGTGCAGCTCTAGAAAAACATGGGGTAATGGCTAGAAAAACATTTAAAATCACTTTTCCATATTGGTTACCAGAAAATTTAATGCCACATTTTATTAGAGGTTTTAATGATGGAGATGGATGTATTGGTATTTCTAAAAAGACTAAACAATGTAAAGTTGAAATAGTTTCTAATCATAGATTCTGCACCCAACTCAAACAAGTAATTATAGATCAAATAAATATTAATTCGTGCATTTATACTCAAGCATCTTCAAAAATATCTAAGCTTTCTATTCATGGAAATAACAATTCTATAAATTTTTTGAATTGGATATACAAGAATTCTACCATCCATTTAGAAAGGAAATATGATAAATATTTAGAAGCATCATTAATAAAAAAAGCTATAGATGAGAGAATGAATAGGAAATGTACTATGTGTGATAGAAAACACTATGCTAAGGGATTTTGTTTAAAACATTATACAAGGGATAAAAGATCAAAAAAGAAAATATCAAAAGTCCATTAATAATATAAGTTCTCTATATTATATCATACACTTAAATTCCCCAAATAACAGTCCCGCAGTTAGGACACTTGCAAGCCATACCTGCCATTTCTCCCATAGTTCCACAACTACATCTATTATTTTCATCAACCACTTTGTTTTTGGTTGGGGTAGAATATCCACCACCCCACTCTTCAAATACACTTATCGTATCACCACTGACACTAATCGTTCCTCTATCATTTATATCCTTCTCTATGCCCATTGAAGTACCGTCAGAAAAATACACATCATAGAACGAGCCGGATGAATTGATAGTATTTAATTTAACTGTCAAAACCTCTAATTTTTTATCTTTATATCTGTCTCGTTTTGTTGAGGCATTAAGAATCTCTTTTGAATACTGAACACTTTCTCCTACTTTTGGTAACATCATTTCTTTTCTCCTTTAAAAAATTAATTGTTCTGATGAAAATTGTTTATTATCTAATAATCTAACACGTCTTATAATCTCTTTAGCTGCAATTTCATGCATACCAATCACACCACATTTAATTAGCTTGTCATGTATCATGGTTGAAGTTGCGGCTACTGTGTACCCTGTAGCCTGCGCCATCGCTGAAATTCCATCATCATATTCCCAGAAAAATTCTACTATTTCTTCTCCTCTATTTATAACAAAATATAATATGATGACATCTGGATTAGTTATTGTCACCGGCTCAATTAAATCATTTAAAACTTGAACAGGATCTTTCTGAGGCATAATATATTTCTGCACATAATCCCAATGACCAGGATAACGTAATGTTTTATAACTATAATTCCTCAAAGATAAATGTTCAGGAGATATTGATACTCCGCCAGATGTTCTAGCTGCCTCTAAGACGCCAAAACCTGAGACATGAATGAGTTCCTTTCCACTTAATGCTGGTCGTGATACTATAGAACCATTCTTTCTTTCATAAGATACTCCAGAATATTCTTTAATTACTCCAGCTGGATGAAATGCTTTACAATATGAGAGTGGAGGCTTTGGATATTTTGGGATACCTCCACAAAAAGCTTCTACGCTGTCTGCCCCCTCAGAATTAAATTGCGCAGCAAGAGAAATATTTATGCCTGGGGCCAATCCGCAATCAGGAACAATAGAAATATTCTCTCGCTTTGCTAAACGATCAAGTTTAAATTGTCTCCTAACAACACTCGTTACTCCGCCAAGATCAACAAGGTTCCATCCATGTGCAATACAAGTCTTAGTAATCTCAAGATTATATTCTGTTGGAAGGCAATTTATTACCACTATAGTTTCACAATCATCTCTGTTTTCGATAATATCTTCCCACTCATTGTCACCAACAACTTTATAATGTTTCCATCTAGCATTAGAAAGATGTGCTAGATAGACATCATTTATATCAAAGCTAATGATCTCTTCTTTGGTTACCTTCAATAAATATTTAAGTATCGCTTCTCCTTGTGTCCCCAGACCAATTATTACGTACATCATTCCTCCTTATCGCTGACATATCGGACAATAATTAAATGTCCTATCAATCTCTTTCACATACATTTCTTTTGTCTCGGTATATTTATGCCAAAAACAAAACTTTCTTCCTTGATTGTTTGGTGGTATGTAATCACTAAGTTCTTCTGGAACCTTAGGACAATTTCCTGCACCTGCTATTTTCCATAATTCATGAAATCTTTCTTTTGAAAGCGCAGCACCACCAACTCCCATAATTATTTTATCTTGTCTGACATCACTAAAGCACCATTTAATTCCGATCTGATCACCCTCTTGTATAATTTTTGCCCACTCATTGTCATAACTTATTAACATCCCTATTTCTAATCCCGGACATAAAGTTTTCATTATAATACCTCTCACTTAATTTTTGCAAATATATCATCAAAACTCATGTCACTGGTAATTTTACCATCAAGTAACATCTCGTCCAAATTCTTTTTAATTCTACCTACTTCCGGACCAGGCAATAAATTAAACCTAGCCATGATTTCATTCCCGATTCCTGTTGGGAGCTGTGGACGAAGGGCTTCTTCGTTTAATTCTCTCACAGCCTCTCTTAAAAGATCGGCATGTGCATGCTGTCTCTCTAAAACTTCTTTCCTGCGAGAAGAACTATCAGCCTCAAATAAATCAATCAGATCATCAATAGTACATCCACGCTCATCACATCTCCTCATCACTCTTCTCAAGGCACTCTTGCTAACTGGCGGATCATACTTTCTGCTAACCGTATCACCAACACGATGATGTAATGCTATCAAAGCTTTGATTGTTTTTCTCTGAGTATTCCCCATACTAAGACGCTTTGCAATCCCTTCTACCATTTCAGCACCTAGATACTCATGTTGGAAAAAATGTACCGTGTCATTCTTTTCAAATCTGGTCTGTGGCTTGGCAATATCATGTAATAATGCTGCCCATCTTACATGTAAATCGCTAGGAGATTTATCTATAACTGTAACTATATGATGCCACAAATCTTTGCTGCGAATCTTACCATTATGTGGTGTAACCACAGAATATAACTCGGGAACAATATACCAAAGTAATCCTGCTCCACGTAGAAATTTAACAGCTTCACTGGCATTAGGTCCAACCAAAAGCTTATTCATTTCTGCTAACCATCGTTCTTTACTAACAGTCATAATTGATTGTGCATATCCACAGATAGCATTGAATGAATTTTTGTGTACAGAAAAACCTAATTGAGATAAAAACCTTGCAGCTCTAAGCATGCGTAGTGGATCTTCACTAAATCTTTCATATGGATTGCCAGTTGCTTTAATAACTTTATTAGATAAGTCAGCAGCTCCATTGAACGGATCTATTAGATTTCCGTCTTTGCTCATCGCTATTGAATTCATCGTAAAGTCTCTGCGAGCTAAATCTTCTTTAATATCTTTAGTAAACATCACATCGGGATGTCTACCAGGAGTTAAGTCTAAACGATGTGTGGTTATTTCTACTTGATAATCGTTTATTAAGACTGCAATCGTCCCATATTTTTCTCCCAATGGCCAATGTTTTAATCCAGAATTACCTAATATCCTTTGAGTATCTTCTGGTAACGCATCAGTAGTAAAATCATAATCTTTAGGAGTATTTCCCAACATCATGTCACGGACTGATCCCCCGACATGATATATCTTCTTACCATCTTTTTCAAACATATCAAACAATTGATCAAACATTATGTTCACCATCTTAACCTATGTTAATTTCTGCTCAGAAAGTACAAGCTTCAATGCATTATTTATAGCAGTTTTCCTTTTCATCTCAGTTTTTTGAGCACTACATGCTACTACATGCTCAAACAGATAATTTCTAATCTCGGTGTATTTTTCAATTTTAACTTTTCCCCACCAGGATACACTTTTCTTTTCCATTTCTATTTCTGTAATGGGACATTTACCAACAAATACATCTCCAACCCAAATACTTTTACCCTGATCATGTGAACTTTCAATTCTAACTCGCACCTCATTTAAATATGTTTGATAAAAATGAGTAATGTAGCCTGAACTAATAGAGTCATGTACATAATTCCAATCTTTTATTTTCATTAACACTTTAATCAAACCTTCAAAATTACTAGTGACATCAGCTAATAAAGATTCATTAAAGTTCTCTTTATCTTTATAATTTTTTAGTTCTCTTTCCAAAGCATCACATCTTGCTCTTGTCGCAACCAAGTCATCGTTATAATTATGTTTAGACATTGATAATCTCCTTATTCACATTGACCCTGTTCTGTTGAAATGGGACCCTTTTCCCAACAACCCTCGCGCCATTTGAACCAATTTATCTTAACGTATTTGCCCACGCCCATATCATCTATCCTTCCACAATACCAAGTGCATTGATAAAACTTACTATCTTTACCTATGTCACTGTCATTATATTCATTGGCACCAACACATTCAATGTTATTACAGTCATAAGAGTACTTAACGGTGGATGTATTATCTGCCCCGCAAAATGTCAAAGTAAATAGCGCAAAGAATAACGCAATTGGCAACCTCGCCACACGACAAATGTATCTTAACGTTTTCATTAACTTTTTCCTTTGTTTGTATAGTCAATTAAAAAAGTAACACTGCCACTACTATTTTTATGTACATATGCATGAACTAACTCGGGGTGTCGGCGTGACCAAATTTTACGCACATCCTCAACAGATACATTCGAGGGGGCATTATAGATATTGTCTAGATATCTATATGTAGTTATTTGTGTATCCGATTTACTAATAAAGGTAACACTACCATCTCTGTTTTCTTTAACATCTGCGATAGCAATCTTATGATGAGTTTGCCCCCATATTTTACGAACAAGACTAATATCATGCTCCGAAGAGACCCTAATAACATTATCCTCAAATCTATATGTTGTCATCTCCTTTTCAGGAAGAATGTAGGATTTCTTTTTAACAAAAGTAATACTACCATCTTCATTATGTTTGACTTCTGCGTTAGCGATTTCTGGATGTACGACACTCCATTCTTCACGAACCTCTCTAAAAGTTAAACATGAGGGAGCCTCAAGAACATTATCTTTAAACTTGTATGTCGTCATCTGCATACCAGATTCCTTTTCCAATACGCAAGGTTTCAAATCATCATCGTAAATTACAATCTCAGTAGTCTTAGGCGGCAATGCTTTATCAATAGTATTTTCTGGCAGCATCTTCTTTTCCGGCAATGGGCCATTCATCGCAGCCTCTGCCATCTTTTCCATGAATATCTTTCCAAGTCTTTTTTGATGTTCTTTTGTTAATCTAGTTAAAGCTGCACCATGATAAGATATACCTATATTCCAATCTATGATAGGTTCATTACAAGACCGTTTTAAATCCATCATATGAATACAATTATCTAATTCTATTGTTACAAGCGGCTTAGGTAATCTAAAATTCTTATCATATTCTTCACTGTGTGATTCACATGTAATATTAGTAACCTTCATTTCGTTTTCAATTTTATCAATTAGCCTATCAACATTAGATTTAGCGTTTTCTATATCTATTAACTCTTCTTCAGATAGTGGAAACAATTTCATTTTATTTTTAAGGCGTTCCACTTCATCAGAATATTCAAAATTACATTCAGCAAGCTTTCCGTTGTCTTCATTAACACGCTTAAAGTCTAACGCAAGATTATTATTTTTAAATTGTCCATAAATTGCTACACCTCCAAGCCCAAGAAAGCATGCTATGAAAATTAAAAGTCCTATCATTTCTTTTCCTTAAAGTTTGAGATGAATAAAATAACTAATTATAAAGAGTTATGATTAATTATATCATCCAATTCTATTATAGAAAATAAAATACCTTGCCCCCATTACAAGGGCAAGGTAAAAACAGACTAACCGTTAGCGTTAGCGCGTCTCGTTTTCCAGGCTAACTTCGCAGCATCGCTACGCTTTTGAGCGTTAGATCTCCTCGTCCGCCAGGCTTTGAGTGCGGCATTACGTCGCTTGGTTGCGAGGGCAGCTGCCCTACGAGTTGTTGTTGATTTTGCCATAATTATACCTCCTTAGAGATTGATAAAAAAGAATAGGCACCGCGCCCATCCAATTGTAATTATTCATTTAATAGTTTAATTAATTCAGCTCTCGGGTCACTATCTTTCTTGCTTTCAAAATAATAGTTTCCACCGACTACCATCAAGACGATTAAGATTACCAAAAAAATAAGCCTTCCGTGTACGCCTTGGTCTTGTTCTAGACAATGCGGACACCGACCGGCGAGCAGTGGTATCTTTCTTGTGCAACTTAGACAACGTTTCATTACTTCTCCAATACTATTGATATTCCTCCATTTTTTAAAGGACAGTTATAACCTACTGATTCAAATATGTTATATAACCAGCAACCTGAACTATCTTTTTCACGCAATATTTTGCAATAATAACTAGCGTTACATTCACCTGGAAAATATGTTGATTCACAAAATGTACATTCAGCACACTTAGATACTTTAATTATCTTCTTTTTCATTTAAATCAAACCATTCCTTTATGAGGTTACATATTTTCTTTGCTTCTTCTTTGTTTTTAATTATGTAATAGTTATAACGCTTAAAGACATTGTTGTCACTTTTAAAATTTGCCAACATCATCTTGGGTTTATCATATGTTTTTAAGTCATTATTAAAATTGCTGAACAAAAAAGCTATAGATGTCCAGGGGCCACCCTTAGACAATACAAATTTTTCAATCTGCTTTCTCATTAATATACCACACCGCTCAAAGTTGGCACTCAATTCAGAAGAGAACCGGGCCATCATGCCAGTTGTTTTTCTTACAACTTCATCTCTCATTCGTATTGTCTCTTTGTAAGTGTGTGACCAAGCTGATCATCTGTCAACCGCTTAGTAAATAGAATATTTGTCCTACCATTTGGCGAATCATTCTCCTCAACTTTTATATGAATGCCGCTCTCCTCTCTTGTTATATATAGTTTATGATTATCATCTAAGGTACAACATGCGGTTTCTTTATCAATTTTCCATATATCTTCCATTCACTTCTCCTTAGAAATGTTTTTACTCACCTGGTTTAATTGTATTTGTTTTAGCTATAACATAATAGCACTCAATTGATTTAATATTACCATCAATCGGAACTGCTTTATCTCTATAAAAAGCAATAATATCGCCCATTTCTAATCCAAGACCAAGTTTTTTATGTGCTTCTTGTCCAACACTTATAACAGAACCATAAGAAATAATCTCTTCTTCCTCGTCTACCGTTTGGATTATTGACTTCTTTTTTTCCTTTTTATCTTCTTCGCAAATAATCAAAAATGTACCAGCAGCTTGATAGTCTGTAATTTTCATAATTAAAACCTCTTTTTAAAATTATCAACTCTCTTTAAGAGTCTTTCAATAAATGTTAATGCCGCATCTTCAACAGCATATTTGATACCTTCAGCACAATCACTTACTGTAAATAAACCTCCATAACAGAGATCCGTATTTTTTATTTGTCTGGCGACCTCACGTTTCTTTTCTAACTCTATAGAATCTATTTCTTCTTTACATAAAAGACATGTCCATTTGCCTTTACAATCATGATATAGAGCACCATGTAAACCATTGTTGCATAGCATTTAATTCTCCACCTTAGATTTTGAATTCATACAAGCCAATCCAACTTCAATCTGCTCTTCCATATTCTCTTTAAGATCTAATACATAAACTATTTTCATATCTTTTGTATTATATCTATTAACTTGATCTTCAACATCTTGTTCAGGAAATATATATATTGGCATGGTAATTGTGCATAATTCCATTGATTCTTCTTCCGCAATTATTACATGACTTGCATCGTTATTGCGCCCACTTAAAAACCATTCTTTAATAAGCTCTCTATCATTTATATACATTATTAATTTCCTTGTACAAGATAACGTTCTAAATGTTCCTTTGCTTTTCTAGCCGCCTTTCCTCTATGACTTACCAATGCCTTTTCTTCCTCAGATATTTCAGAAAATACTTTTAAGCACTCATCACTACGGAATATTCTATCATACTGCAAATTCTTTTTAGATACACCTACAGGAGATTTCAATAGCTTACCATAACATACTCCATTAAACGTGGCTATATGTTCTGTAGTAGGATTATAATAGCACATAACACATACAAAAAGCGCTCTTCTATCTGTTAAATCTTTGGCCTTTTGTAAAACAAATTCAACCTTCTCATCATCCGTGGCATTTTCTCCAGCGCATCTTGCAGAATATACACCAGGAAAATTATTTAACCCGTAAATTTGAAACCCACTATCATCAGCAATAGATGGCATACCTGTTTGTTCAGCTGCATACTTAGCTTTTAAAATAGCATTTGCTGAATAGGTATGATATATTTCTTCTACATCAGGGATCTCTGGAAACTCCGACATGTAACGAATATCTAATAGTGGAATATCGAGCAGATTTTTAAGTTCTTCTGCCTTGCCTACATTTCTTGTGGCGATTAATAACTCTGGTTTATTGGTCATCACATGAACCCATAAATTCCAAAACGTCTTTAATTGTCTTTTCATCAATATTATGCTTTTCAAAACATGTTACAATATTAATTAATAAATCTTTATGAACCATTGCCATCCACTTCGCGGCCCTTTGTTGCGATTCTTCTATGCCCGATGACATATTTTTCATTACTTTTTCAAATAAAGGATCTTTTTGCCACTCTATAAGTTGATCAATTTCTTCTTCATTATATTTAATAAACAAATCAATTGCCGTCTGCTCTTCTAACCAAGTATAATCCATACTATTAAAAAGTTCAATCCATACTTTAGATGGAACTTCATCAATAGCATTACTAAGTGTAGTACCAATAACCAGAGAGCAGGTCTCTTTTAATTTTGTTTCTTTAACATAATTGAGTAATTTTTCTTCCATCTCTTCGCTAATTTTTTCAATTCCTGATCCGGCATTTACTAATAATGTCATAACTTTATTCCTTTTTTTGAATGTTGTTTGTTTTAATCAGCAACGACACACCAGTCATTGCTGTATTCAGAAATTTCTTTTGCTTTCTCTCTTATCTCATCTGCCGACCAAAGCATAGCTTCTTTGTTTCCACCAGCCAAGTTATGAACAAACCTTCCAGGTGATAATGGACTAGGAGGACCGCAAGATGCCAGAACAGCGACAAGTATGTGACTAGCTCCTTGAACTCTTTTAGCTTCTTCTTTAGTAATATCTGGATCATTCATATAAGCTTCTAAAGTATAGACTACCACTGCAACATTGTCAACAATTTCGGTGGCATAAAGCCTATTTAAAAATAATCCAACCTTTTCTCTATGTACTCTTGTAACGTATGTAAAAGGATTTAAAGTTCTTTTGCCAACTCCAGCAGAAACAGTCCAATTACAAGTACTTGGCAGTTTAATATATGCTTGACCAGGCTGACGACAACTATTAAAATCTGTTTCATTGATCGCTTCAGTAAGATAATTTAAAAACTCTTGGCGCTCTTCAACCTTACTACCAATTGTCGCCTCATCAAATGCCGTTAAGATGTCTGCATTTTTTATTATTATGTGATCCATTCATCTTCTCCAACATGGCTTAAAATTTGTTTCAACCAAATCCTACCCTCTTCACTTGTAAATATTGGTGCAGCATCAGATGTCCATTTCTTTCTTAATGCTACACCATTATTAGTGGTAACTTCCACTCCTTTTTTAAATACAACAATACCTCTTTTCATCCCAGGTGGATAATTATTCCAATTGATACCTGCTTTTTGAAACAATAACTCCTGTCTTTCATCCTGATTCAATTCATGCAATAATTTTCTAGTAGTTCCGCGTCCAATCTTTTTACCCACTTCGTAATATGCAGCGCTACTAATAGAATTTTTTGTACAATCCTGCTGTCTCCAAATCAGATTGTTAACCGCTTCAACCATATCGGGTACGGGATGAATGCGACAATCAAAATGACCTTTGGGAATTGATGGGTCATCAAGATCAAAATCAAATTGCTTCCACATTATCCTATTAAAAGTGCTGGTTATTATACTAGACGCAATACTATTCATTTTTTGTATTCTGTTATCAAACCATGGTGTTGTTTCGTTTGATTGGTCTGTACGAATAATAAATGTCATTTCATCAGACTGAGTGTATCCAATCATACAACCCTGCATTTCTTTTGATAATGATATTACAGACTCAATCATCATATTAATAAACAATTTATCAAAAGGTTTCTCCAAATGCAATCTCTTCGTAAGACTGCTAAACTTTTTGCCGTCAGCTCGTACCACTATTGGAACACGAGGTATTATTTTATAGTTAGTAGAAGCTTCGTATCCTTTCATCCGATCACCAAGTGAAGTTTTACTCGTCATTTTCATCCTCAAAACAATCAAGAGCGCACTGTTTAAACGCATCTAAAGAATTAGACATTTCTAATTCTTGCACATGTTGATTTACAATAACTTCCACTTCTTCATTTATCTCTTTTAAATCGTCTTCCGTTATTAATTCAAGCTTTTGCATACATTTTATAAAACCATTGGCTGCAATTAATAAAGTCTTTATCACATCTTTATGACTAAACTTAAAATACATACCAGAATAAAGAACACCCTGATAAGCATTCGCTGCAAGAGCTTTGATATTTAATTCTTTACTTTCCTTTGGGTCTGTTCGATCTTCCACTATAATACTCATTTAATTCTCCATTGTTATTTTTCTATTACCAAAAGCTCATATTGCATTGGTGTTCTATGATCTTTATACTTACCTGAATATGGCTTATTAATGATTGAAAAATCCTCATTCCTTGAAATATAATGAATAAGCAAGCTGGGCATCAATTCTTTATATTTTTTAATAGTAATTTTTCTTCCACCAACCGATGTTATAGCAATTAATGCACGACTCATAGATGTCTTTCTAATATAGAAAGCCATCTCTTCAATTAGTTTAGAAGTAATAATGCCCATAAAATCAAACTCAAAAACATTAAATTTCATATCAGTATGTTTGAGAAAGTTTAATATACTTTTATTATAAACTCTAATATTATCTCCTTTACCTATATATCTATTCATATCACACATGAATTTAGACATCAAATAATCTTGCTCACATGCCGCAACATAATTATATTGCCTAGAAACTGCAATGATCTGATTAGCTGGGAGACCAACGTAAAAAGAGGGACCATCTATAAACTCATGTCTGAGAGCATCCATCCTAGCATGCATAGAATCTTTTTCATATCTAGAAAGAGGTGAACTCTCATATGATATTCCTGCGGTAAAATCAGATGCCGCTATAGCATTTCTTGTTTTATTTTTGATTTTTGATAAGTTCTGCTTAAGCGTACCAGGAGCGATTTGAATACCATGATCCCTTTTTAGACGTTCACTGGCTTTTACAAACCAATTCTTTTTCTTATTCCATAAACCAAAAATGAATTCTTTGTAAATGATTTGATTTACAATTCTTAAGTAAGTATTATAACATACAAGATTGTTTATTCGTTTTGTAAACCTTTGTCCGTTTTCTTGTTGGTCCATTCAAATTTTCCTATTTTGAATTTCATTAATAATTTCAACCAAGTTTAAAAAAATTAAAAAATTGCTTGACAAATTTTAATTCCAGGGTAAGTTAACATCTGAAAGCCGAGAAATTATAGGGTTAATTAGGGAACATTTCCCCGAGGGATTTATTGAAATTATTATCTCTCAACCATTGCAGCCATTTTTTGTCTGGTTCGCCTAATTCATAATGATTTCCAGAAATCGTCTCAGCCTTTCTATTTTTGATATCCAAATTAACTACAGTAGATGTCACAATTAAACGCCCATCCTCAAAACGATCTTTAGGATGACCATAAACATTTCCTTGCAGCTTTGAAGTAATTAATTCTGGAGGAGTATATGGGGTAATTTCTGTACATATTAATGACCAGTTTTTGATTATAATCATTTTTAACTTCCTTTGTTATTTTTGTTTATTAATTTTTGATCCCATATCGTGTTGATAGCATTAATAAATGATTCTTTGTTTCCAGAGTTTTGCAATGTAAGATCTACTAATAGATTTATCATGGCTAACGTAGCCCAATGACCGAACATTTTGTCTTTAAAAATGACTGGTTCCGTTAAGACCAATCCTTTAATTGCATTTTTAATAGAATTTTGAATTGCCGTTACACCTTTATAATCATTTTCATTGTGCATAAAATTTCCTTTTGTTATTTAATAGGACTTTGAATTAATTTTAAAATAGAATGTCTCATTAAATCTAAATATGGTTCTTTTTTGTGTTCAGATAACTTACTGAAATGATTAAATTCCATTACAGAATTATTATCAAAATTAGAATGGTTTGTTTTAAGATGAATACGAGCGGTATCAATATTAGGAAAGGGACCATATGCTGTAGAATAATCTATCCAATTCCAAGCAGAAATATTTGGTGGAGCGTTTTCAATAATATAATACCATTCATCTTTAATTGGTTCAACCAAAAGACATTCAAGAACTGCTTTCATTTTATTATCCTTTATGTTATAAGTTCTCCATTGGCATCTTTCCAAAATGTACCATGGTCATCTACAATTAAACCTTTACTATTACAACCCGTACAAAAAACCCATGAGCAAGTTGCATTGAAAATCGCCACGTCATCATGATCACCACCTTCGATTGGTCTATTCCAGTCTATTTCATGTTCGTGTTCCATTTATAATCTTCCTGTTAGACAAGTTACAAAGCCGGTTATCATGCATCCGAAGACAATAAGAACAACCACTGCCCCAAGTATTTTGTTAATTAAATTCATGAGCTGCGTTTTCCTATACGCTTTGTTATATAACTTAATCCTTTATCAGCTGCATCAGCAGCATCATCAGCAAGCTTTTTGCCATCAGGATCACCAATAGATTTAAACTTGTCAGCAGCTTTTTTAGCGCTTTTGCTTGCGTCTGCTAAATCGTCTCTTGCATCTTCACCCAAATTTTTATTACGATTGCTCCGATCACTCATTTTCTTTCTCCTTTATTCACCGGTTATTAGCAAAAATTTATTAGAGATGACCTTGAAACTGAGTCGACCTTGTAAGGTCCGACTATGTATTTCATTTATAGGTCTGATTACTATTCCTTCTTTTGCATGATCTGTTCCCTCATAATTTCCTTCTGCTAATTTCAGCCAAGATTTAAGAGAGAAATCAAATTCATCTTTATTTGGATCTATAATTTTCTCAATTGGAACCGTTTTTAAATTAAACTTTTTGCACCAATTAATAAAATTGTAATAATCTAAATACTTACCACCTTTAATATCAAAAACATTGAAACAATATAGGTCAACACTTTTAAGACCCAGTTTATTTTTCTGAATACCTGGGCCAACAATTTCTCCTTGGACTGTAAAGTTGTCTGGAATTACATTTTCTAGATTATATTTTTCTGCCATATTCCAGTAGTTATTACTGCCCGGTTTGAGGTCCCAATTTCTACTACACACAAAGAACTTATCATCAAGCTTACCAAATGTACCTGACGTTCCATCACACTTGGTAGAGATATAAAAAGGAACTTTTCTTATCTCTTCAATTACTTTTGGACAAGACTGTAACCTAATTTCATCTGTCTTTGGAACCAAAGGTGGAAAGTTACCTGCAACTTTTTGGTCTTTTGGTACAGGCAATTCGTATTTTGTTATTCCGAGCAGCTCAGTTACATCAGTACCAACTTCCATATCTTCTGTACCGGGGAAAAGTGATGTTAAAAATACGAGTCCCTGAGATAAAATATCACGTAATTTCGCTGTCTTAACTCTAAACTTACGTGGTCTCATAAATTCTGACCATTCTTTTTCTGGAAGAATGCTGTCATATTCTACATATATTATTTTATCACCGGGTTTTAAATTATCAGATTTCTTTACTACGACCGTCCATCCCATAACTGTTACTTGTTCAATTCTATCAGCTTTAATTATGGGTTCAACAGATTTAATTAATTGAATTGATGCTAATTTTCTTTCCATATGTTACTCACTTTTAAACTGTACACCAGCCAATTTTTCAATAGCATTGTGGTTATAATCAAACGCTAGTTCTACAGATGCAATGTTACTAACATGAGCTTTCATGCTGTAAACTTCACCAAGAGGAGTTCCATCAATGTAACCCCTTAATGGCCTTTTATTAAAATCTAAAGTTCTCAATTCTATATTAAAATCAAGAGGTAACAACATTGGATCTAAAGATGGTGTTAAAATATTAGATCCAACAAACATAAGTGCAGGAGTATTCATTGGTAATGGGTGAGCACCTAATGCTTTAGCATATGCTGTTGATCCAGCAGCAGTACCAATCAGCGCTCCATCTCCTACTAAACGTTCTATCCTTTTCTTATTATTAATTGTAACTTCTAACCAAGCCGCTTGACCTCCAGCTCTTTCTACCCAACCCTCATTAAAAGCCAACGATGTTTTGTTTCCTTCTGGACCGTTCGTTTTTATTCTTAGTAAAGGTAATTTTTCTACAGACAATCTTTTATTAATTACGCAATGAAGAGGGTCAAGAGTACACTGATATTTATTTAATAAGAAACCCTCATGTCCTATATTAATTCCATAAAAAGGTAAACGTCTATGCCATTCAGATTTAATAGCACGGAGCATTGTACCATCGCCACCAATAACAATAATAATATTGGGATTTTCTTTATCTTCTATAATACATGATGTATCAATTTGTGTTTTATTGAATGGGTCGACAATAATTAATGGACGAATTTCATTTAATCTTAACTCTGTAGTATTATTTGGAATACCTCTATAAAGATTATATTTTTCCATGTATGAATGAATGTTAGGATTAACTAGATCGCTTACTTTGTTTCTAAGAAAAGCATTTAATCTAATCTCTGAACTACTTCCATCTAAAAAGGTATCAAATTCTTTATGGTTAGGAGGAAGTTCTAATCCTCTATTGCTATTTCTCCAACACACAGCAAAGTTAAGATTGTTCCATATATCTTCTCCATAGCTCCATTCAGATTGTATTATATTTTTTCCATCTCCATGTTCACTTTTTTCTAATAGATCTGAACCAACCACATGCCAGATTTTTCCCATATGTTTATATCGTTCTTCAAGGATATGAGTCTCAGTAAAATTTCCACCTTCCAAATCAAACAAATCTATATGTACATTAGGAAATTTATTTCTAAATGCCATATCAATCATAGCGGCACGATATGTTGGGTGAATATCATTTGTAGTTGGTTTATCTGGCCTAAGTCCACAGGGAACTATTATAACTTCATCAAAATCTGCTGATAATATTTCAGCGATTATATAATGATGATTGCCAGGAGGATTAAAGCTGCCACCAAAAACTGCTATGTTTTTCATTGTTTATCTCCTACATTTTGGACAATAATTAAATGTTAAAAGCCCGTTAGCAGATTTTTCTTTATAAATTCTTACTAAAATTCCACACCAGTAACAAGACAAGCGACCTTGATTATTTGACGGTATGGGTCTACCATCTGTTTCGATTTCTAAAACTGCTAACCATTCTTTGCTCCATCTATATGTTATTCCATATAATTTATAAGTGTTTTTTATGGTTGAAAAACTCTCAATTTGATGTTTTTCACCATCAAATACATTCATCGATTCCACCCAAATAATAAGAGGTAATTTTAGTTGTGATGGGTCACTTGGCTTTACAATTTGAATCCATGACCCTTTTTTTAATATCATTTTATCTTCCACATTTTGGGCAATATGTAAATATTCTTGTCCCTTTATCACAGCGCTCCTCAGTTACTTTTGTTGAAACTTTACACCAATAACAAGATGATCGCCCCTCATTATCTATTGGAATAGGCTTTCCATCTTGACCAACATCAACTATTTTTAACCAAGTACTATCCCAGCTATAATTCACACCATCTAGTCTGTAGCTTCTCTGAGATGTAACGTATCTGGAGATTTTATATATTTTGTTATTATATTGATCCATGTGCTTAACCCAATAAATATGTATCAACTTTAATAAAGATTCATCTTCTGGTTTAACAATTTGCACCCAAGTGCCATTTGATATTATTGTCATTTTTACCTCTTGCATTTCGGGCAATATCTAAATGTCATAGTACCATGAGCAAATTTTTCTATAGTCGTTTTGGTTGAAATCTTGCACCAATGACAAAATGAATTTTCATCATTTCCGATGGGATTTATATTTCCATGTTTATCTATAGATACGACAACTAACCAATCAGGATGCCAATAGTATTTATTTCTCTTTAAGTGATATTTAAAATCACCTACACATGAATCGACTCGATCTATTTGTCCATCAAATCTATCCATGTCATCATCCCAAATAACAATTTTCCATTCGTCTGTCCATCGTTCATATGGAATGGTAGGCTTTTTAATCTGAACCAAAGTGTTTTCTAAGAGTTTCATTTTTATCTACCGCACTTTGGACAATATGTAAATGTTTTTATTCCTTCATCACAATGTTCTTTGGTTATTTTTGTTGAAACTTTACACCAATGACAATGTGATAGACCTTCATTATTTAAAGGTATAAATTTACCATTTTCATCTTTGGTTCCAACAACTAACCAATCATGATGCCAACTATATCCAATATGCTTTAATGAACATGTGGAAGAATAAGTTGATTTAATACGATCTACATCTCCATCATATTTATCCATTGCTTTATCCCAATGAACATCTAGCCAGTCTATTTTCCATTCTTCTATTGGCATTGTAGGTTTTCTAATTTGAACTAATGTATCTTTTAAAAATTTCATTTTTCACCTGCCACATTTTGGACAATACACAAATGTTAAAACACCATGAGCATATTTTTCTTTAGAGAGTTTGGTTGGAACATTGCACCAATAACAGCGTGATAGCCCCTCATTATTTAAAGGCATAAATTTACCATTCTTATCTTTATTTCCAACTATCAACCAATCGCGATGCCAACGGTATCCAATATATTTTAATTTATATGTATTATTACGCTCGTTAGATATTGTTTTAATATAATCTATTTGTCCAACATACTTATCCATGGCGTTATCCCAAAATACATCTGTCTTCTGTAATTTTTGTGATAGTGTTGGCTTTTTAATTAGAACCGGAGTGCCCTTTAAAAGTTTCATTTTATTATCTCTGGCATAGGTCTCTTTTTCAGACGCTTTGTTAATTCACGCATACGGTCAAGTGTATCTGCCAACACAATAAATCCATGGCCACGAAGATTAATGCCAAAACTTGTATAACCCGCATCATCATAATGCTTTTTTATTTCAGGCACTT
>PJEL010002022.1_pt1 | contig 19247 bp, 30 predicted proteins | sample 1853271 | NCBI WGS metagenome assembly PJEL01 (sample SAMN08108733, study PRJNA415343) | Invertebrate metagenome, whole genome shotgun sequencing project. | host: Globobulimina | place: Sweden: Gullmar Fjord | collected 2015-08
TTCCCTTTTTGTGATCCCTGGCGATCCAAATCCATCCCTTTTGGAAAACCCCAGGGATCCCAGGATTATTATCAAGCCCTTTTTGGACGGATGACTTTGCAATTTTAGTGCGAGCCTGTATCATGTGATTAGAAAAGTCACCCTTATCCTTTCTCTTTGAAAACCACTCATATACAATGGCTTCGACGCCACCGATTTCTATTTGCCTCGGTCCAGGCTCGGTCTTGCCTCGGTCCAGGTTCGGTCCAGGTTCGGTCTCGGTTCGGTCTCGGTTCGGTCCAGGTTCGGTCTTGCCTCGGTCCAGGCTCGGTGCAGGTTCGGTGCAGGCTCGGTTAGACTTCGGTTGGACTTCGGCCGAACCGAAGTCCAGGTTCGGTTCATCCTCGGTCCAGGTTCGGTCCAGGTTCGGTGCAGGTTCGGTCTGATCCTCTGAAACGCCCGGCACAAGGGGCTGTGGGTCTACTTTTGTACCGAGTTGATCTATCAATGATGAGTCCTGATAAAAGATTGATGCATCAATGATAGCTGGCGGATCTGTAGCTTCTTTATCCTCCGGAGGTGGCTCTGGACTATCATCAGGTTGGCCAGCAGCAGCCTCTGCAGCCGCACTCGCATCCGCATAAAGATCCGCAAAAAACTCTTCGTTTGACGTATGGTTTTTTTCCTTGGACATAATTTGGCCTATCCTGCTTTGATTTTGCCTTCTTTGTTGAGCTGGATAATTTCTTGGACAAAGTCCGCGTAATCCTTTGCGCCCTGTTGCTTCGGATCAAAATCAAAAGCAGACATGCGCTTCGCAGATGCGGAGCTGACCGCAACATTCCTTTTAATATAAGTATTGAAAATACTATCTGGGCCGAATGCATTTGGGATAGCCTTCAACATGGCCTTTGTTATCTTTGATCTATCATCCCGCATTGTGATTAATATGCCCAGGATCTTAATCAGCGGATTCAGCCCGCCCTTCACACTGGTTATAAAATCTCCCAATTGCTTCACACCCTGAAGCGCAAAAGCATCCTCGGTTCCAACAGGTACAATAATGGCGTCTGCCACAGACATTGCATTTGTGATCAGCACACCGCCTAAGTCTGGGGGTGTATCTATGATGATATAGTCGTACTGATCCCGGACGGGCTGTGGCATATGAGTCTTCAATTTCATATAATTTATGGGCTCAGACATCATTCGCAATTTAACTGTAAATAGATCAACATGGCTATATACTGCGTCCACCTGGTCATATTTTGTCTTGTGAATGCAGGAGTTAAGCGTGACCTCTGGAGCACTGAAAAAATCAGCAAGCGTTCTGTACTGTGATATAAGCTCTGGGTCGCAAAGAACCTTTGTCGTGTTGCCTTGAGGGTCAGTGTCTATCACTAAAACATGCATCCCACGCCTGGCCAGGCCATGTGATAGATTGATAGCGGTTGTCGTTTTTCCACAGCCGCCTTTCTGGTTTGCAACCACCAGTACGACTGCGTTCCGGGGGACTTTACTGATTTCACGCTTCATACTTTATCCTCTTTTAGATTATAGTTTATCCTTTTTCAGATATTAGGCTGTTTATATAATTTAAAAAGAAGAATTGTCAATAATTTTAACAAAAGTGTGCTTGCTGGCAAACATGGATAGAAAGTTCAAATGGCCAGCCTCATCTTCAGCCAATTCCTCACACCAATCCTCCATCCATGAGCCCTGCCAATCACAATTCCCCACATACCTCTCCCGGAGATCCGCCATGTCCTGAAGATTGTCAGAGCAGATCGAGGGCCAGATGTCATGCCACACCATCCCGTAATGAGCACCGGCTGGCGGCTGGTACTGCAAGGCATCCTCGTGGATCAGCTCAAACCTACCTCCAAACATCTTTTCATAATGGGGACCGACCAGGGCGATCACATCGGGAGACTTCTCAATGACGGTGGCCTTGATGACCTCCGGCTTCAATAGGCTGTTTAGCAGAACCATGCCGATGCCCAGGCCATTAATAAGGATGTGTCCCTGAGCCATTTCCACTGCCTCGGCATGATCTGCCATCTCGGCTGGGGTGTCGGACATGATGATGCCGTCTTCCATGAAATCTGTCTCCACCGGCCCGCACAGCCGGGTATACACCCCGATGCCGGGAGCCCGGTCCCCATATATAGCCTGTTCCGAAGAGAGCCCACTTGGTTTCAGCTCTTTTTTGTCAATCCAGTATTCACCGCTTTTTCCTTCCGGGACAGAAACCTTTTTCATCATGAATCATCCTCCTGGGCGGCTTCTTCATAGCTGGCGGCCAAGTCTTCAAGGCTATGGGGATGCATCCCTGCTCCATATATAATGGTATCAAATGCAGAGGATGTACCATTAGTGGCGGCGTTGTCGTCCTGCAACACCAATGCGACGATCTCTCTTGCCGACTCTATCTCTCGGATAGCTATCCGCATTAATTCTGCTTTTTGGATAGCCTTCATATTAAGCCGCCCTTTTCATATGCTCTTCAAAGGTCATACAGTCCATCGGCAGCTTGTCTTCATGCTTTTTGGAAAAACGAGGGGACTGCAGCTTGCCGGTGGGAAACACCTGATCGTATGTGGCCTCGATTACACAAGGGAACTTCCACCTGTGGATATCATTGTCGCCGGCCTTTGGCTTCAAGCCGGATCCGGTTTTGCCCATCTCCACAAATTCGCCGGCTTCATTCCACAGGCCGATCAACAAGCTGCCAATCTTGCCCTGGAGCTTGCCGGTTCCTTCAAGGTAATCAGATGCAATGACATCCATTTCAGCAGAGTCTTTGATCTTGTAAGCTGCCCGGAGTTTGGGCTTCCCGTTGAATGTCATCTCCATGGCTTCATTCATCACCCATGCGACCAGGCCTTCATGCAGCTTGCGAAACTTCTTTGTCCATGCGATGGCCGCCGCGGCAGACCCGAAATACATTTCCAGCGGTGCAAATAAGATATCTTCCTCTTCGGTGATATACCCGAAGCGCTCATCCAGTAGTGGCTTCTGGCTGCGATACGATTTATGCCAAACCTTCTTATTGTCCCAATAACAGATGCCGTAAACACAGGCTCTTACCGGATGTTTTTCCAGGCGGGTGAGTGTTTTGGTGAGATCATCTTTAACCTTGCTGCCGGAAACATTGGCCTTGGAAATGCTGCTCATGAGCGCAAAGGCTTCCATGTGCGGAATGTTCATCATCGGCTCGACCACAAACTCTGCAATAAACATTGAGTTTGCCGGATAATTCCTGGACTCAACATATTTAACAATGGCCGGATATTTCCTGGTGTGATCGTCCCACCGTCTGGTGTAAATCTTCACCTGTTTGTCCGGATCAATGACCACATAATGACACAGTCCATTAAGTTTCATGAAAAAACTAACTGCATTCTCATCGACCAGGGCCTGCAATTTTTCCAGGGGGATGGATGCAGTCGGCTTCGAGCAACATAGCCCGGTTGGGATACTCGCCATGTCAAACTGCTCGTTGCCAAGCTTCGGGATCAGGGCCTCTGCATTGTCCAGGGAATCCACAGGCTGGTAGCCTTCTTTAATCTTTATAGCGACTACCTTATTATAGGCAGCCAGGGCAGTCTCTTCCGGGGGCATCTCATTTGATTTGCCCTGATTTGTATAGCCAAACGTGTTGGAAGTCGGCTGCGGCTCGGCTCCGCCAAGCGTTCCCCAATCCCGGGAAAGCGTAGCTCCGTCCAGGTAAAAATTTTGGAACTTGATTTTGTTGTGGGAATTTCTCTGAGCTAAAATTGTTTTTTTCATGCCGCCTGCTGCTCCTCGTTGTCGTTATAACCAATCTGCAGTAGTCCATTGGTCTGAGTTAATTGGTAGTTGGCCTTGAATAATTTCTCAGTCTCTTTGATCGGTATATTCAGCTCCTCACTGGCCTGGATATGATTTGTCAGCCAGCCCTTGAGCCTGCCAAACTCGACGTTTAAGGTTCTGATAAATTTCTGGTTGAATTTGATGTGAAGATTGCCATTGAGGAAACCCTTGACTGTCATGAGCATGGCTTCCTTGCTGTCCATGCCATTGCCCCAAAATTCAACTTTCTTATTGCTCGACCATTCCCTGGTTACCTGCAAGGAATTATTCCACGAAGGAATTGTGAACCCGAGGTTGTCAGCAATAGTGATCACATCATCCAGGAACTTGTGAGCGCTGTCTGCCAGGTCATTTGTGTATCTGGTCCCCCAATCGTCCGGAACTTTTACGCCGCCGACATTATGCAGGACAATCCTCAAATCAAGCCCGAAGTGGCTCGGCGGATCCGATACGTCCCGATAACAATATCGCCAGTCGTGATCTGTGAAGACTCGTTCGTTAGACTTGTAAAGGGTGACGTTGGCCTCACTCATTATTTTCTCGACCAGGCCAATCAATTGGGTATCAAAATATTTGTTGGCATTCTTGATGACCCACACTGAGAGCGCATAGATGTTCGATTCTGTAAAATCAATGGAAGTATGCTCCATGAGCTTCCTCAACATGGATTCCCGGCTTTTGTGAGTGAGTCTCTTTGTGATCTTGTCGTAATTATTAAACAGTTCTTCCCAATATTTGTTCTTAAGCCCGACAATTCGCTGCTTTAAAGCCTCCTTCAAGCCTGCCTGGCTAACGCCAAGCTCCTGTAAGATATCAGGATCAAGTTCACAAATTGACAAAAACATGTTCTGCAAATGTTCCATTTCTTGGTTGTAAAGCTCGACCAAGACAGGCACAAGGCCGCGGCCTGACGTAAGCTGCCCGGCAAGTTTGCTTTTTAATGTGGTGGCACCGGACGTCCTTTTCTCGTAATCAGAGCGATCATCTTTTTCTTTTTCGGCCTTGAGCTTAAAGTTTGTTTCAAACCAGATATCAAAGGGATCTGTCCTCAGCCTGTCATTTTGGTACCTGGCAGAATCAAAAAGTTTAATGGCAATGATATCGACGGTTGCCCGGGCTCTCCTCTCAGCATCGAGGAAATTATCGGAGCCGATGATCTGCCAGGTAGCCTCCCTTGCCTTCAGCGCATCCGTGAGGCCTTTGTTGCCCTGCCACCGTTGGGGGATGATCAGATAAATCATTTTTGCATTGGCTTCCAGGATGATCTTTTCTGTCCACTGGACATACTCGGAATAGGGCGGGTTGCAAAAGATCACATCGACCTTCTTATCAATGAGCGTCGATTGGAAAAACTCCGTGCCCACAATGAACAAATCCGCCGGCATCTGCTCTGTCAGCCTCTGACTTTTTTCAATGACATATTTCTGGCCGCCATTGGCAAGCTGCTCGGCCACTCTGCCGTCTCCAGCCCCGCAGTCAAGCACGTTACTCCTGGCTAATACCATTTTCTTGGCATCAGAAGGCCCATCCCAGTTATAAAAATACTTCATCATATCGGACTTGATGACATCTATCATGCCCTGCGTGGTGGGATACCACTCAAAATCCTGGTCAAGCTCCTTTAGTTCTTTCACTATTAATGTTGTCGTCATGTTTTCCCTTATAATGGTAGTTCCGATGGATTAAACCGTCACACTCTACTCTAAATCTTGTTGCTCTGTTCCATTGACAGCATAATGGAATTCGTAGAGGGCTTGTAGTAATGTCAACCTCCGACACTCTGAAGGCCTATCACCCTTTTGAGGCAAATTATGTACCAGGTCTTCTAAAGATTCTATTAAGGTTTCCGCTTGTTTTTTAAAGTCCTTTAGCTTCATACGTTTTCCTCAAGCCATGTCTTGATAGTCTCGGCATGACAGCGTTTGGGCGCGCACCAGCCGAACAGCCGGAGTACTTTATCTTTACGGTACTGGGCCAAGAGTCTGTACACTGTACGACGGATCAGTGAATTGGGGTTGAGCATCTCTTTATCGAAACGCTGCTGATACAGATCACATACGTAATCTCGTCGCGACTCGGCCTTCATGTAAAACGGGTTGCCCAGGACACTCTGCCTGTCGATCCTTACATCATAAGGCTTTGACGGTTTGGTATTTCTTAAATTCATAATTTTAACGACCATGTCTATCTCCTTAATTAAAAAAGCCCCAGCTGAGTCTCCTTGATTTTGTATTTAGGTTCACACTCGCCCTGGTTATCACACCAGGGCCAACGGATTTTTCAGTGGTTATTCGGCATCCGAGTGCGAAGCTCTCTGCCGAAGGAAGCATCAAGGTATTGAGCAGCGTTGGCCGCAGTGACCTTCTTGCACCCTAAACACCGAATAACCACGAAGTCGCTCATTACCAGATCGTTTCCTGGGTGTAAGATAAAAGATTGCCCTTTACACAAAAAGGGACATGACTTTGCAGGCCGAAGTTGATCGCAATAGCGCCTGCAATAGCAGCACTGTGGGGAGTTGTCCTGGTCGTGCAGCTCTCTTCCACGGGATTGTCCCTGGCAAACTGCACTGTCTCAAGGTATCTTTCAAGGCCCTTGCCCAGTACGTTGTATACTTCATAGACTGTGCCACCAATCCTGGGATCAATGATCTGTTTGGGCGTATGCTCCATGGCGGCCTGGACAATAAACTCTCTGTCGTCCAGGCTATCCACAAGGATCCACCAGATGGCTCCTTCGGGATGATCCGAATACCGCACGAATCTGGAATGAAGTGTGCGGATAACTGAATCAGGGGACAGGCTATGGAATTCATCGGACCTGGCATCTACTTTATGTCGCCCAATATCCTCAAGCTTAAACCCCTGTGGCCCAATATTCACCTCTTCAATAGTATCATCATCCCAGAGCGTGAGATACTTCACACCGAGCTGGCCCAGCGTCCTGACGATCTGGCCGCCGGTCGCCCCGACGCCGATCACAACATGTGGAGTGTCGATGAATGCCTGCAGCTTGTCTCCATACAGACCTTCAAACCTTTTGTTTCTTTCTTCGATCATAAAGTCTCCTCCGTGCCCTGGATGCTGTCAGATTCAGCCATCATGAACTCATCATTATAAATATCGGTGAAAAAGTCTGCTCCGCAACACTGCTCTGCGGCGTAGATGTCGGCCTCGTCCGGTGTAATCTCATGCCGCCTGACTTTGCCATAAAGCTCAAGAAAGCAGTGCTGGTCTTCGGACGGCAGCACGTCAAACAGCTCTGTGTGGGCATGTGGTGGGCACTCCAGCCCAAATGTGGTATCATTGTTTCTCACATAGGGCAGTGAGTACCTTGTGGGGGCAGCATGCACTTTCACGGACTCCGTAAATTCTTCTTCAAGTTCAGCCCAGGTTTTTATCTGAGTCCAATTCGTGTGATGATGCTTTACAGCAAGATCCTCGGACACCGTGATTCCCGATTTTAAGTCTGTCACGCCGATGTGGGCAAACTCCTGATCACCCCTGGCCAGGATATACATGACATTCAAGGTTCGATCTCTACACAGTTCCTTGAAGGTGGCCCAGTCCTGGCCGGATGGTTGCGGGCTGTTTCCCGGGTGAGTATGCCACCAGATTTGCAACTGGTCCGGATAAATGCCTTGCTTAATCTGCTCGGCGTACATGGCAGTGATGGCTTTAGGCTTGATATCCACGGAGGCAGGCGTGCAAGTAGCTTCAATAATTACTGCATCGACAACCTTCAGTGGATGGCCTTTCTTCGTAATGAAGAAGCCCGTCACTTCGGTGTCTCCCATGTCTCTCCATGCCTGGAGAATCAGCATTACGTGCTTAGGAATTTCCAAAGTAAGGCCTTGTTGTAAATTATTATTCATTCGTTAAACCTCCGTGCCTCTTCGGCACCTTATGCATTTTGATCGGCCATCTTCCTGTAAAAGATAGTCGTTATGAATCCAACTCATGCAACCGCCCTGGCAGATGGAAAAATGCGGGCTTGAGAGAATGTTGGGTAAATGATCTCTATCCGTGTCGTTCAACCACACTCGGCTTGCATCCCTTTTCAGGATATTCCCGCCCCGCATATTGCTATGCACCAGCTCATGATTCCAACGCCATATGCCACTGTCTCGGCCAAGCTCGCCAGCACAAGCTTTGCATGCCGGAATTTCGCTGTTTCCTTCAATAAAAACTGCCGTGTCATCATAGATTTTGAGGCCGCAGTTGCTACAATTATAGGCCTCTCTGCTGATCCAAGTCTCAAGGATCTGGTAAGGTGACCCGGAGTTGTAGGTATCCAACATAGCACACAGGAGGTGCAACAGCGGCATGAGCTTTTTTTTCTGCCAATGCTCCTGAACGCCTTTATCTGATTCTCCCCAACACACACCGCCAGTTGAGCTAACATGGGGATGAAAATAGCCGCCTGCCATCGTTGTTTTTTTCTTGTCGGGGATAATTTTAATGGCCTTCTGGTGGCTGTCCTGGGCGAAATCCAGCTGAATGATCAATCCTGAAAATATTTGGGTTCTTTTGTCTCCGGTGTTGTCCGGGGAAAGTTCAAAGTCGGGCAGTCTCCATCCCTTTAACTCAGGGTCGTATGGATACAGTGTGTTTAGTATTGCGAGATCCGCTTCTATATCTACCTCAGCAGCGGCACTGAGGCCTTTTCGGGGATTCTCTCTTGCCCAGTCTTCAAAAGTAATGAAAACTTTTGAAAGCTTCTTCGTATTAACAGCTAAAATGGCCTTCAAGGTGTTGATTGAGTTTTGAGTTTCACCGTTCATTACGAGCCCTGTTGAGCAGAACTCTTCCCACTCAGGCTGGGCTTCCTCTTCAAAATTTCCTAAAAAATTCTCGGGCTGAAAGGCAGACATTGCGGTGGAAGCGGCTTTCAGTAGAAGAAGCTGCCTTGCCTCAAGCTCTTCCTGATAGGCACTCCCGTCAAATAATTCTATAATCTTGTTCATCTCGGTGAGATACGCCTGATTGCGTTGCTGTGCGTTCACTTGGCCTCCTTTGCAAAAAAAATCCGGCCATGACCCCTGGGGCCACAGCCGGGTTGTCGAAACTGCTTAAGGCCGCTTAGTTGCCTTTGACGCCGCCAGCCGGTGCAACCAGGACAACATCTCCAGACATCAAGGTTTCGGGATTTCTGAGTGTGGTTTCATCACGGATAACATCAACGTGAACATTCTCATTGTACATATTACGCACGGCAGCCACGTTGTTTGCCACTTCGGCAGGGCCGGAACGTCCGGTGAAATCTGACAGATCAACAGTAACCATGTTGACATTGACATCGATATTAATCAATGTACCGGGGGCCTCTTCATCGGTAACGACCTCAACCACCTGGTAGTTGGTCAGCAGGGCGGAAGGTTCAACGGCATCCCCGTTGACTGTGTAACGCTGTCCGGTGGTTGCGTTTGCGTTAATGAACTGGGCGAGGGTTGTACCATCCTCGACTTCGAAATTTCTACTGCCACAAATAACTGTGATCATACTTGTTTCTCCTTTTACTCGGTTTTAGTTTAAAACTTCTTTAAAAAACTTACATTAAATGACAAAAAAATCATCAAAAAGCAACACTTTTATGCGCTATTTTGCACTATTTGAATGCAAAAAAAATCAGCTACTTCTTTATTTAACGAAGATCCTACCGCACTTTTCGGGGGGATGGGCAAAAAACCCCTAATTGGGGCCACTGTCATCCTTGCATGATAAACTCGTACAGATGTCAGGCCGCATCTTTCTCCTCAAGCCAGATAGAATATCTTGCTTCCTCGGCTTCTTTTAACAATTCAATTAATTTATCTTCGCCTTTGGTATCCAGCTCAATGGCAAGCCACTCGGCAGCCTCGACATATACCTTTTGGATGGTGTACTCTTCTGGGCAACCTGGCTGCTGGGTGTCCGGGTAGCCATAGACTGGTGGCTCCCCGGGGTCATAGTCGAATTCAACGATGATGTCCACACCGCTGATAGTAATGGAATTAGAATAGCTCATGACAGGAACACCGTGTTGTCTGAGCCGCACAAGTCACATTGCCAAAATGCCCCGCCTTCGATGGCCTTATGACAGGCCCCGCAATACCCCATATTCCCTGTGCTTATTCCCTGCAACTTCTTCAGAGCCACGGTGATGTCCCTTCCCAAAGCTTCCGCCTCTTGTTCTCTTTTTTTTGCTGCGGTATCCGCCATAACCCTCCTTACAGGAACCTAAAGTCCTGGGCTTCTTTTGATTTAAGGCTCTGGATAGCGACCAGGCCATGTTTACTTTTCGGAACACTGAAATGGGCGATGATCTTTTGCTTGGCCTCCCACAACCCGTCTGCCTCTACTACTGTTTTTTTTTGTTGAAAAATCCTTCAAATTTAGCCATCTGTTTTTCCTTTGCTAATTTTTCAATTTCTATTGTAGGAGTATCGCTGAAATATTTTAAAGCAGCGCAAATCCTTCTTCCATTTTCTTCAGATATCCATCCCCATTCAGAGGACCCGACCACCAACCCGGGCGTGTCACCGATACAGGGGGCTCCTCCATTGTCAGCCTCGGATCCTTTTTCAAAAACGATGGCGCTGTGTGTGGAGTTTTCATTGAACCCGTATTCTTTACCCATGGGCACCGCTCTGAGCCGGTTGCGGTATTTTAGCAAAACAATTTTCAGGCACTTCCAATTCCGTTAAGTCGGACAGAGCTGCCTGGAGCAAGGCAATTTCATCCTGGTGCCGAGCTATCATACATTTCCTCAAGATGTTGACGCCTTCAATCGGCGGAGTTGTCTCGGGGCAGTAATACCAACCCAGTGCATTTGGGGTATCGGCCGATGAGGAATGCTCCCGCTCTGTGGGGTCATGTGTCACTATCAGTTGCCACTCGCCGGCCATCGGGCGGATCTGTATCTTATTAAATTTCATTCACTCCCTCCTTATTCATTAACCAAGAACCAAAAGCCACATCCTTGGAAGAGTTCCCTGTTTGTTTCGGGAAATTCATCATCATGCCGGGGAACCTTAAAGTCCGGTCCGAATATTGCGATTGCTTTTTCAATATTTTCATGTGATTTGCCATAAGCTTTTGCAACGTCTAAAGCACCTTGCAATGTGCCAGGGTAGGAATCCTTTTTACCCATATGTTCTCCTTAACGCCTTATATAATGTGTTTCTAGAAATACCCAGCCCCCGGGCAATCTGGCTTTTATTCTTGCCTTCGGCCAGGGCCATTTTAATCTGCGAGGCCATAGCCTCGGTGGCCTTAGCCGGAGCCCCCCACTGAACTCCTCTTTTCCGGGCGGCCTTGATTCCCTCCCGTTGTCGCTCCCGGATCAGGGCCAGCTCCATTTCAGCCACAGCACCCATGACCTGAAGGATCAGCTTGTTCATGGGATTGGAATCTCCTGAGAATATCAGGCTTTCTTTATGAAACTTGACCTGGATGCCTTCTTTCACTAATTTTTCGACTACTATCTGAAGATCTAACAGGTTCCTGGCCAGCCTGTCCATGGAGTGAACGTGGAGAATATCTCCTTTTCTAAGATACCGGAGGCAATCCTGCAGAGCAGGGCGGTCTGTTGTTTTTCCGCTGTACTTGTCGGTGAACATTTCACTGATTTCAACCTCTGCAAGCTGGCGATCAGGATTTTGATCCCTGGAAGAGACTCTGCGGTAGCCGACGTTAGCCATGGCGCTTCTCCAGGGCGGAGTGGTATGCTAAAAATTGGCCGGCGACTTCATTACTGTTGGTTTCGACTTCCCGGGTATTGGCATACACCGCCACCTTGTCTGGATACATTTTTAAAAGTTCATCTTCGGCAGAGTCCATGGCCTCGTCAACTATCAGGCACTCAAGTGGCTCTTCTGAATGAATAGTTCGGATGAGTCCGCCATCCATCTGGATAACAATTCTTTTTTTAGTCATTGATAATTTCAGCCTCCTCTTTTATAGAAATAAAAATTTTTTTGCTTTCATTGCTCTATTTTGTTGAGTTCAGATTCAAGTGCATCTATTTGGGCCTCAATCAAAGACATTTCAGTAACGAGGAAAAGTTTTGATGCTCGGTATAGCCCAGCCTTCAATTTAATTAATTCCACTTCGACGATCTCTTTTCTGATCTCTATTAAATCACTCGGCCTTAACGCCATTTCAGTTACCCCTGTGAGTTGTTCAAAAAGTTCCAGACTGCTATATACAATAACAAAGACCTGTTCAAATAGCAAGCAATCAGCTTTTTTGAACAGGCTGTTTTGGTACGCCCTCATGTGTGCACGAATCCTACTTAAAAAGACACTTTTTTATGCCTCGAATCCCCACTCTACAACTGACTCCTTAAAATATACATCAACCTCTTTTTTTTTTAGCTGATAATTTCGTGTCTCTTGAAGATTGCCTTCATCAAATGAACCATCTCCTAACATAACCACAAAGGGTTCTTGGCCACTATTTACTGGGACCTGATGAACCTCAGCTCCCATTGAACAAAAACCAAAGGCATCACTTTGATGGGAAGCTTCAGCAAATCCGCAGAAAGGAATTCCAACGTTGGCCATAGCAAGAACTTCATCATAAAGTCCATCCGTTTCATAGAGTACCAATTCCACACAACCTTCGGGGGTGGACCTCTTCTTGGTCCCAGCCGTTTGATACTGGGCCAAATTCTGCTTTAAATTTTTCAAGGTCGGATGTTTTTACAAAGACTGTAAAATGAAGTGAATCACTCATTAATTTCCTCCTGATGCAAAAGCTTCGCATCCAAATCTGTTATAGATCCATAATCAATCTCCACGGATTCCGGATGGCCATCAGCATCCATCTCATCTGAATCGTAATCAACTTCCAGGGCCTCACAAATTTTTTCAATGGGAATTCCAAACGGATCGGCTGCGGATTTAAAAGTGTAGACGCTCTTGCCGATCTTGAATCGGTGATAATGAGTGAGTGTATATATTTTTTGTTCTGACATTATTTCCCTCTGCAAAAAATTAAAATCACAAAGGGAATAAAAAGTTCCGGCCTAACTCTCAAGCTTTTTTTAATCTTCCTCAGGCAAAACCCTCAGCGTTTTCATGAATTCGACAAACTCATCCTGGATCGCTCCGTCATTCAGAAGACTGGACATAGGATTATTTAAATCGAAAAGTACAGCCATCCAGAAGTTATTCTCAGCCAGCTCGATGTGTTCTCCCACAACTCCTGTCTTTTCATACTCGGCTATTTCTGCATCCAAACCAGGATAATATAGCGGTGTACTTCGAATCCAATCCAGAGCTGCCCTGGTTTTGAGCTGTGGCGGAATGATCTCATCAATTTTTTCTTTACCGAGCTGATTTGCAAATGTCCGAACTAAAAGAATCAGGTTCCCTGCGACCCGGTGCTTACTATCAGTCATAATTATTTTCCCCATGGTTTGGATTAAAGTTAAATCACAATAAGACAAAAGATATGGAAAATCAAGCGAATACTGGCGTGTTAAAATACGGGTATTAAAGCTGTCTATTTATCGAACTCCAACGGTTCCCGGGAAGCAACACCGACCTTTCCTGCCAAGATCGCAAAACCAGGAACCCCGCCACCGCCTACTTTTGCTGAGGCCAAGGCGGCATTATAGGCTTGCTGGTAAATGAGTTCTGCCACGGCAACAGCACTCTTGGCATCCTGGTGATATTGTTCGGCAATCTCATACAAATTTTTGATATCCTTAGACCGGTTATTTGCTGCTCGCCCTGGGGTTCCAAAAATTTTCACAATCGCATTGTAATTTGCACCACGGTTAACCCATTCTTTCAGGAGCTTTTGGGCCAGGGTAGGGGTCATGTCAATCCCAGTGGATTGTATATGCAAAAGAAGTTTGAATAAGTGTTCCCTTTTTAGGTATTTTTTGATGGCACCCAGGTGCCCGGCTCGCCTGGGCGTATCATCGCTATAAATGTGCAGGACGGTTCCTATCATGCCTATCAGCCATTCTGGTGCGGTTGCCATGGTTCGCTCCTTTGCTTTGGTATGCTTTGATACCCATATTTTAGCACAACAGGGGAGGGCGGGCAAGGACAAAGGAATCAGAAAATCAAGCCGCCAGGGGCCAGGCCTCCATCAACTCGTCAACCCCCAGTTCCATCCGGGAACGCATGCCATGTTTTTTGTGATAAACCTCAGCAATGGTGGCCCGGCACTGACAATAAGCAGCTTCCACAGAATACGCCTCCGGTGCAGCCATGGTCGGGTACAATTCAATAATCACGCCATCCTCTTCAACCAGGCCAGGGGGGATCACTCTCCCTCTCTTATGGAGATGGCCTTTCCGGACAAGCTTCCGCTTGATCCCGGTGATGTTATTGTCGATTATGTGGTTGAGCATGTAAGAAGCCAGGCGATTGGCAGGGGCGGTATCACCGTGGGTATACATATAATAAGTGCTCCCCCATCGCTGAAATTTGTGCTGGCCAGGGGAGATGTCCACATGGCACCGGGGATTATTCCGATAATGGGCGGCCAGGGTTCTGGAGAGGCCAATGGATGAGTGCCAGTCATGGTTTCCCTTCAGGATGATCACGACGACTTCATCGGATCTTTGCAAGGCAATGTCGATGGCGGTTGTCATAGCTGCATAGGCTGCGTCCACGCTCTCTTCATATCTGCCCTCAACACTGAGGCTGTGTCCGGACTTTTCTGTGAGGCCACTCCGGTTGTCTGCATGGAGAGTGTCCCCGCCCAGGACAATAACCGTCTTGGCCACCGGGCCATGGCTGCCGAAGATTGACCTGGCAGCCTGCTGGATCAGAAACTTGGCTGTCTCAATGCCATACTGTGCACCGGTTTCTGCCCCCCAGGCGTACATGCCCAAATGGTGGTCCATGAGCTTCCATTCGAGCATGAGGTTTTCAGAAAATTCCTCGGGCCCAGGAATGTGCTCTGCTAAAACAGGCGTCCTGGCATCCAGGTATTCAAAAAACGAGTCAAGGTTGGCCAGGGCAGGGGAAATCCGATCCCACCGCTGGACAATCTCCCCCTTCCCGTTGACCTGGAGAGTGGACTTTGTCATCTCAAAGCCGACTGGGGCCTGCTCGCAAAACTTATCAGCATCCAGGGGCCAGCCCTTTTTAGCACACAGGTAGAGATGTTTCCTTAACCCCGTGATGCTAATTTTCTCTTTTTTCTCGAAAAACTTTATGGTCTTTTTTTCGGAACCGTTTAGCTCATGAAAGGTGTCATAAATCTCTTTTTGTCGGGGAGTCAATGGTCGCATATTTTCTGGCCTCTATATAATAAGGTATAAATCGTGCCCCGATTTTATTTCTTAAGCTGGGTCTGACGGTTGGTCCTCACCGTAATATGCCGGCGGAGGATTTGTTTCAAACCTAACGGCCTTGATCGTCTCACAGCCGTCCAGCAATGCCCGGGCAATTCTGTGACGGCCGTCTATGACCCAGCCGTCCTGATCCATGATGATAGGATACTGCAGATCAGCATCCAAAACATGCTTCATGGATGCCACGAAATCCCGCACCGGTCCGCCTTTAATATTGTACCTGCTGATATCCAGGTGCTTAAGAGGCATCTCAAATACTTCAAGGTCTTTGGCAGCCTCGATAACCGAAATAACATAATGGACCCCGCCATCGAATTCGATGCGCTGGTTTCTCATTTCCCATTTCTTTTCAATTGCAATCGCCAAAAATTAGTCTCCTTTGCTGAACATTTTTTTGTGCCAGGGTTTTTTCCCTGACTTTTTAACTGGCTGCCCGGCGGCCCGGCTGCTGAGCGAGTCAGTATGGATGCCTTTGAGTTTTTCGTATGTGCGGAATCCAGACATACCGAGGACGCCCATAAGAATGGTGACCAAGCCCTCTGTATCCAGGGCAGGGGGAGCCAGGAGCATCTGCTCTTTGCCAACCAGGATGTACATGGGTATCACCTTGAAACCCTGGAGCAGCTTGAAAATCCAACTGCACATAGGATGGGCCAGGTACTGCCAGAGTAAACCACAACCACAGACCCACAGGATGAATGGCCGGCCGCCTGCAACGAAGATGCTCTTATGCTTTGCAGCCACAATATTGGCGGTCTGTTGGCCTTTGATCAGGCCGACGTCAAGGGCCTTGTCCTGGAGGCCGAGCTGCATTTTTTCTTTGTCGGTTGTGACAAACTGGCCAATGGCGTTGGCCCCTTCTTTTATGATGCTGCCAAAATCTAAGTTAATAAGACCTGCCATTATGTAAGACCTCCTTCAACCCGGTTGATCCAGCCTCTCAGGAACTTCATGTTGCTCTTGAGGACGTCTTTGCTTCGCCGCTTGTCAGCACTGCAGATATTTTTGTACCGGAAAATTTTCAGGAGACTGTACCTAAGGACAAAAATTTCACTGGACTTCTCATCTTCCAGGAGTTCATTCAGGAGCTCAATGGACTTAGGCCCGAGGACGCCATCCTGCAGGGCTCCGATAAGTTGTTGGGCCATCCTCGCAGCGACCCCGCGGCCGGTATTCACGCCGAACGCAAAAATATGATAGGTCACAGCGCTGCACTTGATGAGGTCACCCTGGATTGGGACCCAGTAATGCTCGTAATAGAACTGCCGCACCATCATCGTCAGCTCAGCATCAAATTCTTTATCATCAATTTTTTCCCAGCCTGGCCAACTTTCCCAAAAATTCCGAGCGATCCCGGCGTAGGTCATGCCACCACGATCCCCCTCAACTTCATGAAGGACGAACCCGCCCTCCATCTTGATCATCTTTTCGAAAATAGGACCGAAGTCTGCCATTACTTGCTTCCTTTGAAATGGAAAAATTTAAAAAACTTGGACCAGAACGTTTTCTCATACAACTGGTCCTCGATGAGCTGTTTGTTTTTAGCTGCGCGTTCCATGGCACGAGCGACCTGTTTCTTTGGCAGTAGGGCATGGACGCCGCCAGATGTGAAGTAAATATATTCTTTGTCCGTGCCGAAAGTTCTTTTCTGGTTCTTGATCTTGATCGATAAGTCTATCGTGTTCAATGTTGCTCCCCGTTCAGGCTGCCTGCCTGTATTCAAAAATTTTTATTATGTAATTAATGTCTATGAGATTAACCGATCATTTTGCAACTATTATTCCTTTGGGAATCTCTTTTGCGAACCATGGTAGAAATGGCTTTTCCCGCCCACACGGACGGCCACATAGTATATGAGGCACCAAGGTTTGTATTTGATGTACTTGTACCAAGGGAGTCTTTAGCCATGGCCTTACGTAGCCCAACATCTGCTTTCTTTCTGTCCTCTTCTATGCAGCCAACATAGTAGCTGTAATCGTGCTTGTTGCAGTTTGTTTCAAAAAAGGCAGCATAAGGGGGCTTAATCAAGCTACCTTTGCTGCCGCAACCGCTGCAAATCTCTTCCATCTGCTTTTGTGATAAGTCTTCAAATCTCATAATTGCTCATTCTTTTTTTTATATGGTTTATCTTACTTTTTCAAAAATTGGCTTAAATTCTGCCGTTACGGAGCACAGACTATCAGCTGAGTCGGGGTGTTGCTGCCACCAATTGGGTATTTAATACTTGAGGTGGAGAAGACAATCCCGGCGGATCTGTCTGTGACCATCCGGTCGTAAAGCCCCTGGAGGAAGGAGTCGGTTTGGGTTCTTATGCCGTCTTTTTTGGTATATGGGAAAATCTTTAGTTCCATGCGAATCCTTATAAAAAGTGGTTTTTACAGCATGGTAACACCCGGGGGGATGTCTTCAATCTGCTTTCCCCGATATAGCGTTCTATGTATTTTACGCTTTCGGGAATCTGGCTTTAACTGCCATGCAATCCGCACTATACTGATCAAGTTGGGCCTGGCCGGCAGCTTGTAAAAGGGGGTCTGTACTGGATAGTTTCACCTGTGCGTCAAGGGATTCACCCATTTCAGGATAGAAAGCTTTCCGGAGGAATGTGTAATTCTCGGTTTTCCACTGTTGAATGTCTACCCTACCAAGGAAATAATCTGAAATAGCCGTGTCTATGTCTGTATCCGTAGAGGAAAAAAATGACGGGAAAGAGCCTATTCGCTCCTGGTATAATAAATCATCTTTCTCGCTTTGGTCCTTAGGAACAACTTCCCCATTCACAACTTTAAAATCAGTGATATCCCCCTCTGCCTCAATACAAAACTCATCGTCTGCCAGTTGGAGTACAGCCCATTCTATAGGTCCTGAAAACTGCCTACGGATTTCTCCTGTCTCATCGTCGTAGATAAAATATGATTTAGAATTGGCCATTATTTTTGGACTCCCATAACGAGTATTGATGTTGTATTTACAGTCGAGCCGCTGAGTCTGGCGATTTTATATTTCCATGTTCCTGCCCCTGGTGTATCCTTGTAGCAACCGCTTGAACCCACATAGCATGTAGAATTATACCTACTGCCACTTACGGACCGACCGTGGAGCCGTGTAGTTCCCCTTGTAAGAACCATGGTATATGCACAGTTAGCAGTACCATCTTGCCCCTTATATGCACTCCCGTAAGCAGACCATATAATCATGACAGGCACTCCTGCTGCCACGGTTATTGTGACCTGGGTATAGCTGGTGCCGTTTGCACCTAATGGGATCGTTACGGCATTGTTAGCTATCTTCAATGTAGTTACAGCCAGGTTCCCAATCTTGGCATTTGTGACAGCAGCCGTTCCAATCTTGGCACTTGTAATATTTGCATCTTTAATATTGGCGGCTTTCACCGCTGCCGTTCCGATCTTGGCGTTTGTAATAGCTGCACTGGCGATATGGGCAGTCCCGATTATCCCATTTTTGATATTAGCAGTATTGGCAATAACCTGGTTTGCACCAACCGCACCTGCTGTGACTGTGCCGGTATAGATGCTGCCACCGTCAATCTTTGTCACATCCGATGGGTGCATAACGGCTGCTGAAGCGGCTTCAGACAAGCGACAAAAACAAATATCGGTTTGTGCTTCTGCTGCACCAGTAGAGGTGGATTTGTAATTTACTAAACCGATAAACCGGACGTATTTTGTCCCAGGCTCAAATTCAGAGGATGACCCACCATCACCAGTAACTAGGCCTTGAACACTTTCTGGGGTAGCCATCCATGCGGCCCTTGTTTTACCATACAGAATGCAATAGGTGTTAGTGATTACATTGTAATTTTCATCATAACATCTAAGCCCAAAATAATACCTGTTATACCCGACAACCGTGTCCACATTGACAACCCGAAATGCTATTTCCCCGACATATTTTTTGTTTACGTTGACAGGGATAAATTTTGCACATTCAAATCTTTTATAACCCGATACTCTCAGGACTTTCCCGCCATGGGCGGCCTTGTCGCTGGTAACGATGGAACAAGTGGTATTCGATGCCAAAGGAGTATTGGTGCTGTACTCCACCCACCCAGCCATACCCAATTCAAAATCTGGATTAGGGACAAGATTATCGGA
>PJEL010002023.1_pt1 | contig 19246 bp, 13 predicted proteins | sample 1853271 | NCBI WGS metagenome assembly PJEL01 (sample SAMN08108733, study PRJNA415343) | Invertebrate metagenome, whole genome shotgun sequencing project. | host: Globobulimina | place: Sweden: Gullmar Fjord | collected 2015-08
AACTTATCGAGTTTCTCCTGCCATATAATCCTTTCATTCCGGAGTTTATCATTGGTATATGGAAATCGGTTGAAAAACATGCGGCCGATACTTTGGAATATTTTTTGGGCTGTCTCTTTGATTGTCGGTTCTAACATGGAATTGACGACTTTTCCCGTCAACTCATAACAGGCTTTTGCAAATTCATCCTTCTCTTCCCTGTCCAGTTGATTTACCTTCTTTGAAACACTGGCAGGACTTGGGTCGCTAAAAATTTCTGATATTTTGGCAATTTGTTCAGGTGTCATGATTGTTATGCTATTACGACAATAATGCGAACGTCCCCAGTTAAGCGGATGTGCGAAGCCTGGTTTAGTCGAACGAATAATTCTCTTCGATTTTCCATTTCAATATAATATACTACAGGAACTGTAGTGTTGTTTCAAACGTACTAAAGCGTCGACATACAAAAAGTGTGCAATAATGCAATTTATTACATCTCTAAACTAAATAGCATTGGTTTGTCTATTTGTACCTGATATTTTTCATGGATTATCATTTTTAAGCAAGAGTGAATTTTTCATCGCTTGATTCCAGAGCAGAAAAAGGAGCTATTCCAAAAAGCTGGCAAATTTTATTCCGGTTCTGAAAACTCAAATAATAACACCAATATTTTATACGTTTTAATTTAAAATTACCCCAAAAGAGCTACAAAAAGACCTTTTCACCTGTATCACCTCTTATCAATTCAGTATGAAGATTGACTCTAAAATAAAACAGATGTATTGCTAGTGAGAACGAGTTATACTCGATCAAATGGAAAATTTCGACAGAGGCATCTGTATTCACAACACAGACATACCAGCAGATAAATAACATACTGAAACTGAATATCCAGTATTCAGGTTTTTAGTTTAATCGTCCAAACTATTCCATGACACCAGTCCTCGAAGCTCTTAAACAAGAACTGAGCAACAATCAGCTTGCCACTTATTACGCAGAGCAGCTGTTTGCCAGCATGAGTGAGGGCATACAAAATGAACTCACAGAAATACTTCAGTCCACGATACGGAAGTATAGTTCACTACCTATAATAAGTGCGGTTCTGGACAGCAGCACAGATGTCGGGTCACATCTTCAGGCAATTTTCGATCTTTTTCCGGCTACTTTTTTTCTCATCAGCAACGATCTTTACCAGGAACCGGAGCATTTCAAATCTGCAAAACTGCTACAACTGTCTGGAATTGCATTATCAATGACAAGGTCTCCAGATCAAAATTCTCATATTCAACAATTTGTAGACAGTATCAACCCGGCCGATACTCACGAAGATTTGATTCAAAAGATATCAGATCAAAACACGGATTTGTCCTACTTTCCAAAAATTATCAATACGGATTTTAAGCTCATTCGAAAGAAGTACAAGAATCTGGTGATCACCAAAGATATTCATGATTTGATTGATATGGTTTTTGGTTTCCAGGGGTTATTACAGATATTTCTAAAATACTATTTTGAGCTGATTTGCGCAGCAGGCAGTGACGATGCGGCACAACACATCGACAATATTTTCAGCAATCTTTTCGCTACGCTTAAATATCAGGAAATCAAATACTGGAACAATTACTCGGATAGCCGGACACTGCAAAACCAGCTATTTAGTATCATCAAGATGGATTCCCCTTCCCAACGACATCCTGTCTTGCGAAAGCATCTTTTTGATAGTTTGAAGCAATACAATCCGGTATTCAAAGACGCCCGCAGTCAGTATACTGCGCCGGATGTCCGCCAGATACATATGGGGCAGTTGGATGCATACAACGCTCTATCAGTTCCAAGACTGATGTATGTGCTCAGAACGGTTTCCCGCTGCAAGGGGAAATCGAACCTTGTGTACCTGCTATCTCAAACACTGAAAAGCCAAAATCAAAAGCTCTTCCAGCTGAACAAACTGATTCAAACTGAGGAAAACAAAAGTGACAAGGAACTGGCCGACCTGGTCCAGTATTTTGTCGATAAACTATCATCGACACAAGCAAGAGCCAATCGTAGCTCATCAAAAACTTCAGGAATGGGAACGGTTATTCAGACGGCTGAAAGCCTGCGTAAGCTGAAGGCTAAGAAACTTCTAAAAGAACGAGGGTCAAGGGGCGGAGTGACCCATGATCAGTTGAATCGCATGATGAAGGAAAAGTTTAAGAAGATGTACCAGCAGACACAAACCGACGGAGGTATTAAATCCAAACAGACTGCAGAACATTTATCGAAGTTTGCATCTATTGCCCAGCCACTCCTCACCTTGTCTACCGGAGAGTCACGCCCCCAAGCCCTCAGTAATTTCCAATTATCATCCCAGCAGATGCTGAAGGAGATATCCGATAAAGGTCATCTGACTGAAGAGGAGATAAAGGCCTTCAAAGCAAAAATTACAGCAAAAAACAAAGAATTGATGTCTTCCGGAGATGAGAATCAAGCCATCATCATGGAACAGATCGGAATGACGTTGACAAATGCCTCTAGTCGGTCACAAAAAAGATATCAAATTAAATTCAAACGATCCCAGGCTAAAAATCAGCAACAGCAGCGCTTGACGCACGACAAGGTCAGCCAATTTCTTGAAACCAAGTTAACCGATTTATACAAACGTGCTAAGGTAGATGGCGCCCTAACACAGAATAAGGTGACCAAATACCTCACGAAGTTCACCGATACAGCAATGCCCTTGATGATGGACTTCTCTGATGAGAACAAGCTAGTGGAGATTGAAAAATTCAAGGTTTCCACCGATGAAATTTTGAAAGGGTTTTCCAGGGACGGATCTCTGCCTGATAAAGCCATCCAGCGGTACAAAAACGATATTCAACAGCTTACCATTCATCTAGACACACCCAATGCTGAAAAACGTGCTCAATTGATCGAGAAGATTGGAATCACACTCTCAGATGCATCAAACGAAGCCAATCGGACCAGCACTCCCATATCTGGAAACAGAGGTTCCAAATCGGTACATATCAAACCACTGACTCAACATCAGGTATCCGGCTTTCTAGAAGACAATTTAATAAAGCTTTATGCGAGAGCGCGTAAAGACGGCGCGCTGACTAACGATCAGATTTCAAAATATCTGGCTCAATTTGCTGATGCAGCCCAGCCTATCGTGATTGAGATTCCTGCGGCGCAAAGAAAACAAACATTTGAGGAGTTCAAGCGTGCGACGGCTAGTATCCTGACAGATTTTTCGCAAGTGGGCTCATTGACACCAATACATCACCGTAAATTTACAACCATCATCAACAAGCAAATAAAAAAACTCGATGTCGATGATGTTCAGGAACGCATTCAGGTCGTCGAGCAAATCGGTCTGATTCTGGCGGATGCGTCGGATATGTCACAAGGAAAAGAAGATAAGTTCGATGAGGAGTTCTACCAGAAAGACGTTATTCCTTACGGTTTGGACAATGCAGGAAAACTGATCTCGGCGAATTACTTCTTCTCTTTTCCTTTTGGTGACCGCAAAGGGCCAAAGGAGAATGACTGGTTTGACTACCACATTCGCTACCTCAAGATGGCGGTAGAGAAAGATAAGCTTAAACAACCTATCTTCGAAAAGATTTCTGCCATGCTCCCCCATATACCAAAGAAAAAATATCGAAAATACTTCAATATTTTCCCCAGTGAACAGTTTGAGGAGACTACTTTTCTTGCCGTATACGACCTTTGGCAGAACAAGGCTTTGGAAAGACTGTTAGTTGAAGGTTAGTGCCCAGAACATTATCGGAAACTAAGTTCTCTTCACTCATTACATATTTGACAAATGGATCACGGGTAAGCGATGAAAAATGATGAAAAAGACCGTCATGAAATTATGAAAAACAGCCCCGATTCGGAATTTGATCCCACTATAGCATTTATACAGGTCCCTGTTAAAATAAAGAACCAGGTAGAAAAATTCATAAGCAGCCTCTTGGATGAGATGGATGCAGAAAATCTGTCTTCACTTGGCACCATTGCCCCTTTTGAGTCACAGGGATGTTTTTTTGTCGTTTCACTGGAGCGAATAGAGGAGATCACCGGTTTTTTAGAAAAGGCCACTAATCCCAATGAAGACAACATCGAGATAATACGCAGTGAAATCAAAAAAGCCCTGACTGCACTTCAAGGCCAATGAAAGGAATAGGACTCCACACCATTGAAACAGTCACATCGAATGGGGATTAAACATACCCATTTCTACACCTCATCATCAGCTCCCTTTAGCAAAGCCTCCCCTGACTCCTACCATGTTGGATAGTCGTCCATGAACAGCCAATTTGTTGCGGATTGATCGGATGTTTTTGATCAAAGAAATATTGATGGCTTGAAAATTCCTGAAACACGTGTTATTTTAGTTCAGTGAAATTTGTCTAGAATTTCGATATTTTTAACTGAAACCCTGAATGTCCAAGAGCAGTTTCTATTAATCTGCTTTATAACACCAACAATGCTTTACCAGCTATTAGCCACCGGATTGGTTTTTCTCCATTTGGGATTTGTGGGATTTGCAGTTGCAGGGGGATTATTTTGCATAAAATGGCGGAAGATTGCCTGGTTTCACATACCCGCTGTTGTCTGGGCTATCACCATCGAGTTGACTGGCAAGGTTTGTCCATTAACACCACTGGAAAACTATTTTCGACTTAAAGCCGGAGCATCAGACTATTCAACCGATTTTGTCTCACACTATCTAATACCAATTCTTTACCCTGAGGGGTTAACCCGGATTGTTCAATATTTGTTAGGACTGGCTGTTTTACTAATCAACATGACCATATATGGAATACTGATCCGGCGCACAATTCAAAAAAGACGTAATATCAGCGATCTCTGACGAAAACCGGAGAATGTGTCAAAAATTATATTAATAGCAGAACCCCCAAGTCTAAGCTGACAACAATCTGGAGGTATGAATGAACGTGAAAAAACAAGTTTTTGAATATTTGGCTAAATATCCGGAAGCAACAACAACAGAACTTATGGTAGCTTTCCCACATGCAACAAAAAAATCTCTTTGGAACTATTCAGGACAGTGGAAGAAAAATCAGGGGATTCAATCATCGAGAAGCAGCAACAGTATCAGGCAGAGAGTCTTCTCATACATCGACAGTAATCCGGATGCGACATCGAAGGACCTGCAAAGAGCCTTTCCCAACGAAAACCGGGTATCTATCAGTAACTATCATTATCAATGGCGAAAAGTCCGGCCAGATCGTAAAAAAAAGAAAAGTGTAAAAAATACAGTTTTTTCATATCTCAACCGCAACCCGGAAGCAACATATCGTGAATTAAGAAATGCGCTGCCTGGCATAAACCCTTCTTCTGTCAGCGCCTATCAATCGATATGGAAACAAACACAATCCCAGGAAAACCGCCGACCTATCTCAAAAAAAACCACGAAACTGAAAACAGGAATTCCACCTGCGACGAAAGACACCAACAGTTCTGCTCCTGCTGTTATGCTTGAAACGAATATGATTGGAAAATCAACACAAGAACTGATTGAGACGCTGAAAGCCACCATTGAGACCCAAAATACAGCAATAGAAATCATGAAAGGGCAAAATGCACTGCTCCAACAAAACCAATCGAGTGTAATAACAGAGCTTGACCAAGTCCCAAACAATGAATGGCAAGAGCTACAGAAAATCATAACAATTTTTATCAGAGGTTTGAAAAAAATCTGACTTCAAACAGATTCCATTGCAGTCGGCTGCCATTGAAATCCAATCCGATCAGTCCTAACTAAAATCCATATTACCCGCATTCTTTCGATCCCAATATTTTGTACCGACAAGTACAAAAAGGAGATAAACGGTTGCTTTCCCATGGTCGGTTATAATAATATTGGGATTCCAGCATCAAGCATAAGAATTGATTTAGGAGAAGCGCATTTAAATCAATGATTTCGTGAGCACCTCTGAATTCAAATAACCACCTTTACACAAAACTTAACATGAGTACACCATTTCGGATTTCTATTTTCTGCCCGGATAAAATTGGTCTAATTTCAGCGGTTACAGGAAGACTTTTTGACCTCGGTACGAATCTGGGAGATACAAATTTTGCGATACTTGGGACAGGCGCCGAATATACCGCTGTTTGCACCGTTCCGGACACCGTCAGCAAATCAGAAATTGAAGAACAGCTAAGGGCACTACCTGAGCTCAAAGAGGCTGACATTCAAGTCGTTCCCTTCAAGATGCAAATCTCCCATGCTGCTATAGCAAACAGCACACACCGGATTATTGTAGAAGGAGGCGACAGTCCCGGACTTGTTGCCCGTCTGACAGAAGTATTTGTTGAGTTCCAAGCCAATATCGTCCGCTTGAATACTGAAGTTATTCCCCGCGAGACGGGTGATCAGTATCGTATCGACATTTACGTTTATATTCCCAGCTCATCGATGCAAGCCTGCTTGGCCACGGTTGAAAATACAGCATCTGCTCTACAAATGCGCTGTTTAGTTGAATCGCTTAGCAGCTGATTATTCATTATCTATTTCTAGGGGTGTATTTATGCCAAACGGCTATCAAGGTTTGATACTACGTGTAGACTTGACGACAAAAAAAATTGAAAAAAAAGAATTATCAGAAAGCTTTTACCGAACTTATATGGGCGGAGGCGCTTTAGGGGCTTATTTTCTCTTAAAAGAGACCGCAAACAATTTGGATGCCTTTGACGCTGCCAATATCATCACCATCGCTCCCAGTGTAACGACGGGAACAACCGTATCAGGAGTTAGTCGCTGCAACGTGATCAGTATATCCCCTCTGACCGGTGCCGTCGGGGAAGGACAGGCTGGAGGCAGCATAGGCCCTATGATTAAAAGAGCTGGCTTTGATGCAATCGTCGTCACAGGTCAATCAGAAAAACCATGTTATCTTTACGTCAGCTCCGAAGAGATTGAGATCAGGGACGCATCTGAGTTATGGGGTCAAACGGTTGGAGACGCCTATGATAAACTGTCAGACTCTCTGGGAAAAACGAAACTCAGTATTATTCAATGCGGTCCAGCTGGAGAAAACAAAGTTCGATTTGCAAGTCTGATGGTCGACTGCAACAATGTTGTTGGGCGTACTGGTCTAGGAGCAGTATTCGGCAGTAAGAATCTTCGTGCTATCGCTGTCAAGGGTGATGGGACACTTAATTTTGCTCATCCAGATAAATTAAAACTGTTTAATAAACTAGCAAAGGAACGACTTGAAACTGCAGGCTTTCCAACAATCCTGAAAAAGTCTGGGACGCCTGGCGTATTTGCAATACAGGCAAAGAGTGGTAATATCGCCACCCACAATTTCAGCCGCAGCTATCATGAAGAGTTCATCAACCTGGATGCTGAGACAATCGATCCAACTCTCAGCAGCGGTAAAACCACTTGTTTTGGATGTATTGTCGCCTGTCGAAAACGGGTGAGTGCAACAGCCCCTTACGAAATCAGCGACAAACTCGGGGGCCCGGAATTTGAGACTCTCAGCCTGCTGGGTTCCAATTTAGACATTATGGACGCGGCCGCAGTGTCGAAGGCGAATGAAATGTGCAATGAATTCGGCTTGGACACCATTACAACCGGTGCGATGGCATCCTATGTTATGGAATCAATGGAAAAAGGTGCCATCGGTCCAGAGAAAAATCAGGGGAAAAAAGTACAATTTGGATCCCCCGATGATCTATTCGAACTCATCAGACAAATCGCCAACCGTGATGGCATTGGCGACACTGTTGCTGATGGATTTGCCAATTCGATTGGCACTTTTGGTGACGAGACCAAACCCTTTGCCATTCATGCCAAAGGGCAAGGTCTGCCCGCACATATGGCTCAAGTCAAGCCAAGCCAAGCCTTAATGTACGCTGCTTGTCCAATTGGCGGTGATCATATGTCAGCAGAACATGATTGGTTTCTGAACGAAAAGGATGATGACTGTCGTGGGTTGGGAATTTTCGGTTCGGGGGATGCTTCGTCTACTAACCTAGCCAAGGCTCGCATGACAGCTTATAGCCAGCACTATTACTCTCTATTGGATACCCTCACGCTCTGCATGTTTGTGTGGGGACCCGGTAGCCTGTTTGCCTATCGGGATCTGGAAGATCTTCTTCACTACACCACTGGTTGGAAAGTGACTTTCTGGGAGCTTATGAAAGTGGGGGAACGAAAAACAAATATGCTAAAACAGATCAACGCAAAACGTGGATTCTCGAAAGTAGATGACGTGCTACCGGAACGTTTGTACCAGCCGCTACCGGATGGTCCTGCACAAGGGAAATGTGTGGACAGAGATCGCTTTGCCGAGATGTTAGATCACTACTATGAGCTGATGGGTTGGGACAAGGAAACTGGAAATCCCTCTGTCAGTAAATTAAATGAACTGGGATTGGATTGGGCCATATGACGCATTTTGAAGCATGAATGACATGCTTTGAGCATGGCATTTGGGAGAGAAACTATAAAATATTCTTTCCCCTCGCCACTGTCCGCTTGCGATCTTTATGTCTGGTTTTTTCCGCTTCTTCGCGCTTGAGTTTTGCTTTGACAGACGGCTTGGAATAATACCGCCGTTTTTTTAAATCCTTGAACACCCCCTCCCTAATCAGTTGTCTCTTTAACCGCTGCATTGCGTTTTCAATCTGATTGTTGATGACCTTGACTTCCATAACACTCCTTCTTTAAGCTCCTTTTTCACAGATTTAATAGTCTATTCTTCAGACGATTAGAACAGCCTGAAAAGACTGGGCCAGTTTGAAATTATCCAGCCAGATCAAGAATAAATAAAAACGATTTATAGCAATTTTAAACGACACAGGGGAAAAATTCAATAATTTATTCTCTCATTTTCGAAGACACTATCTTAGTAACTTATCCATGAACAATAGGCTAATTCAGCGCTCCATCCGCTCATTCCAGATTCTTAACAAGATTCAGCTTATTTATCAATCCGGCGATCGTCAACAGATCATTCTCTCTTATAATATAATCAGGACCAGGAAAAGCTTTAATCTCCACACCGTGCCGTTTCTCCTTACGGATAGACAGGACATCGATGCCATAAATCGCTCTGATATTAAGGTCTTTTATTGATTTACCAACAAAAGCTTTTGGGACAGAGATTTCAGAAATAGAGTACCCTTCCATGAAATGAACATCCTGGCGATTACTGCTCAATTGAATTTTATCAACCAAAGTGGCTGCGATATCTCTCCTTTCAATCTCTTTATGATAAGCATCCAGAACATCTTTCTGCCAGACCATTCCCAGAACCTTTCTTTCATTATCCGACTGTACAATAGGTAGCCCCAGAAAACCGGTCTTACTCATCTTGTCCAAAGCAGTCTGACAATCCTCATCCAAACTAACTACCTTGATATCCTTGAGGGCAATATCTCCTGCAATAATAAGATTTTGGAGATCCTCTCCCTCGAACATGAAACTCTTCATGTCATGAATAGAAATAATTCCCACTAATAATTCATTGTCATCCATCACCAGAAAGTAGGGATCCCTCTTTGAAATCACTAGGTTTACAACCTCGGCAAAACTGCTGGTTTCTGATATCGATTCAAAACTGGGTTGATAAAGATCTCTCACATAAAGGGACTTCATCACATTGATTTCAGTGCCACCTTTGAGATTGATTTTGCGAAGCAACAGTTTTAATGTATAAATCGATTCTCTGGATAACTTTGAGGAGAGAATGGTACTGATGATACAGGTGATCATTAATGGTAGTATAATGTTATAATCATTCGTCAACTCAAACACGATGATAATAGCTGTGATCGGTGCGCGAGTCGTACCGGCGACAAGTCCACCCATTGCAACCAATGCATATGCTCCAGGGGATGCCGATATATCTGGAAACATGTCATGAACAAAAGTCCCAAAAAAACATCCAAGCATCGCCCCCATAAATAAAGACGGGGCAAAAATCCCACCAGAACCACCGCTCCCCAGTGTAAAGGATGTTGCCAGGATTTTGATAAAAATTAGTGAAAATGCCATGTACCAAATCATGTCTCCATGCAGCGCATTGTTAATTGTATCATAGCCAACACCCATAATCTGTGGGAAATAAAGCGCTGTGACACCAATTACAAGGCCACCGATGACCGGTTGTAGATACTCGGGAATAGGAACACTATTTTCAAAAAAATCCTCAAATGCATAAAGGACCTTGATGAAAATATAGGAAACCAGTCCGGCAAGCAGTCCAAGAACAACGTAAAATATCAGTTCAGTAGGATTAACAAGTTCATAGCTGGGTACTTGAAAAGTTGCCAGATTTCCTTCGAAATTATGGGATATCACGGTCGCCATAACCGATGAAATAACAATAGGGGAGAATTGGGCAAAGGCAAAATCCATCAGGATAATTTCAACGGCGAACAATGCTCCGGCAATGGGGGCATTGAACGCCGCAGCAATCCCGGCAGCGGCCCCGCAGCCTACTAACGTTTTCATTCGGTCGCCGGACATATTGAAAAATTGACCGACCGTTGACCCCAAGCTTGAGCCTATCTGAATTATGGGCCCTTCACGCCCTACAGAACCTCCTGTCCCAATAGTTACCGCCGACGCAATCGCTTTGACAAAAGCAACCCGGGGCCTGATTATTCCCCCTTTAAGCAGAATAGACTGCATCACCTCGGGGACACCATGTCCCTTGGCTTCAGGAGCGAAAAAATATATCAGGGGGCCCACAATCAGCCCACCAATGACCGGAATGCCTATCTTGATATACCAGGGTGCCGCAATGATGTTCTCCAATAACGACCCGGATCCCGCAAATGAAAAATCAGAGATTGTTTTGATCAACAGACGAATGCCTATTGCCCCAAATCCTGCAAATATCCCAATGAGGATAGCGATAATAATCATAAACGTATGTTCTGTCATTTTGGCTTTTTCAACCAAAGAAACAGATAGTCGCGAACAGGTACTGTAAAAATTGCTTATTTTATTTGGCATAATTAGCAGATTCAGGTTTCACTTTAATTCAAGAACAGTTTATTATTCCCATTCAAAATCCTCCCAGCACTATTCCCATAAGCATTATATACAAACAGAAAATGAAGACATCACCATTCGAGTGACTGCCAGGTTGAAAAACAGTCTAAGTTAATAAACAGACATTGAAAAGGATTTTCCCTCTGTCATTCCAATGGATATTGTGCGCTTCGATTAATTGTTTCAATGCCTATCAATGCACATTGTCAGGACAATTGAAATGAACGAACCATGTTTTAAAATTTTTGTTTTGGAAAACTTTATTCTCTGATAAGGTTGTTTCCCTCTACTTATTATTTACAAAATATCTAGTACAATGTTATGAGTAGGAAAAGCCAAATATTTCGTTCACCTCACTGAGACTGTTGTAATAAAAAGATAACGTACATGCTTCAGTTTACAATCGGCATTTTTCGGACTGTATATACAGAATACATCCATTTCAAGAGAAGAGGTATTGATGAGACTTTTAACCCGATCTGATTTCGATGGTCTGGTCTGCGCAGTATTTTTGTCAGAAAAGAAAATTGTGGATGAGTATAAATTTATTCATCCAAAAGATTTGCAAGCCGGCTCAGTGGACGTGACATCAAATGATGTGCTGGCCAATGTGCCTTATCATGAGAATTGCGGTCTCTGGTTCGATCATCATGCCAGTGAAGAGGAACGTCTGGAAATGGAGAAGCTCAAATATGAGGGGGCATCTTACTACGCCGCCAGTGCTGCTCAGGTCGTCTGGGATTACTATGGTGGAGACGCAAGCTTCGACAGTCATTTCATACCACTGTTAGAGGCAGTGAACAAAACCGATTCCGCCAACCTCACAACCGAAGAGATCGTTAATGCTAAAGGATGGATTCTACTGGGATTTATTACAGATCCCCGTACCGGCCTTGGCCGGTTTACAGATTACAGAATCAGTAATTACGAGCTGATGATGGATTTGATTGGGTATTGCCGTACGAAAACTGCTGAAGAGATAGTATTAATTCCTGATATTCAGGAACGAACGCGTCGTTACTTCGAACAGCAGGAACTCTTTGAAGATATGCTGCAGCGAAATTGCAACGTAGAGGGGAACGTTATTGTTACCAATCTGATGAATGAAGAGACCATCTATTGCGGGAACAGGTTCCTTGTTTATGGCATTTATCCAGATCAGAATATCGAAGTCAGAGTGATGTGGGGAAGAAACAAGCAGAATATCGTTTTAGCCGTAGGCCATAGCATTTTAAATCAAACCTGCCGCACCAACGTAGGCAAACTGATGCTCGAATACAACGGTGGCGGGCATGAAAGGGTGGGGACATGTCAAGTCCCAATAGAATCGTGGGAAAAATCTCTGGATGAAATTGTGCAGAAGCTCCGCGAAAATGGCTAATATTTAATCCCGATTTTGAATCGCTCTTTTTGGCAAGCGTGGTCTCGGGGATTTAGGCTTTTTATTGTTTTTTGGGCTCAATAACTGGCATTTGCCATTAAAATAGACATCTTTTTCAATACCGAGACGGCTGGTTCTGATCTCACCTCTGATTGAGCCAGGTTTATTGACCTGCACTGTGTCCTCCGCAATAATATTGCCAGTGATAGACCCGCCTGAAACCAGAGAGCGGGTCACAATTTCTGCTTCGATCTCAGCGGTCTCGCCAACAAAGATTGTCGAACGGCAACTCAAAGAGCCATTCACCTTCCCGTCAATGCGAATTCCCCCGGTGGTATGGAGATTTCCTTTCAGTTCACAAGCGTCCGATAAAAAACTGGTTGTTTTGAAGTCTTTATTAAATTTCACCGGATCTCTCCTAACTTTTTCTGATCATTGGAAACAGGCCTCGCTTAACATATAAACTGGGTTGTTTACGAATTTTTTTCATATCTAAATTCTATCCGCACGTTTTACTTAATGAGCAGTGCGTATAAGCGGTTAAAATCTTCAATGCTATAGTATTCCAGCTCAATTTTCCCTTTTTCACCTCTGGATTTTATTGATACCTTCGTTCGAAAACAATCCTGCAGCCGTTCTTGATTCAAGATTAATTGGTGTGATATATCCGGGTCACTTTTCTTCACCGGTTTGCGTTTGGAGGACTCTTTATCGTTCTGGGTCAGCGCCTCCGCCTCCCTGACGGAAATCCGGTCTTCAACAATTTTGTCTCTCAGTTTAAGCTGTTCCGCTTCATCTGATACTGCCAGAAGAGTTCTGGCATGACCTGTTGAGATTCTGTTTTCCGCTAGATCAAGTTGTAGACTTTCGGGAAGTTGCAGCAACCGGATCAGGTTGGCAATGGTGGAGCGGTTTTTACCGATGCGCTTCGCCAAATCTTCCTGAGTATATCCATGTTCTTCTAACAGATCACGATACGCTTTAGCCTCATCCAGAGCGTTGAGATTCTCACGCTGAATATTCTCAAGCAGAGCGAGCTCCAGCAGATCTTTGTCTTTTATCGGCCTAATCATGGCAGGGATCCGGTCATAACCTGCAATCCTGGACGCTTTCAGCCTTCTTTCTCCTGCAATCAATTCATATGTATCCGTGCCATCATTTCCCGGGCGAACAAGAATTGGCTGGATAACCCCTTTCATGCGGATAGATTGTGCCAACTCCTCGAGTCGATCCATGTCCATATCCTGCCTCGGCTGTTTCGGGTTCACCCCGATTTTATCAATTTCCAATTGAGCAATATTTGCTGTATTGTCATCTGAATTTTGATCTTCAACCGCTTTAAGGAGAGCGCCAAAACCGCGCCCTAGTGCTTTGCGTTGTTTATTGGTCATGATGCGGATATCTGTTGATTCTTTTCCAGTAGTTCTTTAGCCAATTTCAGGTAACTGACGGTACCTTTGCTCGTCCTGTCGTAAAAGAAAACCGGTTTTCCGAAAGATGGAGCTTCGCAAAGCCGTACATTTCTTGGGATAACAGTTTCAAGGACATGTTCTTTCAAATGCAGTTTGACCTCCTCAATCACCTGTTTCGAGATATTGTTTCGCACATCATACATTGTTGGCAAGATGCCCTCTATCTTAATATCAGGATTCAGGGTCTCCTTGATGCGGTTGATCGTCACCAGCAACTGCGATATCCCTTCCATGGCGTAGTACTCACACTGCAAAGGAATAAGGATGCTGTTGGCGGCAACCAGTGCGTTGATCGTCAATAAGCCTAATGATGGTGGACAGTCGATAATAACGTAATCAAAGTTACTTTTTATTGAAGAGAGTACCGATTTCAATCGCATCTCTCTGTTTGTAATGCTAACCAGTTCTACTTCCGCTCCCGTTAAATCGATATTCGTTGGAATCAGGCTAAACCGTTTAATAGATGTCTGCTGAATTTGTTCCTGGATGGGTGCGTCCCCCATCAATGCAGCATAGATATTCTGATCACAGTCATTTGGCACCAGTCCAAGTCCACTGGTAGTATTACCTTGGGGATCAAAATCGATCAGCAATACTTCCTTGCCCAGAATTGCCATTGATGCCGCTAGGTTGATACAGGTCGTCGTTTTCCCGACCCCACCTTTTTGATTTGAAACCGCAATGACTCGCCCCATACTCAATTGTTCTCCTTCAATAGTTGGTTCAAAAAACGAAATATCCGATGTTATCCCGTTTTGGTCTTTTTTAATCTTAAATTCAGTTTTTTCTTTCGATCATTTGCCAATTGATAAAAAACCTCTTTTCTCTCCAAACGTTTTAAAATTGTATCATAGACAGCAATAGCCGATCTTAACTCACCATTTTGTTCATAAATGTCCGCCAAAATAATCGCCGAATCCAAGGATACTCTTTTAAAGCCGAACTTCCTATCCACTTCCAGAAACGTGATTTTTGCCAGTTCTGTTTTTCCTTCAAGCAGATAAGAACGACCAATCAAGTAGTACGCTTTTGAGTCCGACTTTGCGCCGGTTTCCTTCAAAATAACCTGCTTTAATTCGATCCGAGTTTGCTCATATTCCTTAAGTTCAAAATATAGATCGATCAGCCGAAATTGGTTCTCCACCCATTTTTTTTCATTTTGAATCATTTCAGGATGCTTCTGCAATTTTCTGAAGATCCGAATTGCTTTTCTTTTTCCCTCATCCCCTTGCAAAGCACGCACTCTTCCCAAACCGACCATCGATTTAAATTGAAATTCCGAGTTTTCAAACTTTCCGGTCAAATAGCGATAGAAGCGAATTGTCTGTTCGGGGTTTTTGAGATAGTGCTCGTAGATGTTTGCGATCCAGAACAGGGAATCATCCACAAGATGATGTTCAGGGAACGCCTTTGTCAAAGCAACGAAATTTTGTATCGCTTCATCATACTTTTCGTCTTCCCACAATGTCAGACCCTTATCGAAAATTCGTTGGGCCTCATCTCGCTGACAGCCTGGAGAAAACAGCAATCCAATTAACAACATCACTGCCAACGTCTTCAAAAATCGAGTAGAAATGGTTTTTCCCCATTTCATGTTGATTCACCATCTAGATCAATATCCACTTGAGGAACAGGTGGCACGGGTGGTTGTTCCCCTACCTCTTCATCTGAGATCTCTTCATCAGCTGTCATTTTTTCAGAAGCGATTTTTGCAACAGAAACGACTTTCTCTTCTGATGCCAGATTGATCATTCTCACCCCCTGGGTAACTCGTCCTGTGCTTCTGACCTGATCAACAGAAAGACGAATAATTTTCCCTTTCTGGGTAATAATCATCACATCATCTTCGTCATTTACCATTACAGAATGTACAACGTTACCGATTCTTTCACTGCTCCGAATATTCATAACGCCCATATTCGCGCGACTTCCAAGCCGGTAGCTCTCAATAGTCGATTTCTTCCCAAATCCGTTTTCAGTGATTGTCAATATAGTACCGTCTTCGGAAGCTACTTCCATGGAGATCACCTTGTCTTGAAGCCCACTTTTCAGCTTAATACCTCTACATCCGCGAGTCACCCTTCCTTGTGCCCGCAACGATTTGGATGCAAACTTCAACGCCATACCCTGTTTGGTCGCAATAAATATCAGATCTTCATCGGAACACAATCGAACGGCTACCAAGCGATCATCATCATCAATTAAAATAGCCTTGGTTCCGTTAGTCCGCTTGTTTTTATAGGCAGGCAAAGCCGTTTTTTTGATCGTCCCTTTTTCAGTAATCATTACGATATAGCTATCCTCATCATAGTCTGCAATAGGCGTACAGAACATCACCCTTTCATCTTCATCCAGGGGGAGAATATTGACCCAGGCCCGACCTTTTGAGACTCGGCTGGCTGAAGGCAATTCGAAAACTCTTTTCCAATAAACCTTGCCCAGATTGGTAAAAATGAGCAGCGTATCATGGGTAGAGGCAATGAAAATATGCTCAAGAATATCCTCCTCCTTGGTTGTCATTCCAATTTTGCCTTTTCCGCCTCTGTTTTGTGCTCTGAACGTGTCCAAAACGCATCGTTTGATATATCCGTTGCGACTCATGGTTACCGCCATCTCCTCAACCGGGATCAGATCCTCCTGCATAATTTCATTCTGTCCTTCAACAATCTCGGTACGCCTTTCACTGCCGTACGTATCTCTGATTTCGATCAATTCCTCTTTGATAATGTTCAGGACCAGCTGATTATCAGCCAGAATCTGCTTATACCACTTAATTTTCTCGTGCAGCTCCGTTAATTCAGAAACGAGCTTTTCCACTTCCAACCCGGTCAGTCGCTGCAGACGCATATCCAGAATCGCCTGAGCCTGAACTTCTGTCAGTGGAAATTCAATCAGGAGCCGCTCTTTGGCTTCCTGTCCACTTTTTGACGAACGGATCAGTTTGACCACCGCATCAATATTATCCTGGGCAATTTTTAGTCCTTCCAGGATATGGGCCTTTTCCTCCGCCTTATCTAAATTAAAGCGGGTTCGCCGTACGACGACATCGATGCGATGATTGATAAAGTATTTGAAGAAATCCAATAATGGAAGAACCTGTGGCTGTCCATCCACCACTGCCAGCATATTAGCACCGAAAGTACTCTGCATCGCAGAGTATTTAAATAGATTGGCCAAAACGGTATCCGGATTCTCATATCGCTTCAATTCGATCACGATTCTCATACCTTTTCGATCAGACTCATCCCGCAGATCCTGTATCCCTTCGATCTTTTTCTCTTTGACATTCTCAGCTATTTTTTCAATCAGCCGCGCCTTATTGACCTGATAGGGCAATTCGGTCACGATAATCGCTTCTCGCGCGCTGTTTTTTATCGCCTCCACTTCCGTCCGAGCACGCATTCTGATAATACCCCTACCGGTTTTATAAGCGCTTAGTATCCCCTCATTCCCCAGGATAGTGGCCGCTGTAGGGAAATCAGGCCCCTGGATAAACGGCAGTATCTCTTCAAGTGTACAATTATCTTTCCGATCAACATAATAAATCAACGCGTTCACCACTTCGGTGAGGTTGTGGGGTGGAATATTGGTGGCCATACCAACAGCAATACCAGTAGAACCGTTGATAAGCAGATTGGGAATTTTTGTCGGAAGAACGGTGGGTTCTTGTAAACTGCCGTCATAATTATCAATAAAATCCACGGTGTTTTTGTCCAGATCTTCCAGAAACTCATGAGATATTTTCTGCAGACGGACTTCGGTGTACCGCATAGCTGCCGCAGAATCCCCGTCGACGGAACCGAAATTCCCCTGTCCGTTAATCAGCGGATTCCTGAGGGAAAACTCCTGTACCATTCTGACGATGGCGTCATACACCGCGCTGTCTCCATGTGGATGGTACTTTCCGATAACTTCACCCACAATCCTTGCTGATTTCAGGAATGGCCGATTATACGCCGCATTCTGTTTGCTCATCGCGTAGAGAATCCTTCTGTGCACCGGCTTTAATCCATCTCTGACATCGGGCAGCGCTCGTCCCACAATCACACTCATCGCATATTCCAGATAAGCCGCTTGCATGGTATCTTCGATATTTACGGGCTGAACACTTTTAAAATCTGTAGTCATAACTGATAGTAAGGATTGAGGTTATTTTTACTTGTTTTCATCTGCTCTGAGATCATTGACCATCCAAAAAGTTTGGGATCCAGGGTCATCTGGACAGTCAAAACCAGCAGTCTATTCACCAAGGTCCTGGTCTTTTTTAAGACAGCAATTTTTATATTTTTTCCCGCTGCCGCAGTGGCAGGGCTCGTTCCGACCCGGTTCCCTTTTTTTTCTGGCGGGTGTCTGTTTAGCAACTTTCTTAGGTTCCGGCCGGTCCAACTCGCCATGAATCATCTCCATCTCCTGTGGGCGCCTTTCAATTTCCTGCGGCGGCTCCTGCACAATGCTGACTGTGAAAAACGCCTTAACACACTCTTCACTGACCCGCGACATCAGCTCTGCAAAAAGTTCAAACCCTTCTTTTTTATACTCATTCAATGGATTTTTCTGAGCATACCCACGCATACCAATGCCTTCCTTGAGATGGTCCATCGAAAGCAGATGATCTTTCCACATCGAGTCCGTAATCTCTAACAGAATCTGCCTGAGAACCATTTTCTTGTACTCTCCGAACTCTTCTGCTTTATCCCCGTATTGCGCTATCAGTTTTTTTGAAATCCAGTCAAAGAGTTCTTCCCGCGATGAATTGTGATCATCCATTTCTGTTGTGAGATTCAGCTTGAACCGTGAAAACAACTCTTTTTCAAGGCCCTCTAAATCCCATTCGTCAATATGCTTTACATTACAGTACTGCCGCAGCAGATTTTCAAGAACGTCTTCCAACATATCCAGAAAGATGTCTTCCCCATCTTCACCTAAAATACCTTTCCGCTGACGATAGATTATCTCCCGTTGGCGATTCATCACATCATCGTACTCCAGAAGATGTTTCCGGATATCAAAGTTGTGCGCCTCCACTTTCTTCTGTGAATTCTCAATCGCTCGTGAAATTAGAATGTGCTCTATGGATTCATCCTCATCAATTTTCAGTTTATTCATCAGGTTCGCAATTTTTTCTCCTCCGAAAATTCGGAGGAGATCATCTTCCAGCGAGAGGAAGTAGCGACTGGCACCTGCATCCCCCTGACGACCCGATCGTCCACGCAATTGATTATCCACCCGACGGGATTCGTTTCGTTCTGTACCTAAAATAAAGAGTCCCCCTTTATCGACAATCGATTCTCCCAGTTTAATGTCGGTCCCCCGACCGGCCATATTGGTAGCAATTGTCACAGATCCGGGTTGTCCTGCCTTTGAAATTATTTCCGCTTC
>PJEL010002024.1_pt1 | contig 19240 bp, 17 predicted proteins | sample 1853271 | NCBI WGS metagenome assembly PJEL01 (sample SAMN08108733, study PRJNA415343) | Invertebrate metagenome, whole genome shotgun sequencing project. | host: Globobulimina | place: Sweden: Gullmar Fjord | collected 2015-08
TTATGTTTAGTCGTATCAAAGAAGATATCAAGAGTGTCTTTGATAGAGATCCCGCAGCCAGAACAACTTTTGAAGTACTGACCAATTACCCTGGTATGCATGCTATTTGGATTCATAGGCTAAGTCATAAGCTTTGGAAAGCAAACTGGAAATTGCTTTCGCGGTTATTATCAACCTTTTCAAGATGGTTAACTGGTGTTGAAATTCATCCCGGAGCTACTTTGGGCCGTCGATTTTTTATCGACCATGGCATGGGCATTGTTATTGGTGAAACAGCTGAAATTGGTAACGATGTCACAATCTATCACGGTGTTACTCTTGGCGGCGTGAGCTGGAATGGCGGCAAACGTCATCCTACATTGGAAGACAATGTTGTTATAGGTGCGGGCGCTCAAGTACTAGGCCCAATCACTATTGGCAAAAATGGTAAAGTTGGCTCTAATTCTGTTGTTGTTAAAGATTTACCTGAAAATGCTACGGCAGTAGGTATTCCCGCACGCATTGTTAATGCTAAGAAAGATGATACTGATAAGGATAAACGAGAAGCAGCGGCGAAGAAATTTGGTTTCGATGCCTATGCAGTTTCAGCCGACAATCCAGACCCTGTTGCCAAGGCCATAGGCCGTCTACTTGATCATGTGCATTTAATGGATAATAAAGTTGCTGTCTTATGCAAAGAGGTGAATGATTTAGGCGGGAATGTTTGCCAAGATGCCTTGCCTGAATTGCGTGTTGGCGAGTTTGTTGAAGATGAAAAAGCCGCTGCTAAGAAACGTCAAGAAGCCGTTCATTCTTTCGATCCAGAAATCTAATTTTTCTCCCCATTATTAATCCTTTTCTTTTACCTGAGTAATTTAGTCAAGTATTTGTTGACTATAATTACTCAGCTAGTAAAATACTTGAGTAAAAGCAACGGTTATTAAGTTGACTAATTTACATGGTTATGTAAAATTGCGCGGCTATTAAAATGAGATAGAAATGAAATTAACTTCTAAAGGGCGTTATGCCGTTACAGCAATGCTTGATGTGGCTATTCATGCATCAGAAGGGCCTGTACCCTTGGCTGATATATCTGAACGACAAGATATTTCGTTATCATATTTAGAGCAATTGTTTTCAAAATTGCGTAAAAATGGCCTAGTGACAAGTGTTCGTGGGCCTGGTGGTGGTTATCGACTTGGTCGATGTTCAGCACAAATAACAATAGTTGATGTGATTGGTGCTGTTGATGAAAGCATTAATGCGACACGTTGTGTTGGTAAAGCCGATTGCCAAGGTGGCTCTAGGTGTCTAACGCATTCACTTTGGTCTGATTTAAGTGAGCGCATTGAAGGTTTTTTACAAGGTATTTCTTTGGCTGAACTCGTTTCCCAAAGAGACATTAAGTCAGTTGCTAAACGACAAGACAAATTGCATGAGAAAAATCATGCGACTCATAATTTAGAAACAGTAATCACCACAAAAAGTGTGATTAACGATTGGTAATTTTTCGCTAATTATCAGCGTATCTTAAGAAAAGTATTGGAGAATGTAGGCGAATGAAGCTTCCTATTTATTTTGATTATTCAGCAACCACTCCGGTGGACAAACGTGTTGCAGAAAAAATGATGCAATACATGACCACTGACGGTTTTTATGGCAATCCTGCGTCTCGCTCACATAAATTTGGCTGGCAAGCAGAAGAAGCTGTTGATATTGCACGTAACCAAATTGCTGATCTTATCAATGCCGACCCGCGTGAAATTGTTTTCACCTCGGGCGCTACTGAATCAAATAACCTTGCTATTAAAGGTGTTGCTAATTTCTATTCGAAAAAAGGCAAGCATATTATTACTTGTAAAACTGAGCACAAAGCAGTTTTAGATACTTGTCGTGAATTAGAGCGCCAAGGTTTTGAAGTAACTTATTTAGATCCAGAGAAAAACGGTTTAATCGACCTTAAAAAACTTGAAGCTGCGATACGTGAAGACACCGTTATTGTTAGCATCATGCACGTAAATAATGAAATTGGTGTTGTACAAGACATTGCTGAAATTGGCGAAATGTGTCGTGCTCGCAAAATTGCTTTTCATGTTGATGCGGCACAAAGTGCCGGAAAAATTGTTATCGACATGCAGCAACTAAAAGTAGATTTAATGTCATTTTCTGCTCATAAAATTTATGGCCCTAAAGGCATTGGCGCTTTATATGTACGTCGTAAACCACGCATTCGCCTTGAAGCGCAAATGCATGGTGGTGGTCATGAGCGTGGTATGCGCAGTGGCACTTTAGCAACGCATCAAATTGTTGGCATGGGTGAAGCTTTCCGCATTGCCAAAGAAGAACTAGCGCAAGACAATGCACACGTTACAGCTATGCGTGACCGTTTATGGAATGGTCTAAATGAAATGGAACAAGTCTTCGTAAATGGTGACTTTAACCAACGTTACGCAGGCAACCTGAATGTGAGCTTCAATTTTGTTGAAGGTGAATCACTTATTATGGCACTTAAAGATTTAGCTGTATCTTCTGGTTCAGCATGTACATCAGCAAGTTTAGAACCTTCATATGTATTGCGTGCGCTTGGCTTAAATGACGAAATGGCACATAGCTCTATTCGTTTTAGCTTCGGTCGTTTTACCACAGAAGAAGAAATTGACTACGCAATTGGTATTATTCAAAAAGCAATTAGTCACTTGCGTGATATGTCACCGCTTTGGGAAATGTTCAAAGACGGTATTGATTTAGATTCTATTGAATGGGCTGCGCACTAAGCGCCTCGGAGAGATAACATGGCTTATAGCGAAAAAGTAATTGATCATTATGAGAACCCTCGTAATGTTGGCTCATTAGATAAAGATGACCCACAAGTAGCAACAGGTATGGTTGGTGCACCAGCTTGTGGCGATGTAATGAAGCTACAACTTAAAATTAGCGATGAAGGCATCATTGAAGATGCAAAATTTAAAACTTATGGTTGTGGTTCAGCTATTGCTTCAAGCTCGCTAGTTACCGAGTGGGTTAAAGGTAAGTCAATTGATGAGGCTGCTGAAATTAAGAATACAGCAATCGCTGAAGAACTTGCATTACCACCGGTAAAAATTCATTGTTCAATTTTAGCGGAAGACGCTATTAAAGCAGCAATTGAAGATTACAAAAGCAAACACAGCGAATAAACGGAGTATATTATGGCAATCACGATGACTCCGGCTGCAGTAGAGCGGGTAAGATCGTTTCTGGCGAATCGAGGTAAAGGCATTGGTTTACGCTTAGGCATTAAAACAACAGGGTGTTCTGGTTTAGCCTATGTGCTTGAATTTGTAGATGACTTAAAAGAAGACGATGAGGTTTTCACCATTGAAAGCGTTAATATTATCGTCGATGCCAAAAGCTTAGTTTACATTGATGGCACACAGCTAGATTTTGTCAAAGAAGGCTTAAACGAAGGATTTAGATTTACTAACCCTAACGCCAAAGGAGAGTGTGGCTGTGGGGAAAGTTTTAACGTTTAGTCAGGCAATTTATATAAGTAAGTTTTAAGCTTATATTGGCCGCAAGAATAAATTACAAGGCCCTGCGTTTTCAATTATAAAAATGTTAGCGCAGTAACCTTGTAGTTGATAAAATTACCACCCGTTAATTTGCAAAAAATTGCATCAAATATCCTTTATTGGAGTTGTAGTGAATTATTTTCAATTGCTCGGTCTAGAGCAAGCCTTCACAGTAGATCTAAATGCCTTATCGGCAAATTATCAACAATTACAAAAAACGGTTCACCCTGATCGCTTTGCTAATGCAACCGCGCAAGAACAGCTAATTGCTGTGCAAAAGTCTTCTACAATTAACGATGCTTATCAAACGTTAAAGAATCCATTAAAACGTGCAGAATACATGTTAGAAACGCGTGGAACGCCTCTACCTAGTGAGCAAAGCACCATTGGCGATACAAGTTTCCTGATGCGCCAAATGGAACTAAGAGAGATGCTGGGAGAAATTAAAGCAGCTGATGATATTGATGCCGCTATTTTTGAATTGTCTCAATTACTAGACGCCGAATTTGAGCTTCTGTTTAAAAACATGCAAGGGCTATTGGCTAACAATGATGCTGAATCAAACTTATTAGCTAGCGATAGTTTACGTAAATTAAAATTTTATCAGAAACTTCATATTGAGTTAGACCGACTTGAAGAACTATTACTCGACGAATAACAAATTACTCATAACCGAATCACTCATAAGAAATTATCATGGCTTTATTACAAATTGCTGAACCGGGACAAAGTACAGTCCCACATGAACATCGCTTAGCAGCGGGTATTGATTTAGGTACAACTAATTCACTGATAGCAAGTGTTAAAAGTGGTTTGGCTGAAACACTACTTGATGAAGATGGAGCAGATATTCTGCCCTCAATTGTTAGCTATCAAGAAGACAAAATATTGGTGGGCAATACCGCTAAAGCGCACGCGATTTCAGATCCAGAAAATACCATTGTTTCGGCTAAACGATTAATTGGTCGTTCACTTAACGATATTAAGGCGAAATACCCAGCGTTACCTTATCAGTTTTCAGGTGATGAAAATCATCCTGAAATTTTAACACGCAAAGGGGCAATGAACCCGGTACAAGTTTCTGCTGAAATACTTAAAAGCTTAGCATTACGTGCTGAAACCGCACTAGGCGGAGAGTTAACTGGCGTGGTGATCACCGTGCCTGCGTACTTTGATGACGCACAGCGCCAAAGTACTAAAAATGCAGCTAAGCTTGCTGGCGTTAATGTTTTAAGATTATTAAACGAACCTACAGCGGCAGCTGTTGCTTATGGTTTAGATTCTGAGCAACAGGGTAACCAAGAAGGCGTTATTGCTGTTTATGATCTTGGCGGTGGCACCTTTGACGTTTCGATATTACGCCTTAACAAAGGTGTTTTTGAGGTACTCGCAACGGGTGGTGACTCTGCTTTAGGTGGTGACGATTTTGATATCGCACTAGCAGATTATTTAGTAGAGCAAGCACAATTAACACGTCCGTTATCATCATCGCTTGAACGCCAAATTAGCCAACATGCCTGTAATGCCAAAGAAATGCTTTCAGAGCAAGGCGACTATCAAGTTGAGTTAGCACTTGATAATAACCAAGCTTGGTCTGGTACAGTAACGCGCGAACTATTTGAAAGCTTAATTGCTAGCTTAGTTAAAAAAACCTTACGTTCATGCAAGCGTGCATTAAAAGATGCTGAAATTTCAATTGATGACGTTATTGAAGTGGTGATGGTTGGTGGTTCAACTCGGGTACCTTTAGTTCGTAATGAAGTTGAAAAGTTCTTTAAAAAATTACCTTTAACCTCAATTGACCCTGATAAAGTTGTAGCCGTTGGCGCTGCTATTCAAGCAGATATTCTTGCGGGCAATAAACCCGACAGCGATATATTGTTGCTTGATGTTATTCCTTTATCACTTGGCTTAGAAACGATGGGCGGCTTAGTTGAAAAAGTAATTCCTAGAAACACCACTATTCCTGTGGCTAAAGCACAGGAGTTTACTACTTTTAAAGATGGTCAAACGGCGATGGCTATTCACGTATTACAAGGTGAGCGAGAGCTTGTTAGTGATTGTCGTTCTTTAGCGCGTTTTGAACTACGTGGCATTCCCGCAATGACCGCAGGTGCTGCTCATATTAGAGTAACGTTTAAAGTAGATGCAGACGGATTACTTGAAGTTAGCGCGATGGAAAAATCAACGAAGGTTGAATCTAGCATCGAAGTTAAACCTTCTTTTGGTCTTGAAGAACAACAAATTACCAGCATGCTAATTGAGTCAATGAAAAATGCTAAAGGCGATATGCAGGCGCGCATGGTTAAAGAGCAGCAGGTAGAAGCTTCACGTGTGGTTGAGTCTATTCAATCAGCACTTGATGCCGATAGTAGCTTGTTAACCGCTGATGAAATATCTCAAATTAATGATGCGATTGAAAACCTAAATAATATTGCAAAAACAGACGTAGCCGATGATATTGAAGCTGCAATTGAAAAATTAAATGAATGTACTGCTGAGTTTGCCGAACGGCGCATGGACTCATCAATAAAAACGGCTTTAGCCGGACATTCAGTAGACGAGGTTTAGCTCGCACTAATTAGGAATAAAAAATGCCAAAAATTATATTTTTACCCCATGAAGAGCTATGTCCAGATGGTGCCGTTGTTGAAGCAGAAAAGGGTGAAAGCGTTTTAAATGTTGCCCTTAAAAACGATATTGGAATTGAACACGCCTGCGAAAAAGTTTGTGCTTGTACGACATGTCACGTGATTATTCGTGAAGGTTTTGATTCAATTGAAGAAAGTGATGAACTTGAAGATGACATGCTTGATAAAGCATGGGGTTTAGAGCCAGAGTCTCGTTTAAGTTGCCAATCAGTAGTTGGTGATGAAGATTTAGTGGTAGATATTCCAAAATACACCGTGAATATGGTCTCTGAAAACCACTAACTAAACTTAATTTATATATTGATAAAAGGGTGATAACAGTGATGTTATTACCCTTTTTTTTATGGTTAAAATGGCTGGAAATCCTTATCGTATATTTTTTTGAGGAAAAATCAAATAGCCAGTAAAATCAATGAACTATAAATTAAGTTTTCAACTTTAGTTCAAATCATCAATTTTCATCGTATGTTCACTTTAGGACATTCTTTAAAGGTAAGTCTGGTCAACATTCACCCTTAAAACAGCGTGTCATGATGTGGAGCAAAATTATATTAAGGAGGCTCACCGGCCTTAATCTCTACATGTTTCACCATTTCATAGGGTGAACAGTCGCCTTAAAAGAGATATTCAAACATTAGTGGGCTTAATTGCACAATAACTAGCTAAATAATTTCGGCTAACAAATGCACAGAGCAGTTGTTTTTTTAGTTTGTGCACTTTGATAATAACTTTGTTGACCGCAAAAGCTCATTTATTTTTATCCATCACCAATGTAAAATATAACGCTATATTAAAAGACTATTTCAGGATTTAAAATATGTATCACTCAGCCGCTAAATTGATGCTTGTTATATCACTTCTTACTTTTGTTAGTGCGTGTGGAACGTTAAAGCAAGCTGGAAAAGATATTGGGCACACCACCAAAAAAGTAACAACAGAAATCGGCCACGCAACAAGAGATGTTGCTAAAAAAACAACTAAAGCGATAAAAGACAACTAAAGCGATAAAATGACAGCTTGGCCATTTTGATTTTTACACTATAGGTAAGCGTTATTTAAATTGTTTCTTTGCTATTAGCAATAAAATTTAGTCAGGTTTTGAGCAATAGCTTGGTACCAGCTTGTTCTATGGTGGAGCTATTATCGCTATGCTGGCTAGCTAATATTATTTAATTGGGTTTCAACTAAAAATGAGGGCGTAGTAGCATTTTAATGTTATCGCCCTTTTTCTATTTATACCTAATGACTTCATTTCGATTTGATCTTCTTTCAATAAATAGTAAACTTTAAATTAGCTGCCTTAATTATTTGTAAATATTTTCTTATATATCAGGTTGATATGTTTATAAAACCGTTATCAATATTGTTTGTTTCTTTAGCCGTAACTGAAACCATAATAATGCTGTTGCTGGAAGAATTTTCCAATGAATACTTAGGCCTATGGATCCCTACGCTATTTGATGCCAGTGTGGTTTCACTGGTGGCCATCGGCGTTGTTACTCAGTTACTAAAAAATGAATCTATTGTATTTCACGATAGTAAAAAAGCTGAATTTATTGCTTTTGAAATTGGCATAATCGTTTTCACCTTAGAAGCGGTGATTATGCTTTCTTTGGATACTCAGCCCTTTAATTTAAATGCTTGGCAAACCGGAATATTGGATGTTTTTACCTTAAGCTTATTTTCAGTTCTACTGATCTATCTTGTTGTTTTTAAACCTGCTGTTGATGAACCACATACTAAGCAGGCAGAGTTTACCCGCTTTGAGCCTACTATTATCAGCAGTTTTTTAGCTTATATGTGTTTTGCTATTTTATTACTAATGGCGCTATTAGTTTCTTATCAAAAACAATTAAAGCAGAGTAAACAAGACCTTGTTTTACAGGAAATTACAGAGTTAAATCAGGCAAAAAATGCATTTTTAACACAGCTTAACGATGCTTCTCGTGATCTTTTAATTCTTGCTAATAATGTTGATGTACAGGAATATTTAAATAACGTTAGCCACGCCCGAAACGAGCTACAAATAAATTACAGTAATATCATCACATTCAAAGATTATTATGTGCAGATTCGAGTGCTCAATAGGCAAGGCAGAGAAGTAATTAGAGTGCAGCGCGAAGGGGATAGCATTCAGGTAAGCGCACAACAGCAGCTACAAGATAAAAGTGATCGTTACTATTTTAAAGAAGGGATAAAGTTAAAGGCTGGTGATATTTTTATTTCTCCATTGGATCTAAATGTTGAACGCGGGCAGGTTGAGTTACCTTTTAATCCTATGATCCGTTTAGCGACTCCTATTATCGATATGGTAGGTAAAAAATCAGGCGTTATTGTCATTAATTTACGTGGTAGTTATCTATTAGATAAGCTCCAAAGTGCAGCAGATGTATCAAAGGGAAAGGTGATGCTGCTTAATAGTGAGGGCTACTGGTTGTTTGGTGGTGGCAAAGATGAAAACTGGGCATTTATGTTTGAAGATAGGTTGGGTCTGCGCTTTCAGCGTAAAAACCCAGAGGTGTGGCAGAAAATAAAGTCTATGCAAAAAGGTGGAGTTGAAACGGCGCTTGCTAGTGTTATGGTGCAAACGGTTGAGTTTTCAGCTGAATCTATAAATAGCGAGTTGTCTGTTGAAGCAACTATACAAGACAATGTACGTCACTGGCCCGTATGGAAATTAGTAAGTGTTATTACCTCTAAAGTAGTCGAAGACCAGTTAATACAGACACGAAAATCAATGAGCATACTGTATTTTAGTATGCTATTTTTTGCAGCTTTAGGAACTATTCTACTGGCTCGCGCCATTATTGCTCGCCGAAAATATGAAGCTGAAATACGAAAACAAGCCTTTCGAGATCACCTTACAGGCCTGTGCAATCGTCGATTGTTCACTGAGAACATAAAACAAGAGATTGTTCGTTCGAGTCGAGAGTCCAGTAGCGTAGCTTTACTGTATTTTGATTTGGATTATTTTAAGCAGATAAATGACGAATTGGGTCATGATGCTGGCGATGAGGCACTTAAAGAAGCGGCGATCCGTTTGAAAGATAACCTACGAGATTGTGATGTGGTCGCTCGTTTAGGCGGAGATGAATTCGCAGCATTATTGCCTAACCCTGGAGGTGTTGAAGATATTTCTGGGGTTGCTGAGCGTATTGTTGAAAGTTTTAAACAACCTTTTGAACTGCTAGGGCACTCTCGTAATTTAGGCGTTAGTATCGGTATCGCCATACGTCTTGATAACAATGAAAATAGTTTTAGTTTTAGTCAACGTGCAGACCATGCCATGTATGAAGCTAAGCGTGCTGGCCGAAATTGTTTTAAGTTTTCGAAAGAGAATGTTTTAAGCTGATGATGCTTAAGAAAAGCTAGCTGATATATTTTGATAAAAGAAAGTATGGGTCATACACCGCAGCCTCGTAAATAAAGCCCTAGTCAATCACATTCTGTAAATCTAGCCCAGTAAATCTACCCAAGTAAACCAAGCTCATCCTCATAAAAAATATGTCTATATAAATATGCCTACATATAGATAGTGTGATTAATTTTGCAGATAATATTTGTGATGCTTTAAAGTATGTTCTAAAAGTTTTTCTACAATAAATTTTGGCTGCACAAAATAGTTTCAATAAAATTAACTGCTATTTGTAACCTTCACTAAGCTGCTGGCATCTAAAATAAAAACAAGGGGCTATTGGTATAAAAGCTCAGCTTTTATACCAAATGGATTGATTCTCGCTAAGTGATCAGTAAATTAGTACGATTGGTTAAAGTACAAAGAGCCTTTCTGTTCTAATAAACACCTTGAATATAGAGCGCTTCGTTATAATTTAGTTATAGCTTAGTTATAGTTTAATAAAAGGCACTAACAATAATTAATGACGGAAAGATAACAAAATAAAGTCGCATCAGTAGCCTTAAGTTTTTGTTGGCACCTTTTAGTTCCATAAAATGGTCGATTACAACAAAGCCTTTATAGGTAACGGTAATTGCAATTAATACGCTTACTAAAACCGTTGAGGCAAATTTTTCACCTAAAAAGGTATTAAATAGAGTTATGGCGATAAGCGCTGCTAAATATAATTCTAAATGTTTAAAGCGTTTCATTATTTCACCTACCTAAGAACATAGAGTAATGGGAATATAAGGATCCACATTAAATCAATCATATGCCAATAAACGGCTAATGCTTCCAATCCCGAATTTTCTTTTGAGCAATAGGCGCCACTATTCAACCTAAATATAACCCATAATATTGCACAAGAGGCCCAGCCAACATGTAAGAAGTGGTTGAAGGTCATATAATAATAAACAGTGAAAAATTCACTGGTATTAGTACTAAAGCCTTGTAAGTCGTTCCAGTGAAACTCCCAGGTTTTAACCAGTAAATATAAGCAACCACAGGCAAAAGCTAACCATAAAAAACGCTTACATTTATCGCGGTTATCTAAGCGAATATGGCTCATTGCTTTGGCCATAAAATAACTGCTTGATAGCAATACGATGGTATTTATTACGCCCAGTGTGGTATTTAATTGCTGTGGGCCTTGTGCAAAAACCTCAGGATAATAAAACTTAGCAATAAAATAGGCGGCGAAAAAAATACCAAACTCTGTTAGCTCAGACAGTATGCCTACCCAAATAGGAATATTTCCTGGGATCCTTCCTGCTTGTTCTTCACTCCAAGACTTAGGGAAAATGCCAAGTGAGCTTTTAATCGGCTGGTTTGTCATAGGGTTTGTTACTTCTCTTTTTTGTCTTTATCGCGGGTTGTGAATGACTTAGCACATTTGGCATTTGTGCTGTGCGGCCATTTAATTTTAGCTGACTTTATTAGCTAAATAATACTATGGCTTAGTTCAACTTAATACGCACTTTTATCACGATCGGGATTTTAAAGTATCACGAAGGGGAGTTTTTAAGTCTTTTGGATAAACGCCATAAGCTTTATAAAATAAAGCACTAAAATGCCCTTGATGTTTATAACCAATCTCATTGGCTATATCTGCTATGCTCATCAAATTTTCTCGAAGTAGTAAATTCGCTTTTTCTAAGCGACGCTTTTGAATGTAGGCATAAATGGTTGTTTGAAATACTTTTTTAAAGTATTTCTTCAGTTTAAAGTCATTAGTACCACAAAGCCTTGCTAGCGTTTTAATGTCTGGCGGCGTTTGAAGGTTTTGTAAGATGGTCTTTTGCGCGGCTTTGGCTATCAGTAATTCTTCTTCGGTATGCGCTACTGAGATGTACTGGTCAATCAATGAAAAACGGTGGATCATATATTCAATAGCTCGATGTTCACTAATAATACTGCGCATCTTAGTGCTATCTTTCGCATCTATAATTTTATCAATAAGATACAAGCTCAGTGCATCGGTAGGCGTTTCATCAATAAGCGCTAAGCTGACATCTTCTTGCAGTTTTTCATAGAGATAATTAATCGGCTCATTTTCATTATCGCTTAGGTATCTTTTAATAAAAAAGTCGCCAATAAAGAGGATAAAAATTTCCGAGACCTTGGACGGCGCAATTTTAATTTTTAGATCTTGCTCTGAGGTTGCAAAAAGATAAGTATTGCTTTCAGTTAGCTTAAAAGTATTGTCTGTTAGGTTGTCTTTTATCAAACAGCACCCTTGTTTTATACAAACAATCAGGTTCATACGATCAAGGTTTTTTAGCTTTAAGACTCTTTCTTCAGTTAAGGAGAGTGAAATATCAAAAAATACTAAACCACTAGAAATATCAACACGATTAACATGCTGTTGTTGATGGCTAAAAATTTCGGTTAGCTTAAAGCACCTGTCGGTAATGTTAAAAAAGAAACTATCCATTGAGGTTATAATAACCTCTTACTCTGCGCTCAAAATCTTCATCACAGAGCTCTCGTCTCATTGGAATAAATTTACGCGCTTTATCACCAACGGTGGCTCTGGCAGGTGAGTTTTTGTCGGTTATTGTTTTTAAAATAAGCGTTGCGGCCTCATTGGCTTCATTGCCACCATTTATTTGATCTATGATTTTTGGTAGCAAATTTTCAGCTAATTTTTTATATGGGCTATGGCTAGCATTGGTTTGTGCATTAACAACTAAGTTAGTTTGTGCAAAATTGGTTTTAATAAACCCTGGCATTATCGAATGTACACGAATATTAAATGGCTTAAGCTCATATCTAAGCGAGTCGGTAATGCCTTCAACTGCGTATTTGCTCGCGTTATAAAAGGTAAATAAAGGTAAGCCTATTTTGCCGAGAAATGAGCTTATATTTATGATCACGCCAGCGTTGTTTGCCCTCATTAATGGCGTAACCGCTTTACATAAACGAAAGAGTCCAAAAACATTTATATTGAATTGTGCAATCATTTCTTCTTCAGTGGCGTCTTCAACCGATGAAACTAAGCCATAGCCCGCATTGTTTATTAGTACGTCAATTTTTCCATGTGCTTGATGAATTTTGTTTATGCTTGATTTGATACTATGGCTATTGGTTATATCAAGTGGTATTACATGCAAGTTGTCGAGCGTGATGGTGAATTCTTCAGGAGTTCTTGTGCCTGCATAAACAATAAAGCCTTGTTGAGCCAGCATTAACGCAGTTGCTCTACCAATACCTGAGCTAGCACCTGTGATCAGCACGACTTTTGACATTTATATCAACTCCTTTATTTTGCGAAGCTAATTATGTTGCCGAGTGAGGTTAGCTCGTTATGTGGCAGATCATGTTTCGGACAAATAGTTTAATGAAATTTGTTTAGCCCTAAATGTCATCACTGTCATTATAGTTGTTGGAAATGACATTTAGGCCTAGGGGTATTAAACCTTTACACCTTTACACCAAGTTCACGTAAACGCTCTAATAAGTAACTTGCTTGGGTATGTTTCTCTGACAAAATCACCTCGCTACGTGGATGTAAAAATAGCGGTAAAGATATTCGCGATTTATCACTGCCTTTACCTGAAGGGTTGATAACTCGGTGGCTGGTAGAAGGAAAATAGCCGCCTGATGCTTCTTGTAGCATGTCGCCAATATTAATAATTAAATTGCCAAAATCAGCAGGCACGTCCATCCATTCGCCATTTTTTTGCTGAACTTGTAAACCGGGTTCATTCGCGGCAGGCAAAATAGTCAAAAGATTGATATCTTCATGTGCCGCGGCTCTTATTGCACCGGCTTCTTCAGCGCCCGTAAGAGGAGGGTAGTGCAATACGCGCAGTAGAGTATTTGGTGTATCTTTGATCATATTTGATAACTGCTCAGAATACTTTTGTGAAATATCGGCTGGGCTGTGCTCTTCAACCCAATCAAGTAGTTCGGCGGCAAGTGATGAAGCCAACTGATAATATTCTAAAATATCCTCTTTAAGCTGTGTGGGAATACGCCCCCAAGGATATATATGGTAATACTCTTTGATATCTTTTTTACTGTGGCCTTTGGCGGTTTCAGAAATTTCAGGTGAGAAGTAACCATCTTGCTTTTGTGGATCAAAGGCAAAATTATGTTTATCATCTGATAAAAAAAAGGCTTGCCAATTTTTGTAAATTGACTCAACTAAACTTTGTTTTATTGGATGATTAATAAGTACACCAAAGCCGGTGCCACGTAGGCTTTCTACGAATTTTTTTGGAGCATCTTTTGCGGTGTAGTCGACAATTTGAACCTGCATAAACGTGTATTCTAAATGTAAATGATAAGTTAATTCTACGCGCTTATTGTTTTTGTTCAACTGCTGCTGATTTTTTAAAAATTACCGCTAGCGATTTAACTTTTGATAGATCACTGATTTATTTCTCCCGCTTTCTTTGGCGCAATATAATGCTTTATCGGCTTGCTCCAATAGCTTATCGGAAGATAAATTAGATGCTTCACATTCTTGTATGCCAATACTTACGGTGAGTTGTAGTGACTTATTATGACCTAAGTTAAAAGTGTATTTTTCAATGTTTGCTCTAAAAGTTTCAGCCATTTTAAAGGCTGCCAGTTTATCTGTTTCTGGTAAGACAATAACAAACTCCTCACCACCAATGCGAGCAACGTAGTCGTTGAGTCGAGAGTTCTCCTTTAATAACGTTGCAAATTGCTTGAGCACAGTATCGCCTGCGGCATGGCCAAAACGATCGTTAACTGTTTTAAAAAAATCGATATCAATGCTTACCAAAGAAAAAGTGCTGTGATAACGACGCATAAATTCAATTTGTTTTTCTATTATCTTGCCAAAATAGCGCCGGTTGTAAAGCTCTGTTAATGAGTCGGTATTAGCCATTAACTTGTATGCCGCTTCACGTTGATTGACATGTTTTGTGAAAAGATGATTGGTAATCAACAATAGAAATATAATGCAAAAAAGTGCGCTGTGAAAAAAAAGTTTGATAGTGCTAGGTGATAATTCAATATAAGGGTTTGGATTGTTATTGAATTCTGAAATCGCGATTGTTGTAACAGCAAAAAAAATAAGAGCTGATTTTTGCCTGCTCTCTTTAAAATGAAAGACGAAATGAACCCCCGGAATGACTAAAATTAAGTAGAGATGAAATCCTGTAGCTAAGGGGAAAATAAAGTTTGCCAGAATAAAAATATGGATAACTAAGCTTATGAAAAACCAGTTTTTAGCAAGGTTATAATGATGATATTGGTTTAGTACTATTGGCATTAGATAGCTTATTGCAAAGACTAAATTAATTATGGCTAGTAGCCAAGAATTGAAGGCGTAGATGTATAAAAAGAGATAAAAAAAAGTCAGAATAATGGTAGTAAGTGAAATAAAATTAGTAGTGGCTACCAATTCTTCAGTATGAGAATACGGATTTTGTGATTGACTGTGATCTAACCAATGAAATAATTTCATTTGGGCTTTCCGTATCAGTGTATCAAATTACCTTTAATTACTATCTTGTTGAAGCTAAATAATCGAAGCTCGGCTGCTGATGAGTAAAATTGCCTTGAATTTAAATAACACTATCTCAAACCGAGCTTTGTCTCAATTTAGCCTTGCTAATTCCCTATCGGCAACTTTTTATTAATGATGAGCAAAATAATTATTTACTGTTACTTTTCAATTTACATTTGTTTTTACTGCTTTAAGAAAAATTAGTCTTTCTTAAAGCAAACAGTCGGCCCTACTGTTTGCTTTGCACTGTACATTGCTTGGTCTGCTGCGTGAATTAAACTTTCAGCTTGTCCTTCGCCTTTCTTATGTATTGCTACGCCAACACTTGCGGAAATATCCAATAATTGTGTTTTGACTTTAGAAGGACCTTTAAGTTCATTCACTATTTTTTGTGCAATTTTTTCAATGTTTTCTTTAGTTTTTATATCATGAATAACAATTAGAAATTCATCGCCACCAATACGACTAATAATGTCGGTATCTCTTATACAGCGTTTAAGTCGACCTGCAGCACCGACCAAAATACCATCACCTGTTGTGTGGCCATGGGTATCATTAATTTCTTTAAAGCCATCGAGATCAACATAAATAAATGCCACCATTGTGTCTTTTTCTTTATTGGTTAAAAAGATTTCATCTAAACGGTTTTCTAATACACGGCGGTTAGGAAGTTTAGTAAGTGGGTCCAAGTTTGATGAGATGAGAACTTCAGATTCTTTTATTTTTCGTTCGGTAATGTCTCGTACGACCGCAAGTATGTAGTCAATATTGTGGTAATTAGTGTAACTAATGCTTGCTTCAATAGGGATAAGGTCGCCATTTTTATGTCGATGAGTAGATTCCAGTACTGAGTTCTCTTTTAACTTAATACTACTTAAGTGTCTTTCCCATTTTTCTGTTGAGATAAAATTGGGATTAATTTGCGGGACAGTTAAGGTAAGCAGCTCTTTTTTGGTATAGCCTAAACGTTTATAAGCCAAGGTATTACAATTTAGAAAACGGCCAGATTTAGGATCAATAACATAGATAGCATCTGAAGATTTCTCAACAAGATGATAGAGCAGCATCTCAGCCGCTTTAGATTGTTTAATACTGGTAAGGTCGGTAATTTGTGCAATGTAACGCTTTACCACGCCATTATCATCAGGTTGTGCCACCATAATTAGCAAACCATTAATTATATGGCCCTGTTTATGTACGTAGCGTTTTTCTATTCTTATTGGGGTGAAGGGATCTGCTGATAAACTCTTTCTGATGATTTGATTGGCATTAACATCACCTGGATGCGTAATGATTACATCTTTGGCAAATATTTCTTCTGCATGGTAACCAAGTAGGTCTTTAAGTGCTTGGTTCACATATTCCAATTTTCCATCAGGAAATGACAATATGGTTGGGGTAGGGGTAATTTCAAAAAGACGATAGATAGACTTTTCTAATGCAATAGACTTTTTTTTCATCTGTAAGCAGGATCCTTATAACGAAATCATGTACTTTTGAAAAGTAACCGTTTAAACGTGCGCGCTCTGCGAATACTCCTAGAGCTTAGTGTAGCTTATTTTTTGAACGATTGTTAAGGCAAAGTTAATGAATTCAAGTGCTCTAATGAAGTAATTCAAATGGCAATTTTATAAAGCTATAAGTATCAGAAAGTTATTAATATGAATTTGCTAGTTATTTTTGGCGTTTCAAACAAGAGAAGATCATACGGAGGAGTTAGTTTAAAAACCTCCATATGATCATGACTGTATTTATTTATGATTAGTTAGCTTATCGTTACGAGGGCTGTTTTAAACCATTAAAGAGGTACTTTGGGTTAATTATTTAACGCCATGCATGAGTTTATTTATTAATGGTGCAATTAAAAATAGGAATATTCCGCCGCCCATTAATAGCCAAAAGCTAAAACTAAAACCTTCGATGGCTGAATTTACCGTCATGCCCATTTCTCCGCTCATGCTACCCGCTAGAATGCCGGAAAAATTATTACCGATTGCGGTACTTAAAAACCAGCCGCCAAATGCAAAGCCCGCAAGCGATGCAGGTACTAACTTACTTACCATCGAAAGCCCGATGGGAGAAAGGCATAGTTCACCTAATGTATGTAAAACATAACAAGCAGCCAATGGCCAAAGTGGGATCAGGTTATCTGGCGAGAGTAAATTTTCTAAGGCATAAATTAAGACTAAAAACCCTAAGCCTGTGCCGATTAATCCTAAGGCGAACTTGCGAGGAATACTTGGCTCTAACCTTTTCTTTGATAAGGATAGCCATAAAATGGAAATGACGGGGGCTAATAATAATATCGCGATTGAGTTGACTGATTGAAACCAAGCAATTTTAAATTCAATGGCTTGCGTTATATTTCGGTCAACAATATTTTGCGCTAAAAAGGTAAATGAACTACCGGCCTGTTCAAAGAACATGCAAAAAATAACGTTAAAACAAAACATGATCAAACAGGCAATCATACGGTCAAAGGCTATTTTCCCACTTTGCTTAGCACTTTTGATTAAAAGAAATACCAGACCAATAAATAATGCAAATAGGAGCCATGCGAGCACTTTTGCTCCGGCAAAGGCCATCAAAATATAAACGGGTATAATCGAAATTAATGCACCTATTACGACATAAAAGAGATTACGGGTACGCATTGGCGTAACTTTGATGGCGCCAATGTCTTTGAGCTGTCTTCGACCGATATAAAACCAAAAATAGCTTATTATCATGCCGATACCAGCAGCGCCAAATACAACTTTATAATTATCCATCATTGGGGTGTCTGATAAGGTACTCGCCAACCACTGTGTTGCTATTGGTGAAATCATTGCGCCAGCATTAATACCCATATAAAAAATACTAAAACCACGGTCACGCCTTGGGTCATTTAAGGGATAAATTTTACCTACTAAATTTGAGATGTTCGGTTTGAATAAACCGTTGCCGACAATAATCGTTGATAGTCCGATCATGAAAAATACTTGATTAGGAAGCATGATCAAGAACAATCCTGCTGCCATAATTAAGGCTCCAATTAAAATGGAGTGTTGCGCACCGATGACTCTATCTGCAATGTATCCGCCAAATATCGCACTACCATAAACTAATGCTAAATATGCGCCATAGGTATTTGAAGCAAAAGATTGACCAGAAGAGTCGCCATTAAAGAACTGTGCAACTATATAGAGAGTTAGTGCCCAACGAATACCATAAAAAGCGAATCGTTCCCAAAACTCTGCCATAAATAGCATCCATAGCGGTTTAGGATGTCCCCATAAATCATCGTATTCCGCCGTTGATATTATTTCAATATCATCATTAAGTAGTGTACTTGTTGTCATACGTAAGCCCTTATCTTTTATTATTTTGGTTGCCGAAACAACCGTGTGACTTTGTTTATATATTTTCTATTTATACTAGAGCGCTTTAAAAATAAGACTTGAAGGTTTGGTGAAGGCTTGATTAACCTTTGGTGAAGCTTTGGTGAAAGTAGTTGCACTTAGGTGAAAATACGATAAATTGTCTTTGGCATCTAACGACGGTTGTAGAAATTAATGATGGAACATAGAAATAAAACAACACGCTATATTTTTGAAGATTTAGTACTAGATGTTCAAAAAGGCACCTTGTCTCGTGAAGGTGAAATCATTTCTTTGCCAAAATTAAGTTATGATTTATTAGTGGCATTGGTAAAAGCTTCACCAGCTTTGATGAGCCAGCAAACGTTAATGCAAGTTGTTTGGCCCGAAAGAGTAGTTGGCGACGAAACACTGAAGCAACGTGTAAAGCTATTACGTAAAGCCTTAAAAGATGATGCGAGTGCGCCAGTTTATATTGAAGCAATTCGAGGTAGAGGCTATCGCCTGCTACCTAAAGTAAAGTCTGAATGCATTATGCCTAAAGCGCCTGCTGTGATGTTAGACCTTAGTGCCAATGATTTATTTCCAAACCTTGCCTTTCATCAATTAACAGGTTTTTGGAAAAGGCTGTCTAGAACGGGCCTATTGCTTGGTTTTGTTGGCCTAATATTAGTTAGCATATACAGCGCTTGGTACAACAAATCACAACAAGATTATGCTTTATCGCGCATGGTTTTATTGCCAACAATAAGTACCTTGCCTGAATCTGAACATTATTTGGTTGATGGCCTATATGAATCATTGGTCAATCAATTGTC
>PJEL010002025.1_pt1 | contig 19208 bp, 22 predicted proteins | sample 1853271 | NCBI WGS metagenome assembly PJEL01 (sample SAMN08108733, study PRJNA415343) | Invertebrate metagenome, whole genome shotgun sequencing project. | host: Globobulimina | place: Sweden: Gullmar Fjord | collected 2015-08
TATCACGTGATGACAATAGCTTATACATTCAGTTTCATAAAAATCGCTTGGGAAAAAAGATTCAGTTTTATTAAGTAAATGTTCAGCAAAATTCAGTTTTAACCGAAAAATAACGGCGGATTTTCTTGATATATAAGAAATTTGAAGTATATTTTTTTCATATCAAGTAAAAATTCAGGGCTTTGTCCTTTAGACGGAATATTCTGAAGAAGTTCTACTTAATAATACGTTGTGTGTCTTTTAGGGGAGGTCGCTTGAAGATAGTAACTGCTTGAAATTTCGTATCGTGAGAATTTGGATTTGTGTCTCGGTAATTTTATAGATCACTCTGTAATTTCCTATGATGAGCTCTTTGTATTGGTCATTTTCTAGTTCAGGTACCATTCGTCCGCTGTCCGGGAATGATGTAAGATTCTCGACTTTCTCAAGAACAGACCCAACCCAATTCAAAGCCGCTCTTGGTTTGTCTTGGGCAATATAATCCGCGATGTCAGTCAGTTTATGTTGCGCGAGAGGTGACCAAATGATTTTCATTGCTTGAGCTTTTTCAATATTTGTTTTTTCACTTGATCATGGTCGACTCCTTGATCATTGGAAATTTGCTGTTCAGCTAGTCTAATATCCTGTAAAAGCTCAAGTTTCTCAAGTATTAACTCATATTCATGGACATCCATAAGAACCGCTGAGCTTTTTCCATGTTGGGTTATCACGATTGGTCTCTTGGTATCATGCACTTGCTTTAAACAAGCGGTTGCGTTAGCTCTGAATTCAGAGAGCGGCTTTATGTCTTGATTCAGATTTATTCGTTCCATATGTACCTCTTATTGTGTTTAATTGTGTACAATTTAAGATACAGAATACTTAACACATAGTCAAGCATTCGTCACACAACGAATTGCTGCTGCGGAGCGCTATCGCGCCCGTTGAGCAAAGTGTTATGCCTCCCAAATAGCAAAAAACATTTTAGTCACTGAATCCTTTTTCATTATTTATGGCAGAATTAATTAGAGAATTGATTGGTAATCCAATATATACGTTAATATTGATATTAGCTGTATGGCTTGCTCTATACCTCCTGTTAAGTAAGGTTATTAAACTAGGAAAGCTTGGTTGGATAAAATTAGAATATTTCTGGATTGTTATAGGAATTCTAGGCTTTCTTACAGTTGTTGCTGAGAACGGTAAGCAACTTCGTTCCCATGAACTTGAAACAATAAATACATGGATAAAAAACGATTTTCTGAGTTTGAATTCATATACCAAGAATCATTTTTCTTGTTTTTACAAAAAAGATACGAAATATCTTACTGAAGAAGAAGCGAGCCGAAGATTTCAAGCACTTAAAACTGCTTGTGAATGGACAAAGGAAATTCGAAATGAGGTTGAAACAGCTATCGAGAGCGGTTATGTAAAAATCGAAAACCTCCCTACTTTAAACTTGGAGGGACCTGATGAGATATATGATTATATTAGAATCATGGAGTATTTTGAAAATATTAATCAAAATTTAGAAAGAAAAGATGAACTTGTTGAAAAGATCAACGATAATTCGTGGAAAAATATCAAGTTCAGCCTTGGAATTTTCGCTTTAATATTTGCATTCAGTATAAAACTAGCAATTCTGACTTATAAGATTTCAGAGGAAAAAAGAATTCAATCGAAAACCAAGGCATGACGAATGTGTGCAGACCGGCAACCCCGCACGATTTGTGGTTTGTTGTTGCCCAATGTTTCACAACCTATTACTGTGTCGGTCCAGTTCTGTGTGGGCTGAGGCTGAAACCAGTGTTATACAAAGATCAGGACTGAAAAAATGAAAATTACTTTTGATCATAATTGTCTAATCGCATTAGCTAATCATGAATCATTAGAACAAAAAATCAGAGAGATTATTGATGTAAATACTGAATGCTATATTGTAAATGTTGGGGCATCGGAAATGCGTGAAAGAGGACTTCAGCCTGGTAGATATGATCAATTTGAAGAGTTTTTAGAATCAATTGGTATCAGTGAGCTTAAACGGTTAAATCCAATGGGGATATATGGGGTTGCGTTTTATGATCATTCTATTGGTGCAGATGACGAAATGATCGATCTTGCTCAAAAAATAGAGTCAGTATTGTTTAATAATCAAACAATTGAAATAATTGATCATGATTCACAATTAACAAAAAAACAAATAAACAGACTATGTGATATTCATGGCCTGTGGAGTCATATTTATCATAAAAATGATGTATTTCTTACATCAGATAGGAATTTTTTGAAACAGACAAAGCTTGATCAACTTATTAAATTGGGTGTTGGTGCAATTATGCATCCTGCTGAATTTAAGCCATAACAAGCACATACACCCGACCGCCTGTCACGCTCGGTGGTTTCAGGTTCCTTGCTTATATGGGAATCTACATGAAGGATAGTTCCAGGAGGCGGCGGGTGATGTCAGCGTTATACAAAGGAATACACTATGACCAAAGATTATTTCCAACAAAAAGCAAGTAATTATGAGCAAGATGAAAAAAGAGTTAATAATGTAGAAAATATCGCTAACTCTATGCTGGAAAGTCTTACATTTCATAAATCCATGCAAATAATGGATTTTGGATCTGGAACTGGTTTATTGTTAGAAAAAATAGCTCCATATGTTGGGAAAATTACAGCCGTAGATATTTCTGATTCCATGAACAAGGAATTGGACGCTAAAAGAAATAGATTGGGATGCACACTTGAAATATTAGAAATGGATTTATCAAAAACCAAATTGGATAAAAAATTTGATGGAATCATCTCGTCAATGACAATGCATCATGTTGAAGATATACAAGCTATGTTAAGTAAATTCAATGAGATGTTAAATGAAAATGGAATATTAGCAATTGCTGATTTGGATTTAGAAGATGGTAGCTTTCATACAGAAGATACGGGGGTATTCCATTTTGGATTTGATAGAAAAAACTTTTTAATCTCAGCAACAGAGGCTGGGTTCAAAAATCTTAAAATTACGTCGGCGAGTATTGCCTGCAAACCACATGGTGAATATCCGATTTTTTTGCTAACTGGGAACAAGTAACACGGTATTGTTGACAAACGATTTGTATATCAAAGCCATTAAGATGGACTGCAATCGCCCTCGGTGGGTGCAACTACAGTCTTCATGGCTCATACATCCCTAATACAAAATTCGGTGCAGCGGCCGTTTATGGCCAGCGTTACATGCCTTAAACTTTGAAACAGAGATTGGATGTGAAAGTGCTCATTGTTTCAGGAACCATTCTTCCAGTGTCTTCCAATCGTCTTCAGATGTCTCCTTCTGGGGCTGCATATATTGCAGGCACAGCAAGAAAAGCGGGTCATCATACTGAAGTGTTTGATTGCTATGTGGCCAAAAACCTGATTGAGGAACTTAAAGAGGTACTAAATATATTCAATCCGGATGTTGTCGGAATCTCAATTACAATCGTTACTGCGGATATTCTTAACGTGGCGTCTAAGTATGGTACAAAGTATATAGATATGAGACCAAGAATCAAGAGTATTGTGGATACGATAAAACAATACTCAAACGCTCATATTGTGCTTGGGGGCTCTGGATTTAATTATTATGCTAAAGACTGGTTGAATTATTTGGACCTGGACTACGGAATAAGAGGCGAGGCTGAGAATTCTTTTCCTATTTTTCTGGAAAAACTGGAAAAGAAAGAGGATATATCCAGTGTCCCTGGATGTATCTATAAAGCAGATATTGATATGAAGAAGGTATCACGAGATCATATCAGAGATCTGGATCATACAGCTTTTCCCGCTTATGATTTGTTCGACAATGCTAAATATAATGATCAAAATATTGCATATGCCTTGTATACAAAACGTGGTTGCGCCTTCCGATGTACATTTTGTCCTCATAGTTCACTTGAGGGTACGCGTTATCGACTAAAGTCACCCAAACGAGTGGCTGATGAGATCGAGCATGTTATGAAATCTGCTAATGCTACGAGCATTAACTTCTGCGACAATAACTTTAATTTCCCCAAAAAACACGCAGTAGCGATATGCGAGGAAATTATTGAACGTCGACTTCAAGTCCGCTGGAAATCTGGCTCGATTAGGCCTTTAAGGATTACCAAAAACTTTTGCAAATTGATGAAAGAGTCTGGATGTGAATATGTTGGACTTTCCATAGAGTCGGCTTCTGAAAGGATACTTTTAAACATGAACCGTCATTATACGACTGATGATATCAGGGAAGCGTTGGATAATTTAAGCGAAACAGATATTCCCGTTGGGCTTTCTTTGATGATTGGTGGCCCGGGAGAGACTCCAGACACAATTTCTGAAACGTTTAATGTTATTGATAGCTATCCAAAAATACAAAACATTTGGATAAATATCGGTCTTAATCTGTGGACAGATCATCAGAGTTTATTGAGTGACGCGCGAAAAGATGGTCAACTAAAAGACGAAAGACAACTTTTTGATGGTGCCTATTACATTTCGTCTGAACTTCCCGAAGACTATATGAATAATCTAATAGAATCTCTGAAAAAAAGAAAAAACTGCTTTGTCCAGGTTAACATACCGTATCGGGGCTACCATAAAAAAGTAAATCGACTTTAATGTGCCGTCTTAATAACAATGAATCAGGACAAAACGTGCATTTGCAGCCGATGGCCTATCACGGTTTTTGGCCTATCGTTGCTCAATGATTATCTCTAATGAAGCGGCAGGAAATGTACCGACAATATTAGTGTATAAAATGAAAGAAAAGAATATTAAGTAAGAGGTACAAAAAACACAACATAACAAGCAGAAACACGGAATTACTTGCCGAGCTCGTACTGTGGCTGAAACAAACGTTATGCCGCCCTTCGCACCTTAATCTCCATGTCAATAGGGAACGAAAAATGAACTCAAATCCAAGCCGAGTCGAGATTGACCACCACACTATAAAGCTAATAATTGGCGTGTTCGCTATTTCTCTTGCGACTTTGACAAGCTTCTTTTCTGAAACACCTCTCCAATCAATAAGCGCTTCGTACTATGAAAAAGGCTGGTCGCGAGATATATTTGTGGGGTTTCTGTTTGCGATATCCGCATTTCTACTGGCTTACAACGGTAGATCAACACGCGAGATGGTTCTGAGTAAAATTGCGGCTTGTGCAGCTATTGGAGTGGCGATATTCCCATGTAAATGTGGATACCATATTGAGATCATCCCGTATGTACACTTCCTATCAGCCGCAGTTATGTTCGTGGTCCTAGCAGTCTTCTGTTACATCTTCTTCCGGCGTGCAGAAGCTAAAGCGAGCATTGAGGCGAGATTGCGAACTTACATATACGCATTCTGCGGTAGCACCATAATCGCGTCTATTTTTATTATGGCACTGGACAAACTTTTGGGCGGCATTATCAGTTTAAAAATAGATCGCCTTACTTTTTTTTGCGAAGGAGCCGGGCTGATCGCCTTTGGAATTGCATGGCTCACTGCAAGTCGCATTCTGCCACTAATCACTAACAAAAAAGAAAGACTATCCCTTTCTCCATTCAGTGCTCCAAAACCGAAAAAAGGCTCCAGCAACTTTGAATAATAGTGTGCCGTAACAAATCATTTGAGTCAGGTTTTTACAGCTACTCCGCTCTGGGGAAACCCTTCAAACCAAGCGTTATGGAGCTAATTAAGACATCAAAAGGAATGATATGAGAATTCAAAACACAATCAATGGGTTGCTTTTTTTGATTTTATGTTTGTTTCATTTCAACGTCATGGCTGAGACTTCTATAAAAACAGTTGTGAGTCGAGTATCCTTGGATGAATTTTCCTACGGCACAATCTATGGGGGTGCCGGCTTCATGATTAAATCAAGCCGCGGCACTTCAGTTGTAACTGACCCATTGAATGTGGCTGAGGGAGTAAAAGCGGATATTATAACAGTAAGCCATTCTCATTTCGACCATTCAGATCGAAATTTTATTAGTAAAATGAACAATAGTAAAATATCTCGCTATAAAGTCGAATCGTTTACGGTTAAGGACGTTGGAGTACATGGAATTGCTGCTTCGCATTCTTCCAGTAGTATTCGCCAGGCAATACCAAGTGATGTCATATACTATTTTAAGATGGATGGATTACGGATCGCCCACATGGGAGATATCGGTCAAGAACTGCTTACAAAAGATCAATTAAAGAAGTTGGGTAATTTGGACATAGTGTTTATGAATTTCGTTGATGGATTTGGTATGACCATCGCGGGAAGCCTTAAAATTCTAAATCAAATCAAACCAAAAATCGTTATTCCAACTCACTTGGACAATGAGGGATTTGCGGAACTGCAAAAAATCTTTAATCGAATTGAATACAGGACCGATAGCTGGGAAATCGACAGAAATTATTTGGACAATCTTGGAGATGATTGGACCGTTGTCTTTCTTATTCCCGAACATGGTTCTATCATAGAACAATGGAAAAAACCCTTTATGTCAAAATGACTTACATCCAGAGCCTCCGCTATGGACTCAAAACTCAATACAATAATTTGGCGAGGTTGTGCTGGACGCGGAGTTTTTACCTATAAGAGATGCCAACAACAGCATTCACGCTGATGGCTATAGCGCCCTCCAAAGCGCTTTCCCCAAAGTTTCAAAACCAGATCCCCGATAGTCTACCCTCATCAAAGCCGCTGCTTATGGCGTCTTTGTGTATGTTTACGAGGGGTCGTCTGAAGATAGCAACTGCTTGAAATTTCGTGTAGTGAGAATCTGAATTTGTGTCCCGGGTAATATTGTCTGCGATCTCAGAAAGCTTGTGCTAAGAAAGTGGCGGCTGTATAATCTTTATATCTTGAGCTTTTACCACATTAGGTTAATTCAATTGGTCTTTTGGTAACATGTATTGGCTTTAAACAGGCAGTTGCACAAACTCCAGACTGATTCTGGTCGTTGACTGAATTATTACAAAAACCGAATGGAGGGGTAATCGAATGAAAAAGATTATTATAATATTAAGCCTGATGATGTCATCAATCGTTTATGCTGAGGTTGATCATCTTGCCCGTTTTGAACACAATCAACAGGTAAGCTATGGGCGAATTAACGGCCAGAATATCCAGCCTCTTTCAGGTGATCTTTTTGGGAAATTGGTACCCAAGGGACAACCTGTTCCGCTAACAAAGGTAAAATTACTTCTCCCAACTGATCCTCAAAAAGTCTTTGCAGTCGGTATGAATTTTGCGAGCCACATCTCGTCGCCATCTGATGCGCCACCGCCCATGTTTCTTAAACTGCCTTCTTCTCTAATTGCTTCAGGGGAGCTGGTCCATTTACCGCCTGATGCGAACAATGTTCATTTTGAGGGAGAACTGGTGCTGATCATAGGTAAGCGCGCAAAAAATATCAGTGAAGCTGAAGCAAAAAACGTTATTTTCGGAGTAACAACTGGAAACGATCTGACAGAGCGTAATTGGCAAAGTAGCGATCTTCAGTGGATGCGTTCAAAAGCCAGTGACGGTTTTGGTCCTGTCGGGTCTGTTATTGCGATTGGTGTGGACTACAACAGTGTTCTTCTGACCACCAGGCTTAATGGCAAAGTCGTGCAACAGGAAAATACCCGCTACATGATTCACAAACCCGCAAAGGTGGTGAGCTATCTTAGCCGCTATTTTACATTGATGCCTGGCGATATGATTTTTATGGGTACACCGGGTCGCACACAAGCTCTTTCCAACGGTGATAAGGTGTCAGTAACCATTGAACAGGTGGGTGTGGTGGAAAATGAAATCCGGAAGTAAAAGCGGTATTGTTATTTATAAAATTTTCTAACAATAAGTTCAAAACCGACCGGCCTAGCGACCAGCAGCTTAACCCCAGCGTGTGTGCCTGCAAGTTATACCAAGACACCTTCATATTGACGTCTCTGTTTTATTAGAATAGTATACATATGTTCATCTTTATTGTATCGATTTTACCTTAAATTAAAGGATATAAATATCATAAAATGGGGCTTTTTAATGGATAGTATTCAGAGTCGTCGAGAGATGTTTGCAAAGCTTCATGAATCCGGGTGTTTTGTTATTCCCAACCCTTGGGATGTGGGTACCGCGCGTTTTTTGCGCCACTTAGGATTTCGAGCGCTGGCAACCACCAGCGCTGGTTTCCAATTTTCCCGCGGTCAAGCCGACAATGTTTGGGGACTGCCGCTCGACGTTGTTCTTAAACATATCAAAGAAATCGTAAGTGCTACAGGCTTACCAGTCAATGCCGACTTCCAGTCAGGATATGCACACGAGCCAGAGGGAGTTGCTGCGAATGTAAAATTGTGTGTTGATACCGGCGTTGCCGGGCTTTCGATAGAAGACGCAACAGGGGATAATAATCAGCCGCTTTACGAAATCTCACAGGCTGTACAGCGTATTAAAGCTGCGCGAGCGGCTATCGATTCCACAGGGGCACAAGTGCTTCTCACAGCACGTGCCGAAAGCTATCTGGTAGGTCATCCTGAACCACTTGAAGATGTTCTTAGCAGGTTGACAGCCTATGCGGATGCAGGTGCTGACGTTCTCTTCGCTCCGGGACCGCGTACAAAGGAGGAGCTGCATTCAATCGTGCGTTCTGTTGCTCCTAAACCGGTTAACGCAATTGTCATGGCGAATATAGGACTCAATGTTGAAGATTTGACTGAAATTGGTGTAAGGCGGGTTAGTGTCGGATCAGCGCTCTCGCGCACAGCATGGGGTAGCTTCATCAGTGCTGCTAAAGAAATTGCAGAAAAAGGAAGCTTCGAAGGGTTAGAAGGTGCGACTTCCTTTGCTGAACTTGAAACAGTCTTTTCTGATTATCAAGATCCTATTGAATAATTTGTTACTACAGCTGCTTTTTTCATCGCAGCAGAGCCACTCAAAAACACAGTTGAGTTTCACCTTATGTGAAAATCATCAAAAAGAGGAAGGCACAAGCGCGGCGGGGGACTTGTAGCAGGTGTCGGCATTACATTTTAGTTAACAAGCTTTCAGTTTAGCCACGACTAAAAATAGCGTTCTGTGGCGAAATAAAAGAGGAAATATGAAAATTACATATTATGTCGCAACAAGTTTGGACGGTTTTATTGCAAGAGAAGATGGAGATGTCTCTTGGCTTGATGATATGGACATTGATATGACTGATACGGGTTATGACGATTTCTTTGCAAGCATTGATGGTCTGGTTATGGGGCGTAGCACCTATGATTTTATTTTTGACTACGGATCTTGGATTTATGAAGATAAACCATCCTGGGTTTGCACAAGCAGGGACCTGGAAACTTTAGAAGGCGCGAATCTCAGAATTGTAGAAACAGTTGATGATGTGGTCAAGGAAACAGAGTTACAGGGAATAAAGCATCTTTGGCTTGTAGGAGGTGGTAAGCTTGCGTCTTCATTTTTTGAAAAAGGCTTGTTAACTCATTTAAGTATTTCTGAGATGCCAATCAATCTCGAGTCAGGTATACCGCTTTTTGCAAATCACAAGCTGGAGAATCTATCAGCTGAAAAGACTGAAATATTCCAGAAAAAGGGTTTCAAACAAATAGAAATTGTTTTGCGTGACCAGAAAAACACGTAACAGTTTTTTGCAGACCATCAGCCCTTACGATTTATTGTTACTCAATGTTTCATCACTTGCTACAGCTTCGTTTCAGTTTGACATGGGCTGAGGCTGCACCGCCCCCTGAAGCTCGATGTCAGTTTCAAATCTTAAGAAAAAAGTAAAATGTTAAATAGTGAAGTTAGAAACATCCTCGAGTTATACATTGTTGGAAAAGATGAAAACAGATTTGATATTCATGAGAATATATACAAACCTGATGCAAGAGTGTCTTTTGAAATAAAACCGGATTCGATTTCGTTCCCGCTAGAAATTATAGGAAATCAAGAAATTGCAAAGATATTATCTGCTGATTTTAATCAGAAATATGACAATGTGAGAACATATTATTTATCAAAGCAAGGCGGAAGAATTGATGAATTAAACATCTCAAAACAAAAATGGCTGGTTCTGATGCGGGAAAAAACAAGTGACTCTCTACGTGTCGGAACAGGCTATTATGATTGGCTATTTGAAAAGGGATCGGATTCAAAAATTAAAATTAAACATCATCATATTTTCATCAGTGAAATGTTGGATCTGCGAGATCTGTCGTTAAACTTCTTGATCGATATCCAAAAGCGCCTTTCTTACCCGTGGTTGGATCAAGAAACAGCGATAGAAGTTCTTGAAAAGCACAATCCGCTGAGAGAAGTAATAAAATTTTTAAAATCTAAATGCTAAGCTAATGTGCATCCGCAGTCGGGCGGTTCTAGCGCTTTTGGGTTCATACTTTACGCAACCGGAGCCAACCTGTTACTGTTCTGACCAGAATTCAGTATGGGCCGCCGTTGAGTTCGGTATTAAATTTCTTTCACTAGTTGCAACCAATTTTAAGAGACAAACATATGACAGCACAAACTTTAGGGATAGTGATAGGCGGATTTCTTCCGGCACTTTTCTTCGGTCTATCAGGTGTATTTGCAAAACCGGCGACACAAGCTGGCATTGGTACAGGCTTGTATATCCTTTTTGTCGGGTTGGCTGCGGCCTTTGTTGGTCTTGCTATTTATCTTTTGGACCCAGTTAAAACTTTGTCTTTCCGGTCTGGTTTGTTTGCATCCTTGGTGGGTATTACCTGGGCAATCGCGGCGGGTCTTGTCGCGTTTGCGCTTTCGAAATATGACGTTCCAATTGCTAAGTTGGTACCACTCTATAATATGAATACTCTCGTGGCTGTTCTAATTGGACTCGTTGTATTCGCTGAATCGAAAGATTTGAATACAACAAGGCTAGTAGTTGGCTCTGTATTTATTATAGCGGGAGGTTCATTGGTTGCTACTGCGTAGTGTTGGAAATAATGAATATTACAATAGTTTAGAGACGACCGCCAAGATCGCTACTCTGCGGCAAAATTGGCGGCATTTACAATCGTTATGGCTAAAATGAAAGATACAAAGTCAATTTCAAAAGAGCTTATCGCACCGTGCGGGATGAATTGTGCCATATGTAGTAAGTATCTTTCCTATGTCAATAATTTGAAACGAAGCCAATGTGTCGGCTGTCGACCTGGAAATAAGAGGTGTGAGTATTTATTTGCAAAGTGCTCTGGGACTAGTGATGGTAAAACAGGTAATGCTGTTTTTTGTTTTGAATGCGACCAATATCCATGTAAAGAAATCCAACGTATGGATAAGAGATATAGAAAAGGCTACAATATGAGTGTTAAGGATAATTTGGAGCATATCGAAAAGAACGGTATCGACAATTTTATCAATGAACAATACGAAAAATACCGCTGTTCGAAGTGTGGTGATTTAATCTCAATTCACAATAGAAAATGCTTTAAATGTGATACGATTACAAAATTAGTTGAAAAATGTAATTGTTCGCACTAAATGGTTGGAAAACCTTCGACAAGTCCGTAAAGTTGTTGGACATATCATAAAAAGATCCCAAATGGTTGGGGCCATTGTAAAAAATTAGAGATAAACGCCTGCATAACCGGATTTATCATTAGAAAAAATGTATGAGAATCGCAAAATAGTTATTTTCGATGGCGTCTGTAATTTATGCAATGTCGGAGTAAACTTTATCATTAAAAGAGATCCGAATGGGGTGTTTTTGTTTGCTCCCATGCAGAGTGATATTTCACTAAAGCTGATTGAAAAATACCACAAGTCAGGATTTGATTTTAATACCTTTCTTCTTATAAAAAACGGAGTTTGCTATGAGCGTACCGATGCGATCTTGGAAATAGTTAAAGATTTAACAGGATATTGGTCTATATTTAGAATTTTCAGATTAGTGCCAAAATCTATCCGTGATTATTTTTACAACGTTATTGCAAAAAGCAGGTATAAGATCTTTGGCAAACGCGATCAATGCATGGTGCCTACTCAAGATATTCGAAGTAGATTTATTGAATCTTAAAATATAACAAGCGTGTTTTGCGGATTTACTTGTGTTTTCGCGCTTCCTGACTACTCTGGCACGGGCGTTATCCTAAAAAAACAATGTGCTGAATAGAGAATATGAAACAATCTATTGTTCACATAGCCTTGGTTGTAAAAGACTATGATGAGGCTATTAAGTTTTATACCGAGAAATTGAATTTCACATTGGTTGAGGATACTTATCAACCTGAACAAGATAAGCGGTGGGTGGTGGTTTCTCCGCCCGGGTCATGTGGAACAACTTTATTGCTTGCCAGAGCTTCAAAATCTCAACAGGAATCTTTTATCGGAAATCAATCTGGAGGCAGAGTGTTTCTATTCCTTAACACTGATGATTTCTGGAGAGACTACAATAACATGGTTTCAAAAGGAATTAAATTTGTACGGGAACCAAAAAACGAAACCTACGGTATGGTTGCGGTATTCGAAGATTTGTATGGAAACTTGTGGGATTTGCTTCAGCTAAACGAAGATCATCCTATCAGCAAACGGGTTGGATAATGCGTGTTTGTAAAGCGATAACTCTAACATTTTTTTGTCTGTTGTTGCCCAATGTTTTACGGCTTATTACTATATCGTTTTAGCTCTGTGAGCGCTGCGACAGAAACTGTGTTCTGTGTTTATACATCAATATCAGAAGAATTTATCTAAAATGAAATACATTACTTTAACAAATAAAAACATAGGTGCAGAGCACATTTGCTGTGCCTTTTCTGACAAGAAATGCTCAGAAAGCTATGAACTAAAAAAGACCTGGCTGGCGAACGAATTTGACAGTGGTTACGTTTTCCGACGGCTCGACGAACGCGCTAAAGTATTCATCGAATATGGTCCGGCTGAAAAAGCATGGGTCCCGGTTACAGCTCCCAACTACATGATGATTGGCTGCTTTTGGGTTTCTGGAAAATACAAAAAAAATGGTCATGGAAAAGCCCTGCTGCAGGATGCCATTGAAGCTGCAAAAAAGCAGGGAAAGGCTGGTTTGGTAACAGTCGTTGGGACTAAAAAATTCCATTTCATGAGTGACACCAAATGGTTCTTGAAACAAGGGTTTAAAATCCTCGATACGACACCTTCAGGCTTCAGTCTCATCTCAATGGATTTCAAAGAATCTCCCAATCCACCCTTTTTTAATGATAACGCCAAGACTGGCGTATGTCCTGAAAAAAAAGGATGTGTTGTCTACTTTTCCAACCGTTGCCCATATTCGGAATACCATGTCAAAGAATCACTCGTTGAATCATGTGCAAAGCGAGGTATTCCGCTGAAGATAATCAAGATAGAGACGATGGATCAAGCTCAATCTGCTCCAACTCCAGCTACAATCTTTAGTCTGTTTCTTGATGGAAGATTTATTACAACCGACATAAGTGCATGTATGGATAGTCGATTTGATAAAATTGTCAAAAAACAATGACCACATAACATTTGTTTTAACCTGCATTATGAAGACAGACAAAAAATCTAAAAATCAAAATGTGATAAAATTAAAAACCTACAATGGAAGGGTTCCTGCGTGTGGCGTTTTTTGTGGAGGTTGTCCAACGTACACTAGGGACAAGAAACCATGTCCTGGTGCTGATATTAATATTGAACGCTGTCAAAAGTGTAAGACATTCCACTTATGTTGTGAGGAAAGAGAGATAAGCCATTGCCATAAATGCAATGAATTCCCTTGCGCCAAGTTTAAAAGATTTACAAAAAGTTGGTTAAAGTATGGGCAAAACTTTATTGATAATCAGAAACTGATTAAAGATATTGGAGACGATCAATTCTTGAAACACTACAATTCCAAAGTAAAAAACTGATAATTCATAACACATATGAGCTAATCCCTTGTCTAGGGACAAAATCTTCCCTGCGGCCGCTTATCGCCGATAGGTGTCACTCTATTGAACGAGAAATAAAATGGCCAAAAACCCAAATATTCCAATAAATCCAGAAGTTGCTACTGTTTTTGACTCTTATCCCCAAAAAATAAGAAAAAAGCTGATTTATCTGCGTCAGCTAATACTGGTTACAGCATCTTCAATAGAAGGCGTTGGTGAAATTGAAGAAACGCTTAAATGGGGAGAACCAAGTTATTTAACACCAAAAACAAAAAGTGGAAGCACAATAAGGATTGCATGGAAACAGTCTCAGGGGGAACAATATTCAATCTATTTCAAATGTACAGCGAATTTAGTATCTGCATTTAAAGAAAAATATCCCAAAGAGTTTAAATATGGCGGAAACAGGAGTATTGATTTCAACATAGATGATAAAGTCCCGGAAAAAGCGTTAAAAAGATGTATTGCGTTAGCTTTAACCTATCATCTCAACAAAAAACTTGAGGCATCTGACAGATGGGAAATGGTGGAAAAAAGATAACATCCGTTTCCACTGTAGCACATTGAGCCGCCGATGAACGAAAGATGCGCCTGTATAGTTAGAGGAAAACAATATCATGGTTCTATTGTTAATTTGAAACTACAAACGGGTCAGGAGAGATGATGAAATGCTTTTTTTCAAAGAAAAGAAGCCGGATATTAGCCCTTTATGTCCTTTTACTCGGTTTTTTTCTGGTTTTAAATGTTAATACAGGCATCGCGAAAAACGGGAATGCTTACCTTGGTTCCTGGGAAACAACCATAAATTCTCCACAAGGTATTTCAAAGTATTTTGTGCACATATCCAAAAAGCAATCTGGTGGTTTATCCGCGACTATTGATAACCCTGAAACTGGATTCATAGATATTCCGGTTGAAAATATCGAAATCAAAAATAACAAACTTGTTTTAGAAATTGCAAGATTTAAAGGCAGATTCATTGGGCAACTCAAAAATGAAAGTAAAAAGCTAGAAGGCCAATTTCAAAGTGGAGAAATACTAATTCCAATCGTATTTACCCCAGCCAACGAAGAATCGCAACACTATCGAAAACCACGCTTTAATCGTTCAGGTAAAAAACAATTAAGTTACAAATACAGCGTTCCCCGAAAACTTGATGACGATTGGGATACTTCATCATTCAAGGTACAAGGCATTGATGAGTCCAAAATCGAAAGTATGATGGATGCCATATTGAATGAAACATATTCAAAAATTCACAGCGTCCTTGTCGTTAAAAAGGGAAAACTTATTGTTGAAGAATACTTTTATTCATTCAACCAAAACAACAAGCATGGGATCCATTCCGATACAAAGAGCTTTACTTCGGCCTTAATTGGAATAGCGATAGATCAAGGCCATATTGTGGATTTGAATATAAAGCTTTCAGATTATTTTGAGGAATATGCAGAACTGTTTCAGGATGAAGATAAAAGCAAAATAGACCTAAAGCATCTACTCACCATGACAGGAGGATTTGCTTGGGATGAAACAAGCTTTTCTTTCATGGACCCACGAAACAGCCATGTGGCGATGAATAATGACGATAATCAAATCAGGTATATTTTAGAAAGACCGATGCAATATCAACCTGGTGAAACGTTTAGATACAATAGTGCTCTTTCTATTGTATTAGGAGAAATTATCAGACGGACGACTTCTCATAAGGCAGACAAATTTGCAGAGAAATATCTTTTTGGTCCGCTTGGTATTTCTGATTATATATGGTCTAGCTATCCCAATGGGACAGTGCAAACGGGAGGTGGGCTCCGGATGATACCTCGAGATATGGCCAAATTCGGCTACTTATTTCTTTCAGGAGGTATTTGGAAAGGAAAGAGAATTATATCAGAAAAATGGATTGATGAATCCACCAAAGAGCATGTAAATCTGTCATATCTGGGATATGGCTATCAGTGGTGGAGAAGAACATTTTTTGATATTAAAACGAACACCACAATTAAATCCTTTTTCGCTTGGGGTTATGGAGGGCAATATATTTTTGTACTTCCAGAACTGGATGCAGTGATTGTTTTTACTGGTGGCAATTATCTTGAGAGGCAAAAGGCAAAGGCACCATTTGAAATGCTGGAAAACTACATCATTCCAGCATTGTTATCAAATGATATCGCCATCAAACAGGTGTCTTAATAACGGCGGGATTCGTGTCACTGATCGGCAATGGTATGACCGCGTTTGCATCAGTTTAAACTGGAACTAATCTCTTCAAAATACACAAAATGGCTTAAGCACATTATTGTTTTGCTGGTTCTGATAATTGTTGTAGCAAGGGGATTTGTCTGCATTGATCTAGAAAGGGACAGGAATAAAAAATCGATTCTTGAATTTGTACATGCGGACCAGGTAGCCCAGGCAGGAATAACTGACTGAGATTTATGGAGGCGAAAATAGTATGAGCAGCTACAATGAAAGATTACACGGCCTTGACCATCTGCGGGCGGCAGCTATCATACTTGTGCTACTATTTCATTACAAATTTTATTACGGGGTACCTGACTGGTTGGATACTTTGAGTAGTTTTGGGTGGTCGGGTGTCGATCTGTTTTTTGTGCTGAGTGGGTATTTGATTGCCGATAAACTGTTTCATAATTTGGATGCACACGGGAGGATTGATTTTAAAGGCTTCTATCTGAATCGATTTCTACGGATTGTCCCCGCATACATGGCCGTTGTTGCATTGTATTTTTATTTTCCCGTTCTGCGGGAAGGTCGTGGATTGCAACCCTTGTGGAAATTTTTGACGTTTACACAAAATTTTTCCGTAGACATGTACAGGAATACTTTTTCTCATGCCTGGTCTTTATGTGTGGAGGAGCATTTCTATGTACTGCTCCCGATTCTGCTTCACTTCATTTTTCTTAAAAAAATAACCAACAAGGCGATTCATTTTTTTGTCGCTGTTGCAGTTCTAGGTGTATTGATTCGATATTTCATTTGGTTAGTGTACGTAGAGCCCGAAGTTGCACGAGTAGGAGCTGTTATTAAACATATCTACTACCCATCCTACACTCGCCTGGACGGCTTACTGGTAGGTGTGGCCATTGCCTCCTTATTTCGATACCAGCCTGCTGTGAAAGAAAAAATGATAAAGCATGGAAACCGGTTGCTTGTTTTCTCTTTATTCTTGTTGTTTGCAGCCTATTTTGTGTTTGACGGCTCGATTGTCTCAGTCAAGTTTGCTTCTTTTTCAACCGCAGTCTTTGGTCTGCCTCTCTTATCACTTGCATACGGATTTATGGTGATTGCTGCTATGAGCCCAAATTGCATTTTGGCTAAGGTTAGATTTAGACCGACTGCGATACTCGCAACGCTGGCCTACTCCATTTACCTGATTCATAAAGTCACGAATCACTTTATCAATTCAAAATTGAAGTACATTCTTGATCTGGAAAGTTATCAAGTTTTTCCGGTGTGCTTGTTTGCTGCAGTTCTTGGAGGATTGATATTACACTTGATTGTTGAAAAACCATTTCTAATATTGCGCAATAATCTTAAAAGCTAGTTCCACAAAAGACGACCCCGAGGTGCATGAGCTTTATGTGGGCAAGAAAGTCTATCTCTCACTGAACGAAGATCAAACCAATCACCGGAGAGATATCATCCTGCTCTCTTTAATGTCGGTGGGTATAAAATACGGCGTTAATCCGTCAAATTATCTGCAAAGATATTTGATTAAAAATCTCAGAAAGTAGACCTTTTCATTCCGGACCTCCTTCGACTTTTTTTGTCGTTATGAGGAAAGTTGATCAGTAAGGGCTGGATCAGAGCCGGTCTGAGGTGTTGAAACCGGTTACAAGAGTAGTCTACATGGTATATTTACAATTGCGTTTTATGAGGGAATTCAGCTAGGGTATCATTGAATTTTTCTTTTAACAGGAGACAACATGGAACCGCACATTTCAAAAGAAGCGACTACTTCTAACAGGCCGGAAAGGCGGTATGATATTGACTGGCTGCGGCTGATGGCAGTGTTCCTGCTGTTCTTTTTCCATACTGCCCGGGTCTTCTCTCCCGGGGAAGAGTTTTACGCCCACAATGGTATCACGAGTAATCTGTTAAACTATCTCTTTATCCAGCCACTCAATCCCTGGCACATGTCCCTGTTCTTTCTACTGGCCGGTGCCTCAACGTGGTATGCGATGCGCCGACGCCAGGGTGGTCAGTATGTCAGGGAGCGCTTTAAGCGGCTGTTTATTCCCTTTGTCTTCGGTGTTCTTGTGCTCATTGCACCACAGTCCTATATCGGATTGCTGAATCATTCGGATTTCTCGGGATCATATTTCGAGTGGTATCCCGATTTTTTCTATCTTCAACCCAGGGATAATGACGGTTATTTCATGGGAGGACATACCTGGGGACACTTGTGGTTTATCTTCCACCTGTTTGTTTATTCCTTGCTGGCCACACCACTGTTCCTTTTCTTCAAACGGGAAGCGGGGAAGCGCTTCATTGAGGGACTGGCACGGGTCTGCACCCGACCGGGTGGGATCTTGCTATTCCCGGTGCTGCTTGTCCTGATGAGAATGGGTCCCCATGTCGCCGGAGGGAGACCGCTGTTCTACATTACCTTCTTCATTTACGGTTACATCATAATGAGTGATGTGCGATTCTGGGAAATGATTGACAAATACCGCTTTGCATCAGTACTCCTGGGTCCGGTTATGCTTGCTGTTTTTCTAATCCTCAATTATACCGGATTGTGGCCCGACAATCCGAGTCAAATACATATCGCCATCATCAGAGGCTATTGGTTGAGCTTTGCGCCGTGGTTTATCATTCTGATGTTTCTGGCCTGGGGGAAGCGCCTTTTGAATTTCAGTAACGGTTTCCTGAAGTATTTCGCCGAGGGAGCCTATGCTTTATATATTCTCCACCAGACTGTTATCGTCATCATCGGATATTTTGTGGTCCAGACGAACCTTGCGGTTGGAGTCAAATATGTGACTATCCTGGTGACTTCTTTCGCCTCCTCGGTCCTGGTCTATGACCTGCTGGTCAGGCGAAATAATGTCTCCCGGTTCCTGTTTGGGATGAAATCGAAAAAATAAACTCTTGTGACTTACACCCGTAATTGGTAACCGGCCCTAGTTCTTCTGAGCCCGCACTTTGCTCAGTGTGAAGTAAGTTTTAACCCTCTTTCAGAATTCAGTGTTAACTGCCATTGACTTGGCAATCGCTCCGCAAATTACAGGAATTCAAATATGATCAACTCTTTTGCTTTTAAAGCCATAGTAATCCTTTTGTTAATGGCTTCATTGCCTGTGGTATCAAAGGCGCTTGAAGAGTATGCAGAAGAAACCGGAGCGAAATGTGA
>PJEL010002026.1_pt1 | contig 19199 bp, 8 predicted proteins | sample 1853271 | NCBI WGS metagenome assembly PJEL01 (sample SAMN08108733, study PRJNA415343) | Invertebrate metagenome, whole genome shotgun sequencing project. | host: Globobulimina | place: Sweden: Gullmar Fjord | collected 2015-08
TTAAATAAATATTTTCCAACTATAGTAGCAGGCAAAGTATGCTCTAATCTATTTCCACTAGAACCTGTTTCCATATATCCTTTTTGATAAAATCTAAACGGAGCAGCAGATCTAAGAAAATGACCTTGCCCATAAGAGCTAGAAGAAAGTAATGCTCCTACGAATAAAACACCTTCATAGTTTACATCACCATTTACATCTCTCATTATATCATTTTGAAACATTTCAAAAAGCTTGCCTAATTGATCAATAGAATCGTCTTGTCTTTTTATAAAAGCAGGGTCATTCAAATTATTTTCTAAATTACCTTTTGCAGAATATACACCTTCATAAGTAAGCATGCTTTTCATTGCTGGAAAATCACTGTCTTTAGGAAAAATATCTTTTCCATTTTCATTTCTAGTTTTAGCAATCCACTCGTTAGCCTCTATGACATTTCTAAAAGGCAAATTTCCTGTATATTCTCTTAAATCACCTAATTTACCGTCCGCAGAAACAATAGTTGCCACTTCAACCCCTTCTTCTTTAAATGCTTTAAGCTGAGCTTTAGTAAAAGCACTTTCACTAGTAAAAGCAAGTTTTCTCCAAAACATAGGAGGAAGCTTTTTTGTTAATCCGCTACTAATTGCAAAATCTAAAAACCTTTTTCGACCCGCATCTGTTTTCATATCGATACGTTTAATTGGCTTTCCTTCAGCATCCTTTACACCATCTAAAAGTTTATTAAGAGTTTTAGTATAGTCATAATTGTAATCCCTAAAGTCTGGAGCAAAATCAACATCATCGTCTAATCCTAGTTTTTGAAAAGTATTTTCTACTGTTTTGCTAAACTTAGCATTTTGTGAAACTTGTAATTTTTCTGCAGTCTTGGCTCTAACATCTTGTGGTTTAGCTTTAAAAGCTTCTGTACTAGGTGCTGCTTCTGCTATAAATTTATTTGCAATTGCTTTAGCTATAGCTCTTTTTCTATTACTATTATTTTGAGGTGTGCTTCCAAAAAAGTTGTTTACTACAGCCGCTACTTTAGGTGTTAATCTATTATAAAGATTAGCTCCAGCTTTCTGCTGTGTAGTCGTAAGGTACGGAACACGGCCTTGCATCATAAATTTTTCAATTTCTGATTGCTTTGTTAATCTTCTGTTAACCTCAGTAAATAGTCTAGGCTGTCCCTTTTTTACTCTACCATCATCAATAGCAATTAGCTCCGTTATATTTAATCCTTTATAAAAAGTTGGATTTTCATTTAAAAATTCTCTAAACTTTTTTGGGCTACCTATTATATCTTTAGCTATTAAATCCACAAAAGCTTTACTTGGTTTAAAAGCTTGCTTTCTAAATTTTTCACTTTTAGGATCTAATCCTTCTAATTGTTTAGTTACAAAGCCTCTTACCTTGTCTTTAAACTCAACACTTAATGGTTGCTTATTAATTTTAATATTATCAACAAGTTTTACATCTGTATCTATTTCTGCAGCTGCAGCTTTAGAAGTGTCCTGTATGCTTTCTAGTTCTTTTTGTTGATCATTTGATATGCTCTGTGTGGATTGTTGCTTAGCGTAATCTTCTACTAGCTTAGGACCAACTCTTCTTCCTAAAATGTTACCTATATAAGTACTAAGCTTTTGCGGTTGACCTGTAGCTTTATTAATAGGAGTATAATTTTTCATTATACTTGGAAATTGATTTAGCACATCACTTTCGATACTTTTAAAAGTATCTGGATTGCTTAACAAATTATTAATTGGCACGTTTCTTTTCCCACTCCACTGTTTTAATGCATCAATACCTAGTTTAGTATATTGCTCTTTTAAATTTTGCGTTTCATTAGCGGACAAACTATTTGGATCTGTTTTATATTTGTCTGCTAAATTATCTACATTAGTTGTTTTGGATTCTTGTGTTTCGCTTGTTGTAATACCCTCACTTTGCGTACTAAGAGCTTCTGCTCTTGCGCTCTGAGTCCCTTGTTGTATATTTTTTTGATAATCTTTTATAAATTCATAAACATCTCTTCCAGTTCTAAATTCTAATTTACCATATCCTTTAGCTCTAAAAATATCTAATATAGGCTTAGCTAGCATCATAAAAGTTTCGGTAAGATTGTCAGCCCATGTTAGTTCACCTTTTCCAATAGCATCAGAAAAAGCAGTTAAATATTCTTCAGCCTGCTTTAAAGGGCTAGCGTCAGCATAGTTTTCATCAATACGTTTTTGGATTATTGCTAACTCACTTTTACTTAATATTTTTTTAAACTGCTCGACTAGTTTTAAAGCGTTTTCAGGATTTGCGAATGTAGATCTTAATATTTGATGTAATCGCTCATGAGAGGCTGCTGTAACCGCTCCCACCTCAGCTGCTCTTTGTTTGTTTATGTATATTTTACCATCTTTTGCAATAAAAGCATCTGCGTCTGCATCTGCCCCTGTTGCTTCTACAAATTCCTTAGTTGTATCATAACTAAATACACTTCCTTCTGGTGCGAATTGTTCTATTGTTTCAATTTCACCTTCTATTTTTTGTGTTCTAGAAGCAATTACTAAATCAGATAATGTTGTATTTATTTCGTCTAATCTAATAGCTTCTGCTTTTGTTAAGCTAGGATTGTCAACTTCTTTAATTTTATTTTTTAATGTTTTTTGCTCAATCATTAAGTCTATAAAAGATGATTGATTTTCTTGACTTACATCTATGCGGCTTAACGCGGTTGAAGAATTTTGTACATCTCTAGCTCTTTGTTTAATACTATTGCCTTGAGCTTCTGTTATAGTGCCAGCTTTTACTTGTTTATTAATACGACTATCTATAACCTGTAAGGAATTTTTTACACTTAATATATCTATTTCGCCTTCAGTCGTGAGCGTTTCAGTATTAAATGCTTCGTTTAAATTATTTAAACCGTATTTTGATAAAACATTATCAACTTTTCTATTTGCAATTCCATTTTTAACATAATTAGTTGCTTGCATGATGTTGGTAGGAGAAGAATATAAACCACCGCCGCTCATTCCTAATATAAAAGCGTCAGGAACCCCCTCCATAGGGTCTAACCCTTTAAGTAGGTTTTGTGTTATTTGTGTTGCAACTTCCTCAATACCTTCTCCTAAAAGACCCGCTGCGGCTCCATATTTTCTTAAAGCAGTTTCGTACATTTCTATAATGCCTTTTCTAAATATCTTAGCTCCTTCTTCTTTACCTTCTCTTGCAATTATTGTTCTATAACTCTTACCAATAGTTCCTTTGCCTATAAGCCCAAAAACAGTTTCAGCACCTGCAACGCCTAAAGAAGTGGTCATTATCTCAAGCTCGCTCATAGCAGGATGCTCATCCCTCATTTCTCTTATTTCTTTCCCTGCAAACCCTATAGTACCCGCGGTTAAAAACTGGCCAGTCCTCATATAAGCCCCACCTACCATCATGGATACAGAAACAGGCATACTATTAAAAAGCCCAAGTCCAATTTGTTGAAAGCCATCTGTATAATTACCATTGCTAAAACTGCTAGATATACTTTGTGAATCAAAATTTTGTAAACCAAACTCTTTATTTATTAAGCCCAGCTTTTCTTGCTCATCTATGTAGTAATCCAGTATATAATTTTTAATTCCAAATTCTTTTTTAAATTCTTGAGAATTAACTTCTATATCCCATCCAGTAGCTTTAGCTAGCGCGTTTTGAGGAATTGCCGCAATATCGTATAATGTTTCGGGTATACTTGCCATATGCTGGCCTAAAGTAGTACTTCCTTCTCTTAAGTTATTAAACAAAGCTCCTAAATAACTCATTTGACTTGCTATTTTTGTCGCTTCGTCTCTATCTGCTGTGTTGTAAGCTGCGTTTGAACCTAATGCGTATTGGGGAGCATTTGCTAATGTTTTGCTTACAGCAAGCAGTTTTTTAAAATATTCTTTTCCTTCTTTGGTTTTAATATTTAAAGATTTTTCTTCTTTATATTTTTTAGGTTGATTTAAAAAAATAGAAGGATCTTCAACTACTTCAGTCACCGTAAATCCAGCTATGATTTCATCAATTTCACTTATTTTTGCAAAAACATCTTTTAAAGACATATTCCCAGTAGAATTAGACATGCCTTCTATACTTTTAATATTAGAAAATTGCCATGATTCACTCTCTGTGTCTTTAAATTCATCAAAGCTAGGTAGACCGCTAATTGTTCTTTTTTCTTTTTTTTGCCCTGACAATTGTTTGTCATATAGCTTTAAAGATTTTGATTGCTTTTCATCTAAATGGTCAAATACTTCTGCAACTTTAGCTATTGCATAATTTCCTGTTTGTAATTTATAATCTTCTGCATCTACGGATTTAGCATAATAATCAATTGAACCGGTTTCTTTATTTATTTCATATTTGTAATCGTAATTACCTCTAGGATTATAAGTTTGACCTACATCTGCTTTTGTTTTATAAGAGTCAGGCAAAGTAAATACAGGCTCTAATCCTACTTTTTGAAAAAAAGTTTTATCTAAATCTTTTATATCAAAATTACTTTCTACAGGATCTAATAAAGGATTGTCTTTACTCGTACCTGGCGTAGCGTTTAGCCTTTGCGACAGAGTTGTGTTTTCTAAGGAATCGAATATTCCACCCCCAGATATTGATTTCATAAACTCCTCGTTGGACACTGGCTTCGTTTTCCCTGATGCAGTTGCATCCGTCTCCACAACAGGGTCTATCTTTACTTCTTCAACAATAGTTTCTGCTGGTTCATTTTTTTTCTTCCAGCTTTTAGTTAAAGCAATTTTTTCTTCTAAAGATATATCAGAGCCTAATGATTGTACGTATTCTAATAAGTTCATTTAATTTAATTTAAGTTGTTATCATCTAAGAATTTTTGAGCTTCCGCTTTTTTAGCTTCTGATAAATCAAATACTGCGGCATCTTCTTTTACTGTAGGTATTTGGTTTTTAGTAAATTCATTTAGATAATTATTCATAAAGTATTCTTTATATTTTATTCCAAAAATTTCTTTTTTGTCTGGAGATAAAGGCAAATCTCTTTCATACAACCAACTTGATTCTGCTGCATTTGCATTTTGAACCATTTGATCATCTTCTGTAACACTTGTGTCTTTAGATATATAAACGTTCCATGCCGCTACTGCGTCTTGTTCAGAGCTCATTAAGCCAGCAACTTCAGCGTTTATAAACGGAGCCACTTTTTGATCGATTTTTTCCATGTCATACTTAAGTACGTTTCTTCCTTTGCCGTTACCTAAGTCAATAATTTCGTAATCAAAACTGCCGTCTGCATTTTTCATTACAAATTCTTCGCTTATTTTAGCGTTACCTTTTAATTCTTTATTTTCATTAATCATTTCTTGCATGAACAATCCAGTTTCAGGTAAAAGTCTTAACATTTCTTTATTAATGTCTGGAGTTGGAGCTACTAATGACGTGCCTGAATCCACTAGCGCTTTTAATGAAGCACTATTTATAACTAAAGGAATTGTAAAAGCAGGGCCTACAAATACTATTTGTTGAGTGCCATTAGCTAGAAGATCTAAATATGCGCTATAACCATCAGATAAAGAAAAACCTGGTTTACCAGTCATTAAACTATTAGCCACGGTGTATGCATAATTATTATTAGGATCAAAATTTGATTGTTCGGTTACACTTAATTCTGATATAAGGGAAGCTAAAAAATCTAATGAAACTTGAGGCGCTTCTTGCAAGTATTTTAATTGCGTTAATTCAACTTTGCAGTCTTCAGACATACACTTGTTAGACTCTATTGCTATTTTTAACTGAGCATAATGAATACCTGCCTCTCTGTATGCGTTGTCAAGCAATTGAAAATTATAATCACTAGGGTTAGCTACAAAGCTTTTATTGTAAGCAATAGCATTACTCTGATTAAATTGCTTTAAATATAGATTTTTTAATAAATTTTCGTTTTCCATTATGTTTTTATTACGATGATTGAGCAGCCATATATCCCCCAGCTATTTGCCCTAAGCTTCCAAGAGCTCCAGTGATTGCGCCTGTTTTATCGGATGCTGCTTGTGCTTCAGCTTGATTTGCGGCACCTAACATTGCTGCTGTTCTGTCTAATTGTTGTAATTCTCTACCTTCTCTAGTACTAAACATAAATTGCTCGCCAGCAACATCTGCCTGTTGAATTCTTTGCGCTTCTGCCATTTTTTGTTGCTGTAAAGCTTGTTCGCCTGCAGCCATTTTATCTTGATTAGTTTTTTCTTGAGCTTCTATACTTGCGCTAACGCCTTTTTTAGATCGTAAAGCAGCCTGCGCTAAAGCTGTTGCTCCACCTGCGCTTGCTCCAGTAGCTCGCATAGTATCTAAAGTATTTGCTAAAGACACATCTGCTTCTTCTATTTGCATTTCCGCAGCTCCTGTGGCTACTGATAAATTTGCAAAAGGATTGCTTATCATACTACTAAGATCACTAACACCTGCATAAGGATTAATTATATCTTGTCTATTATTCTCTAAGTCTTCTAACTTACCTTGTAACCTGAGCCTTTCTTTTCTAGCGGCTTTTTCTCTGTCTTTAGCTGCGCTAGCTCCAAAAATCCCCCCAGCTATACTTGCTACGCCGCCTATTATTGCACTTGCTAACATATGTTTTTAATTTTAATATCCATTGTTCATTATATAAGAACTTTCTACGGAAAACAATTGTTTTTCGCTGCCTGGTTCTGTAGTTGTGTCGGTTGAAAAAGTACCTAATGCATAAAAGCCTTTAATACCGCTTATTGATCTTCCCCATATAACTTCGCCATTAGAAGCAGGAGTAAAGTTTCTTAAGTTACCAACATATTTATTTTCTTTGCGATCAAATCCGGCATGCAATGCAGGGTAGGCAGGGTTTTCTGTATTAAAAACACTTAAATAATCTACTCTACTAGTTGTGCTGCTAAATGTTAAAACAGCATTAGCAGCGATATTAGGGGCCGCTGTACTAGTAGTTAGCATGTAAAAGTTAATAAATACAATTTGATAACCCGCGTTAATTGATAGTGCATTGTTTGTGACTAACGCTCCAGTAGCGTTATTGTAAGACACCACAAAAGTACCTGATGGTATTACTGCTTGAGGAGCTGAAATTAATGTACCTGGTGGTATTATTTGTGTAACGCCTGAAATAACAGTATTTACCGTATTATTATTAGTTATAGTCACATAGCCAGCAACTCCAGTAATGTTAGACACTGTAGTAGAAATAGGTACATTAGCTCCAAAAATATTTGAATTATTTAATGGTTCCTTTAATGCAGTTATTAAAAATTGTGTTGTACTAATTACTTGGCTGACTGTACCGGTGGATTGAACATCTATATATTCTCCTTCGTAATAACTGTATAAAGAAGGAAACTGGCTAGTAGCGGTTGTTAAATTTGTTAAATCATTTGAAGAGCTCCACGTAATAGCAGGACTAGTGTCAGCTCCTGTTGGATCTGATATTAAAGATGTTAATTCCCATCCATTAGCACCTTCATAGCTAACAGTTTTAAATGTTTTTGAATTAGCTGGAGCAGCGTTAAACGCTACAGTCACTGTACTAGGATAATTACTTCCGTAAAAATTACCTCTTTTTGCTGAAGGATGTTCTATAGGGCTAGCATATTGTTCCCATATTTCTCCGCTTTTTACAGTATAAAAATTATTTTTAATACTAAACATTTGCTCAGGCTCAAAAGAAAAGAAACTTACCCAGCCTTTAGCTTGTTCGTCAAAAGACAATGTGTTATATGTTGAACTTGCGTTTTCTTGCAATGAAATTACATATTGATTATTATGTATATCATAAGCTCCAATTGCTTTTCCACTGCTAGTACTTATTCTGTTTAAATCGTCTTTAAAGAAATCTCTCATACCGTAAACAGAAATTTCTTCAATACCATTTAAGCTAAGACGCAGCATAGCACCGTTATTTTGATCTGAAAAGTATTTTTGATATCCATATGAAGCAAAGCTTTCTGGATTTTTACTTATTCCAAACTCTCCAGCATAAGGTTGTATAACGCCTATTACTAAATTGCTAGCAGTAACAGCACCGCCACCTTCAGCGTTATATATTGCGTCTTTGTCTATTAAAGCTCTACTTACTTTTAATTCTTGAAATATAATTAAATTAGTATCAGCTGCATAAAGTTTTTGTATTGATGCATTTGCAGGGTCTGCAGTTTTTGTTATGTCTTCTCCTACTGAAAAAACATTTGTTTGATTAATACCTGTTCTTGAATTAAATATGCCAGAGTATATAAGAGAGCTTTTTCTATAAGAACCAACTCTTTCATCTTCCACTATATACGCTTTTACTCCAAAATCAACTGTTGTATTATTATAGCCGCCTCTTATTCTAGATTCTTCTATAGCATAGTCAGCAGTTTCTCCGTTACCAGCAACTACTTTATAGCCACCTAAGTCTTGAGGCACGCCAAATGACCCGTTCCATATTGGCTCGTCATCACTGATAGTCTTTTTTAATATAAAAGTGTTAAAGTATTTAACTTCAATTACTGCTCCCATTGTTTAATTATTACTTATTTTTGTATTAAATTACACTATACTTAAATAGTGAATACGTAGTTTTCTACGCTTGGCGTTAAAGGCACACCTGTGCCTGTACCTGCTGTAACCGCTATAGACGTTTGGTATCGTTGATTATTTGCATTAGTGCCATTACCATCTAAGTCAGCGCAAGGCATTTGTAAAAGCGACGATCTTAATCCCCAAATTGGAGGCGAACCTATTGCTGTTACGGCATCATCCCATAAAGCATAAGGGCCAGCAAAGCCGCCTGAACAATTTCCAGGGCCTTGCAAAACTATATTTGAACCTCCATTAGCCCCTATACAATCTTGCCACGAAGGATTTACTTCGTCTCCATCTGAATTTCCTTGCCAAACCCAGAACCCATTAGCTCCGTTCCCGCCAAAAATAGGGGATTGACCAGCAGCTCCATCACAAACTCGAACAACTAAATATTTTCTTACCAAAACAGGGAGTCCTGTGTTAGGCTGTGGGGTGGCGGTTACCGTATATTCTTGAATCCCATAAGGGGAATCTCCAAATTGCGATGGAAGTTGAGTACAATTTGTTTTTAAACCTGTATTTACTATTACAGCACATTCCGTAGAATCTTCTGGGTCATAAAGCTTTAAGTTAACCGTATAAATGTCCGCAGGCATTGCGTTGTCTTGGTATCCTGTATTAAGCAAATTAACTTCACCGTTGCCTGATAAACTTTGCGTCATTTGTCCGCCGTTTGATAATTGAAAATATTGATCAGAATTAACCCCAGCGCTATTAGTAACACTAGTTATTTCACAATATAAGTCTCTCCATCTTTGTAAGTTTTGACTAGAGCCAAATAAATCATTTATATTAAAGCCGGCTCCGTTTACGCCCTGTATTGTGGTTATTAATTCTAAATTTGCACTTCCTGTGTAAATAGGGCCTATAGGACAATTATCCCAATTAGGTGTATCAAATACATATATTAAATCGCCTTCTGTTACACTTACCGCTTGATCAACTTTTAAGTAATTAGGTGTCCAAAACTGAATAGCATCACCAATGCCCTCACCAAAAGCTGCGTAACCAGTGCCTGCATGAGTTGTTGTTATACTGTTATTAAAAGTTGCTGTCCTAGTATTTGACCCTGCTGAACCATTTGCAAATGAATCAACATAAGTTCCCGCAGGTATACTACTATTAGACTGCGTTGTAAAGTCAGGATCAAATGCAACTAAATTAAATTGTGCTATAGTATTAATACTATTTATTTGCCAGCTTTCAATAGTAAATGTTATTGTAGACCCTGTTTGAGTTGCGGTTCCGTTAGGTACTGCAGAAATTGGGTTATTTGGAGACCCTACAACATTCCACAGATTTGGTGGAGTTGTATATGATGTGCCAGTTGTTTGTAGGTTGTTAAACGCAGTAGGATTTGTGCTGTTATAAACTTTAAATCCTGGGATTATGTTAGTAGCAGAAGGCCCTCCACCGTACACATCTATTTCAGTTGTTCCAGATTGATTACGTAGAGCATTAAAGCTAGTACCTTCCCATGTATAGAAGTAAGGTTGTACATTTCCTAATACAACTTCTCTTTCAAAAGATGTTTCAAGCCCATTTACTGTAGCTTTAAAGAAAAATCTAAATGTATGTAAAAGTGGATCATTTCCAAAATAAATATTTCTAACAAACCCGTCGGCTATTTTTATATTGTACAGCCCAGTATTACTTCCGGTTTCAGCAAAGCTAAACACAGGAGTTACAGTACTTCCGTTTAAATAAATTTCTTGAACGTTTTCATTGTAACCATTAAGTACAGATTCTAGTATTAAAGGACCAACACCACTTGTAATTGGCTGTTCAAAATTATCAACTAAACCGAAAGGAGCTACCGTAATATTAGGGTACACCCCTGATGTAGGTCTTAAGTCTTCTTTAAAAACACTAGTATTAAAAGGAGCTAAACTTCCAGCAGCAATTCCACTTGTGTTTTCATTTAATATTATATTATTAATATCTTGTATAATGCCGGTTGTTGATGACTCCCAAAAAATGTCTAAAAGACTTTGAACAGGTTCTGTTTCATACACGGCTAAATATTGTATCCCAGGTTTTAAAGAACTTGAAATAGTTATAGCATCGCCTTCTTGGTAAGTAACAATTTGATCTACTATTAATTGCGCAGGATTTGTAAAAGTTACAACAGTATTTACAATAACATTAGCCGCTTGGTTCATTGTAACTACATTGTTTACTACATTTGTTACAACAGTACCCGAAAGTATACCAGAGCCCGTAAGAACTTGACCTACTATTCCAATATTTGTGCCTAAGTTTGTAAAAGTTAATTCTAATCCAGTACTACCTGCTGAAGTAGTTGCAGTTCCAGGAGAAGATGGCCCAGTATAAGGTGATGATGTAGCAGCTACTAAATCTTCTGGGAATCCAGGGCCTGTTACGGAATCACCTGCTATAATACCAGCAACATTTCCTGAAACATTATAAAGTCTTATGGTGTCTGAAGAAAAATCTAATGCCGCAAATCCACTAACTGCAGTGTAATTTGTACTAGCTGGTTGCCCTATAGTATTAGCTGTACTTATTCTAGCTATATAAGGATTAGAAGTATATGTATAAAATTGAGGAAAGTAATTTGGAGTTGGAGGATCTAAAGGATTATAATTGAATAAATCGTTCATTGGCGAAATAGTAACAGCAATATCAAACTCTCTTCCAGGGTAATATTGTAAATTACTAAGCCCAAAATTTCCAGGGCTAATTGATGTAGGTGAATTTTCAACTCTACCATATAGCTTAACAGAACTTCTAAACTGGTCTTGAGTAGGCCCTACCTCGTTTAAATCTCTAGGTATCTTATTAATATTATCACTAGTTAGTACCACATGGGATGTTTGTCCCACTTCTAAAGTTAAATCTTCTGGATACCCTGACATTATACCAGGTAAATAAACATTGTAATACTCTTGCTCTGTTTGTTTTACAACAATTTTGTAAGAATACCATCCCAATGGATTATACTTTGGACTAGTAACATCACCGTTATACTCTGTAGCTATTTGATTATTAAAAATAAGCTTTATTGAATCTCCCGGCCAAGTACGTGGCGCTGTGGTTGGCGTATTGTAAGGTGAATATATAGTAGACCCTATAAATGTTTGAGATCCTGAAACAGATACTTCTTTATTGTTAGACAATATAACACCTGATTGTCTTCCATATCTATCGGATAAAACAATACCTACTTGGTAATTCCTATTCGTTTTTAAACTTGAATTAGGATACTCAATTCGACTTGTTGTATTTTGTTCAGTTCCTCCCGGTTCCAAAACAACTAATTGTAAATTAACTAACACTCCAATTGTTGGTGTATCTAATGTTATATTTGATCCGTTTATACCTGTTATTAATGTGCCAGGAGCTACGCCGTCAGAAATAACTTCCATGCCTATTAAAAACTCTCCTTTAATATTAGTTAAAGTAATAGTTGTTGATCCAATAGGAAAGGAGCCATTTATTTGTGCTGTTCCTCCATTTAAGCTAAAAGCAGCCTTGTCTGTTATAGCAAGATTATAATTAATAAATTCAGGTGCAGTATGTTTGTTTAAGTAATTTCCGTATATAACTCTGTTGCCAGATATTTCTTGAGCTAAAGCTTTTACAGGAATTTTGTCATATACTCTTATTAAATCTCTTTCAGGTAATGTTCTAAATGGTTTTTTAGATTGATAGTCATACACATAATAGTTTGGCTCGCCTATCGTTAATTCAACGTCTTCTGCTAATGTTTGATTTGAACTTAAAGTTATAGTCCCTGTAGTGCTAGGGTTTACGTTAGGGTTATCTGGGGTATAAGCGAGCACAGTTACTCTTGTTGTTATACCAAACCCGGTTACAGGGCTACCTACTTGAATTCCTCCAACTATATTGTCAACAGTGACTGTATTAGAACTTGTTGTAGCTGTTTTAACTAAGCAAGATGCTGATGCATTATAAATATCAGACTCACTTATTGTATCAATAACCTTAACTGGTATTTGATCTGATTCCTTATATAGTATATCAATTTCTGTAACTTTTAAAGCATTACGCAAATTGTAATTTTTAAAAGGCAAAGGTATTCTTAATTTTATTTGATCTACTTTATTTTCTACAAAATTAACTATAGTACTTCTGGATGCTTCGGATTCATTGTTTATTTCTTTTAAATTAGGTTTTTGAACATACATGAAATACCCATCCTGTTTTGGTATAAATGCAGCTTGAGTAAATGTTGAAAATAATGAATATTCGTTATCATCAAATTTAAATCTATAAGAAAATCTTACAAACTTATCATCTAAATAAGTTGGATCTCCTGCAAATTCAGAGTCGTAATAAGGATTTGCATTTAATATTATAACAGTATTAGCATCTAAAGCAGTTGGAAAAGTTGCACCTGAAATAGTTATTGTCCATAAATTAGAGCTAAACGCGGTATTACTTACCACAGCATTAGCAATGGTCTGTACATTACCGGAAGCATCAACATAAGATACTGTTGCGCCTGAATCGTAAGTTGTACTGCTTTGTACTTGAATGTCACCTACAAAGTTTTTAACTATCATTGATGTGTCTCCTGAAGCAACAGGTGCATTTAGTTCTCCATTACCACCGTTTGGTAAATTAAGGCTGCTGACGTCTTTCATTGTAGACTCATACTGAGTTGTAGCGGAAGTAGATAATGTGCTTTCCGCATACATTTCAATGCAATCGTGTGGATTATATTTAGCTACTGATATTTGATCTTCAGTTGTATAATATGTGGGATTTTGTAGAGTGTTAGTATTTGCAAAATCTACATTAATTTTTCTTGGCTGATTTCTATTGTCTGTCCAAAAAAGTAAATTTTCTATAATGTTAGAGGCATACACTGGGCTTAGTGTTGAGAAATTAAGGAATGGCCCTCTTACTAATGTTATTAAATTATTGTTATTGCTATTAAAAGAAATAATAAAATGATTAGACTTTGCGCCAGTGGGGTGGTAATTAACCTCATCGTTGTCTGTAAAAAATAAATAGCTAATGCTTGAAGATTCATCTTGTAGCGTACCAATACATTTTAGATTAGCTATGCCTGTATGAGTTGCTATATTCGCTACACTTACATTACCTCTAACGTTTTCTAAAGAACCTACGTTAGCGCCCTCAGACTTATTAACCTGAACATTAACTGCATTTCTGTATTCATTATTAGGCAGAATACGAGCATCAATGTCCTTGTTCATTTTGGACTTTAAAAAAGTATTTTTAGACTTGTTCATTTAATTTTAGTGTTTAATCCATTTAGATTTACCTCTCATAACTTGAACAATTTCATCAAGCTTAATGTTTGATAATCTTATTTTAGCGTTTCTAAGTTTAGCTCTTCTGTCTTTTTGAAGACGCTGAACCACATACTCTTGCTGTCCAGATCTTGTAGACACTATAGAGTGCAGTATGGACGCATATAAGGCATCTTCAGCAAGCTTAGGTACTTTAGTATCTAGATCATAAGCTAAGCCGTCAGAAATATATTCTAACACGATTAATTTTCCAGCCAAATTGCTAGAAAAAGACATTAAGCCGTCTCTTTCATTAATATTAAACCAGCCATTTGTTTGTGATAATTGTGGGTCTAAGCCATATTGTCTTCCCCAATTCCAGCTTCCTTCAAATCCATATGCATTTTGAAAATACATAAGCTCATCTACATTATTAGCAAATTGTCCGTTTAATAAATTATCATTTGCTCGCTTCCAGCGCTCTTCAGTTATAGAAGTTCCTTCAATATTTTCACCAAAGTTATCTTGTGTTGGTACACCAGTATTATCCTGTATAGGTGTATTGTAAGGGCTTATAGTTAAATTGTTTGTAGGGTATATTATTCTTTTAACACCTAAACCGTCTATCCAAGAAACTCGTACATAGTTTACATAATCTTGAGGAATTATAACACTTAAGCTTTCAGGAATACTAAGCTCTTGCGAATGTATACTTTTTAAAGTGTCATAGCTAAATTCTTGTAAAGATCTTTTAGCGAAGATTACTACATCTGATTTTTTAGCTTTTTGTAATAATTTACCGTCTCCAACGTATCCAACCATAAAGTTATCAATAGCATCGGTTAATTTTATATATTCGTAACTGCCATAGTTTTCTTCAACTGCATCACCAAAAGCTTTTTCAATTTCAGTTTGACCGTACTTTCCTCCGCTTAAAGTTTTTAATTGCACAGCTACAAATGTACCTACCGGCAATGCCGCTGTAAATGTTACAGTATTATTTATAACGGTATAAGCAAGTAAATATTCTGCGTAAGTACCAGGAAGCCCATTTGCACTAGTATATAGTTTAAAATTATTTAAACCGTAATTTACATTAGCTGGATTCCAATCTCCAAAAACTAAATCTGTATCAAATGTAGTCGGAAAAGATTCTCCAGCAGCCACCTGATTAGATAAAAAACCTTGGGCTCCTTGATAATATTGTTGATTTGTTTCAGTTATTAAACCCATTTTTTACTATGATTTTACGTTGTTTGATGCTTGCTGTGATTCTTGCTCGGCTACTTGTATAACCGTAGGATCGTTTATAATAATACCGCAATACTTTAAAATATTTATTACCAAATTGTTTTTTTCCGAAATATCTAATTCAAAATCAGTACTACCTGAGCCTATGCCCCCAACTGGATTAAATAAAAATTGGCCTAACGCTCCTACTGTGAAATCCCACACGGGGTCAGTTGGTTTAAATAAACAATTTATATTTAAAACATTAGGAGTGGGCGAAACCTTTACTAAAAGTTGGCTTAAAGTTGCTGGTGCAATAATTGCATTTGTAGTGTGAGCAATAGGATAACTAACAGTAGGTGCAGTTAATTTAGACCTAGTTATTTCTGAGTAATCGCTTTTGCTAGTTAATTGAGTTATTGAATTGTATATAGGGTTTAAGGTGTTGTATGTAGAAATAATTTCACCTAATTTGTATATAGTGCCAGCTCCATTATAATAAAAGCCGTCACTAGTAGCGTCATAAGAAAACGCTGCTTCTTTTTCAAAAGGATAAAGCTTATAAGATACGTCTTTAAACATGTCGAAAAACTCCGTGCTGTTTTGTGTATTGTTTTGGTTTAAACGATTAACTTGATTTCCATCTGGAAAATAAGTCATAAATATTTCACTTTGCACTTGTGCTGCTAAACTGCTAAACTCTGAAGGTGTTATATAACCTCTTTGCTCTTTGTTTATAATATACAAGACTGTTTGATATACTGTATTTACGCTTACTGCCATTTGTTTATTTTTATATACTAAAAAGGCGGCCGAAACCGCCTATATATAGTATCACTTGTTTTTATAGTTTTTTATCTATAGATTTATAGATTTCTACACCTTCGTCTGTTTTTAAGAAAGCCGCAAACGCTGAGTAAGGGTTTTCATCAAAAGGAACATTCATTAATTTTCTACCTGTTGATCCCCAAGTAAAGGTTCTTTGATCTTGCGATAGTATAATTATATTCAATTCAGATGCTCTAATTGCAAAATTTCTAAGCTGAACATTTTCATCATTAGCTAGGTTAATAAATAAAGCTGGATCATTTTTTGCAAACAAAAGTAAATCTCTTTTAAGTTCTTTTGAACTCATAGTGTTTACAGCTGATCCTTTTTCAACTCTAAGAATAGCCTCTGCGTGATCAATATCCATTGATCGTGCTGCATTTAAAGCGTCAATTTGCAAATCTAAAATATCTAATTCGTCTTCAGCTTCTGCTCTAGCACTAAACTCTTCATAAATTTTGCCTTTTAAAGGATGATATAAAGATAATAGCTTTTGTAAATTTTGTTGATTTTTAGGAACTATTAATGTGCCGTTTAAAAATCTAATATGCCCCATAGTAGCCTCTCCTTTTTGCTCGTCTACTAAAGGTGAATCTTGATTAGTTGCATACCTAATCTCTCTTTGTTTTCCAGTTTTTTCATCAAAATACAATAGAGCATGCTTCCTTGTATGCCTACCTGGTATTGTTAAAGTTAAAGGTGATTTACTGCCTTTTAAATAATAAGTTCTATCTTTGATTTCCCACTGTGGTTTAGCAGGTTTTACTGGAGTAGCAACTCTTGTTACCACTTCTTCTTGAGGCGCAACCTCAACTTGTTTTGCTTTAGCTTGTTTAGCCATAATATAATAAAATTAAATAGTTATAAAAGTAATAATTACCCCCGTCAGTTCAACGAGGGTAAAAATTACATTAATGTTGAATCAATTAGATTCCTTTGAATAATACAAAGTTATTAGCAGCTTGTGTTACTAAACATCTTTCAGATAGGAAGTTTACTTCCATAGCATCTAAAGTAGATGTAAATGCACCACCAGCAGAACCAGTTAACCAAGATTTCATTCTTCTATCATCAGATTGTGAAGCTCTATATCTTACGTGTAAGAAAGGTCTTCTGATGTTAGTTCCTAATACTTGATCGTATACTGTAGAAGTTCCAGCAGGTACTAATACACCTTCAATTGAATTGATACCTACAATTCCACCTCTTGTAGAAGCGTCATTTAAGTATTTCCAATCTGTTTTGTAAAAGTCGTAAGAACCTCTTCTGAATCCTGAGAATCCAAGATTTAAAGCCATTTCTTCTGAGTTTTCAAATAAACCAAAAGCAGTACCTCCAGCAAACCCGCCAGAAATAGAAGCTAACATATCGTCAAAATCAAGAGATGTTTGTCTTTGTAAGAATAACATGTTTTCTTCAATTGCTCCTTGAGTATCTAAATTCTTAAGGATAGCATCAAATTCGTCAAGTCCAGCAGCAGCAGTAAATCCTACTTCTACATTTCCACGAGATTGGATAGCAGCAAATAAACCTTCAGTTCCAGGGTTTGTACCTAAAGTACCTGCAATTTGGTTATACTCACCTTCTACCATAGCCATTTCTAAATGATCTTCAAAACGTAATCTTGTTTCAGATTCAGCTTTTAAATACCATAAGTATCCAGATGTTCCGTCTTCAGTTGCAACTTCTACCCATCCAATTTGAGCCATATCAGATCCATTAATTACAAATTGATCACGAATAATAATTGGCGAATTAGAGTATTGTGTAAAAGAAGGTGTAATACTTACTCTGTCTCCAGTAGCAATGTTAGAACCTTTAGCATAATCAGAACCATAAACGAATATTTTTAGCCCTGCATTAGCAGCACCAAAAGTAGCAACTATTGTTTGAGCCACCGGTGCGTAAGGCACTACAGTAAGAACACCAGTTGCTGTGTTTGAAGCAGTTACTAAAGCTTTTTCTTCAGCTCCAGAAGCAGGATCAAGTATAACAATAGTGTCATTTACTGAAATAACATTTTGTATAGTTCCGCCATTAACTGGAATAGTAAGCTGATTAGCAGTACCACCAGCAGCTCCAGTCAAAACATTTTGATAAGAGATGTGCAGTCTATTTTGTTCAGACCAAATTACTTGATCAGATGTCATTGGCATTTCAGCGCCAACCATTCTTAAAAAGCCAGATAACGTTCTGTTTCCATAACGCTCTACTTCTTGTTCGTATACCTCAGGAAGGTATTGTTGTGCAAAATCATTTGCACCGTTATTAAATTGTAGGTAGTTACTTGCTAATGTTTGTTGAATTTGCGAAGGAACTAAACTACCAAATTGAGGAGTTAAAGCCATAATTTTTTTTTGTTTTAGTTAAATTTTTTTGTTTTAATTTTTAGTTTTGTAGAATCAGCACCTGAAATTGCTTTAACTTTTAATCCGTTTACAAATACATTTCCTTGAGTAGCTCTAGCTTTAGTACTACTTAAGTTTTTTGAACTGTTCACAACGTCTTTAACGGCGTCAGCTTTTCCTTGCTCGTAAAAATGAGCGGCAATTTTATCTACATTTTCAGCAGCGTACATAGCTTTATGATAACCTTTTGTGTCACTAACATTGCCATCTGCGTCAAGGAACTTCCCGACAAGGTTGTTAATATTTGATTGGTTTTCTGCAACTTTTTCACGGTTTTGAATGTTGTACTTATAGCTCTTGTCACCGACTTTAATATCGAAACCTTCGAAATCATTGTTGAAAAGTTGTTTAGTACTTTCTTGAAACCGCTTGTGTTGTTGCTCAGCTACTTCTTGCTGCTTGTTATATCGGTTGAAAAAGTCCATTGCTTTTTGAGAATCAGGATTTACGTTTGATCTCAACTTGATTTCATCGTAATATTTGTTTTTCGTTTCCTCTAAAAAACCTTTTGCTTTTGCAACTTCTTCTTTAAACGCAAGTTTTTTCTTACGTATATCTCTTTCCTCTTCTAGATCTTCGTCATAGTCAAAATCTTCTAAAAGAAGTTCAACATCTGAATTATCTAAATAAGGTTTATTTTTTTTGTAATACTCTTTTAACAATGTTTTTTCATCTACATTAGAGTAATCGGCATTAAGCCTTGTGTAATCTTCAATTGTTCCACCAGTTTCTTCCATAAAGCTAACTAGTTTTTCAATGTTTTCAGGTAATTGTTTACCTAAAACTTTTTCATCTCTTAGAGCTTCTTTAACTTCAGCTTCTACTTTAGCTACTTCAACTTCTTTGATTGGTGTAAACTTTTTAGCATCTTCGACGGGCTTTTGTACTTGTTCTCCCACCTGAGTGCTATC
>PJEL010002027.1_pt1 | contig 19185 bp, 15 predicted proteins | sample 1853271 | NCBI WGS metagenome assembly PJEL01 (sample SAMN08108733, study PRJNA415343) | Invertebrate metagenome, whole genome shotgun sequencing project. | host: Globobulimina | place: Sweden: Gullmar Fjord | collected 2015-08
ATGGCTGTGCATATGGATCTGGTGATGGCTGTGCATATGGATCTGGTGATGGTTGTGCATATGGATCTGGCGATGGCTGTGCATATGGATCTGGTGATGGTTGTGCATATGGATCTGGTGATGGCTGTGCATATGGATCTGGTGATGGTTGTGCATATGGATCTGGTGATGGCTGTCCATATGGATCTGAAGGAGGTCCATACTTTATATTATATGGATCATACTCATACTCATATGTAGGCTCATTATAATCTTTCGTATACTCCTCAACCTGATGTAATGATCTTCCAGATTCAAAAGAACTCATTTTCCTAGTTGGAGTTGATATCTGCTCGGGCACTGCAGGATTCACAACAATAGGAACCTCTGGATCCACAGCAGGAGCTACGGGGGATGATATTGGTGGTGGAGGGGCTTGCGCAGTTGGTGTATTATCATCTTTCAGGGTTGGAATACCTTTTGGAGGGTATGGAATCTGATTAGGAACTGCTGGAGCTGCCCCTTTATATTGCCATGGCACACCAGTCACATTGTTCATGGCATATACAAAAGCTTCAACCTCCTTTTCATTTAGTGGCAGTTGCCATGGCATACCACGAATTTGAATGATTGCATAATTCATAGATTTTCCAGGACCTACAGGAGGGGCATACAATGGGTTTATTGCCTGATCCAAGTCAGCCTGGCTGGGAGGCGTGAAGGAAGTTGGATCCAGAACTTTTACTGGCGGAGGCACAGGAATTACCTCTGGTGTTGGCTTGACCAGCTCCACGGCAGGATTTTGTACTTCCACTGTCTCTACAACTGCTGTTTCAATCTTCTCATAATTGCATCGACAGCACAATGTGCCTTCAAAGTCATACGATTCTGGAGTCACTTTTGCTTTATCCTCATTCCCTTCAACCTTTGCCTGGCAAAACGTATTGCACTCGACTAGCTGCTCAGGTGCAGTGGCTGTGAACAATACTATGTGTGAGCTACTCTTGCATGCATTTGATGTGAAAAACTGGAGCAATAGAACAGGGACAATCGCCCAAAGGCTGCGTAGCAAGCGACCCTAGCAGAGCAAAGGATAGGCAAGTTCAACGTGGGCTTCTATCACTTCTGTTACCATCATTTCCATCTACGTACCATATATAACGTATTTTAATGGGTTAAAATCAACCCTCTTGTAGGTTATTCCGTTTTACTTTCACAATAACTACAACGTGTCGTGGGTGATCTCTCTCGATGGCAGTTGCAGACGAACGCGTAGTTGCTTGCATTAACTCAACCCGGGAAAATATGTATTAGATAAAGACTTACTCTTTATTTGATATTAAATATAATCAACCATTGGCTATCCCCTCTATGTATGCAGTAGTAGTTGAAGTCGCCGTGTCATCTCTCGGATGGGAATCGTTGGGAGTTGACTCAACCAATTGGTTGACGTTGCAACGTCTAGCTGGATTCAGGTCGATCAGTGGGTTCTTTCTATCCACGAATGAAAGTATCACCTATACAAGTACGTATATAGATTATAATTTGAATACAAGTATACATACTCGTTGGATAGACCCTCCTCTTTGCATGTTCACTAAAAGGCCATCACCATTCCCAGACTCTGTTGGTTGCAGTGAACATTGGTGTGCTCTTTCAAGTACCTGTGGGGCATCATTCGTGAAACACGACACCACTATTCGAGTGTTTTCCCTGTCCAATAGGGCAATTTTGAGTATCGTTTTCAAATCCTCTGAAATTTCTGGGTGAATCTCGGACAATGCCAGAAAAAGGAATTTCCTTGGGCCAGATGGCAGCAAGCTCAACAAAGTTTGCTCATCCCATGTCCCATCGGGTATGACTCTCAATCTCTCACACAAGAAAACTTTTTCGTTCGCTCGGAATACTTTACTCAAAAGTTTGCTCGTGCGCGATGATGCCACGACAATGTGACGATTCGAGTAGTTCAGTGCAGCAAAGGTAGTGGCTCCAGATCCTATCTGTGTTGACAGTTCAATCGTGAGACACCCAGCGATCTCACGCCTATTTTTATGTATGTATTCTATTAATGTCTCTTCAACAATATGAATGTCACCTACCGCAACTTTCAATACGCCTATTTGCATGTTTGTTCCTAGGAAGCAATCTTCACAAATTGTGCTAGGATCAGGATGCTCTCTGGTTTTGCATGCAAATGTTTGCATTATCGATCGTATATCATCAACAGTTCTCATCTTTTTAAATACTGCCTGTACATACTTCCTATCTCTTGATACCCCAAGTTTTCTATTTGTTTCAAACTTGCTGATGACATCCACAGATACAGGCTCAAAATTGGCCTGTTTGAATACTTTCACAAGGATGTCTTCCGTGAAAAAATATGCTCGTGTGCCATCGCCTCTTGCAAAGAAATTTTCTTCAATTTTCCTTGCTCGGCCTCGCGTGTCCAGCCGTTTTTGGGCCAAATCTCCAAAGGAATAGTCTCGAAAGCATACAATTCCTCCCTCTTTCAAAACACTGTTAATATTCACAAGAGCAGAGAGCATCCGAGATGGAGATATAGCAGATAAGACAAAAATCATCAAACAAGCATCAATTGATCCTTCAGGCATATGCTGAGTCAGTATATCCACCGTGAGATCTGCCACAAATGCATCTACCCTACCAGACTTGTAGTCTGGGTGCTCAAGGACAAGATCAACTGCTGACTTAGCAAAGTCGCAAGCGTACACATGCACTGATTCATTCAACGACAGAAGAGGATATATTGAACTTCCAGTACCACAACCTACTTCAAGAATTGTCCCAACTGTTTTCAGGACCGGAAATTCTTGCTCAAACCAGTGTCTATCTTTGAAAAACTTGTTCTTATTCTGCTTGTAAAAGCCATCCCAAAAATGCGCAGCTTTGTCTTCCAATGTATCTACAGAATTATGTCGTAAGCATAGTACAATGTGTATATGAGCATTACACCTGGTAAAGACGTACCTATAAGCTCTGTTGGCAGCGTGTGTAACTCACATGCCTCCATCCCCAACTATGTTACATCCCCCAGGATCGTGATCGATATCTTATATATGAATGTAATAATAAATACATTAAAATGCCTCACAATGGCATCGAAACCATTCAAAAATAAGGAATTACAGATTTCAAACGATGCATGTGAAGATGGGTACCTGTGACTAAACAGGTATGATTCTGTTTAATGTCAGAAACAAACTCAACGTAGCCATTTATATTAGACAATGAAATTTTTACGTATAGAAACAGATCACTCTGAGCCCATAGTATGCTGTAGTGCTCCCAACACTGAACAAACTGTTGCTTCCGGTTGTGAGGGTGGGCTTCTTTGCTTTAGCTCACTCGGCTCACAAAAATGCATAGGTTCCATACAATTTGGATCATCGAATGTTTGTACATCAGTGGAATCGAGCCAACAGAACCCATGGCTGTTCTTCTGTAGCGTTGGTAGCCTAATACACTCTTTAGATATCCGAAAAGGTTATGGACCTATTTCCATATGCAATACATTTCATTGTGGTGAGGATGAAATCAATTCTATATCTCTCAGTCCATCAGAGAAATGGTTATCCGCTGGAGATGATGAAGGAGAAATATACTGTTTCGATATGTCCAGAAAAGATGATAATATAGGATCAGCCGAGAAGAGCCCCAACAGAATTCTAAGGAGAGGCCATCAGAATATCTGTTCAAGCGTTCTCTTCAGCAAATCAGATGAAAAAAACATTTTGTCCGGTGGATTGGACTGCCTCATGATTCGCTGGAATGTTCCAAAATTGAAAGCAAGTAAAGTTTGGACAATGCCAAACATAACAACAACAGGTCAAAGAGCCCTAAACCCTCCAATGGTTCATGACATTGACACGAGTATGCGGCATGATGAAAACAAAGAGATTGTTGCCATAGCTAGAGGTGATGGTTCTGTCGCTATTTATGATGCAAATGCACGTAGTCACCCTGTGCCAAAATCCAAGAAACAAGCTGCTAGAAATCAGTTGGCGAATCCAGATTCTCTGTTGTGGATGGCATTTCCTGAGGATAATTGCCACACGAGTGCATGCAATGCTGTTTGTTTCACGCACGATGACAGGGGAATGATGTTATCGGCTGGCAATGATGGGTATCTAAAGCTCTGGAACTGGAAACAGGACAAATCCCTTGTGGAAGAAATATCCACACAGGCCAAGGTAAATTGTATTTCTCGTTTGGACGAAGATCATGGATCGCTTGGAATCATCGGAGATGTTAAAGGGATCCTTCGGGTGGTGTCAGATATCTGATTCCCTGGATCCAGGGATTCTCTCCGGAGAGAATCTGGAGGCTCCACAGAATATTCCGTCAACCAACGCAGGCCTACCGAGTGTTTGCCCAACTTTACCTCGATCGACTTACAATGAATGTATCTTCACGCCTAGTAATAAAGTAATCAATGTTATACTATTTTGTTCGTTCTACAGCACGAATCAACTCGGTTTCTCAATTCCTCAATTCGAACGGCTGAGTGATAGCTTTACTCACGTTCCCTTCAGATGGAAAAGAATCCAAGTTCCGACGTGTCATCATTTGAGAAGTATCAGGATGAAAGTATCATTCATTCTAGAGTAGATGAGGAGTCGCAGAATGGGCAAGTGTCACTCCGGTCAGACACTGTTGAAGAATCAAAACAAGAAGAAGAGGAGCCCCTTGTACCAGCTACTTGGAAAGAATTGGTGTTCCACTGGTTTGTTTTAGGATGGACTGCATTTGGTGGCCCTGCTGCGCATATAGGAATGTTTCAGAAGCTATTTGTTGAGAAGCTTCATTGGTGCAGTAATCTGATCTTCACAGAGCTTTTCATGTTGGGACAATGTATGCCAGGTCCAACAAGTACGCAGATGGGTTTTGCTCAGGGAGTCTTGAAAAAAGGACTCGCTGGTGGCCTGGTATCTGGTGCTCTTTTCCAAGGACCGGGACTTCTGATTTTATCTGCCATTGGGTGGGCCCTTGCTGACACATTACGAGAGGATATTGACTGGCTCAATGGCCTTGTGTCTGGTTTAGCTGCTGCTGGTATAGCATTGATTGCATCTGCAGCAGTGTCTTTAAACAAGAAAATTAACTCACAGAAAATTCTGCAGATAATATCAACGGTTTCTGCGGTGATTGCATTCTATTGGCCAAAACCTTGGACATTTCCTTGCCTCATTCTCTTGGGTGGTCTAACCACAATCATCTTCCTCAGAAAGAATGTCATAACTGTTGCTCGAATGGCTCAGGGAACAGATAGATTAGGGTTCAACAAAACTGGAGGAGCTGTCTTGATATTTATCTGGATTGCAGTTCTCATTGGAGTATTAGTTGGCGCAGGCTCCACAGGGTATAGCGATAACAAAGAGCTCCATTGGTTTTCCGCATTTTATAGAACGGGTTCCATTATATTTGGAGGAGGCCAAGTTGTACTACCAATGCTGTATAATGACGTGGTAGCAGCAGACTGTCCAAACCAGCAAGCTGTCTGCTGCCCAATAAACCCCAACACAAATGAGTCGATTTATGAAGTTTGTTCAGATTATGATATTGCCATAAATAACCCGGAATGCAAATGCTCCTGGATGTCAGCAAGCCAATTTTACGCTGGTCTTGCTGTGGCACAGGCTATGCCTGGGCCACTGTTCAATTTTTCTGCATATCTTGGGGCTGTGATTGCACAGAATGCAAGCATCTTTGCTATGGCAGGGATAGCACTCTGCTGGGTTGGCCTTTTTGCACCAGGAATATTGATAATCTTTGCCATTCTTCCATTTTGGGGAGCCTTTAGACATTGGCAGGTGTATCGGAGAGCATTGCCCGGTCTCAACTCAGCTGCAGTTGGTCTCATCATCACATCGGTATTCCAGTTGAGTTTGAATGCATATACATCTAGTCCATTCCCAACCACTACAATTTGCATTGGCATTGCGTCATTTGCATGTACAGAAATTTTAAAGGTGCCAGCTCCCTTGGTGGTTATTGGTGGTGGAGCAGCTGGTGTAATTGCATGGGCTATACCAATGCAATGAGCATTCATGAATCACATTGTCGGCTACATATACCTTCTCCTCATGGTACACGAATGATGCCCTTCAACTAGGGGAGGTATCCAGCTGCTTATTCCCAGCAACTCTATTCTTTCCTCAATCTCAAGGCAGCCAATCCTTTCAAAAAGCACTAATAGTCGTGGATTAAGTTTTCCTGCCGCAAGAAATCCTTCAAATAGTTGAACTGTAATATAATCAGGTAGCATATGCATATCTTCCAACGTCAATCGTTCGGGATGTCTAACCAAAGCTTCCACACTGAGCCTGAACAGAGTCATCTCAAACGAACAACTCTTGAGAGTTTCTGATGATGTTGAGTCACCAGAATCAATCATTTGAAATATAAATTTAGATTCAATGGGGCAGTGGACCCGTCAAGAGTATTCTCCTTCCCTTCCTTGTAATTTGAACAGTTCCTTGTAATTTGAACAACGCGCACGTGATGTATCTCTTCTATACTACATATTTACTTAATGATGTTCTATATTTTTTTAATTTGAACATTAATCAATGTAAAAGTGGTAAATTTCCTTGTTGTATGGGAGGGTTCACCAGAGTTGTTTGGTCAGACGCGTTTGTTTGGAGACCCATAATTTTCTGGGACTGATCAATGGATGGCTAGATGCCTGGGACACCAGTGGATACTTGATATACGCGTGTTCAGAGTTTTTGATCTATTCAAATAATCGACAACATTTTCTTTACATCGGTTTGGACGACAGTCTGGCAAAATGATCTCATCCAGATCTAAGAGAGTCAACTACTTCTCTGCAGCACCAATAGCTGTTTTGCTTCTAGGCAGCCCGTTCGCGCATGGATACACAAATCAAGACTCTTTGGACACTTTAATTGCATTCAGAGATAAAATGTCACAACGGGGACCCCATTGGAGGGATGCTATATGGTCTTGGACGTGTCCTACAGATCAAGCCAAGAGTGACCAAGAATGTGATCCCTGTGGAAGAGATTCTTGGGGCAATTGGGAGCACGTTGGATGCCGTGGCGCTCCAGATCCTCAGGCTCCCTGGAAGTATGCGGTTCCTGGAACTGGTGATGTCACCGATTTGCATGTGACAGACTACAAGATTGAGGGTAGTGTCCCATTGGAAGAAACATGTGCATTCAGCAAATTGCGACAGTTTGACTTTGATGGTGGGTGGTTGACAGGAAGTATCCCCCCAAACTTTTATGAATGCTTCCCAGACTTGAAGGAGATTGACTTGTCATTCAACAACCTGACTGGGGTAATTCCAATGGAAATTTCTCTGAACAAGAATTTGGAAGAGTTCAAGATTGAGGACAATGATGTGAGTGGACCCATTCCACCAGAGTTTGGAAACATGCAGAGTTTGAGATGGATGCGGCTACACGTAAATAAGCTTAACGGAACCGTGCCAGAGGAACTCTCTAAAACAGCCACACTCCTGCAGCAGTTGACTTTGGACGAGAATGACCTGGAAGGAAATCTGTATGCCTTGAAAGACCACTCGTTCTCCAACTTTGCGGCACAAATCAATCCTAAAATTTGCGGGATGGTTCCTCTAGGATTGAGATACGCTCATGGGTTCAATTACCATAATACAGGCCTAGGACTACCATGCCCAGATGAGATTGAAAACGGCATCTAATTCACCAGGATTATTTGCAAATATGTATGACACAGTGTTGTTATACCTCAACCCGCACCTTGCAGTCAAGATACATGTAACTACTATTTTTACTTCTGAGTCACATAATGTCAAGGTTCCTGATGCCATTGTGTAAAGTTTCCTTTTCTCAATCTGTTGCAAGCTGCTGCTATCTCATGGCTCCTTGGCCTAGTTAATGTCCCATCCATATGATCTTCAGATAATTTAACAAGACCGTGGACATCAATATCTTTTTCTAATATCTCGAGAGATTCCCTGAACGATTTTCCTGCCCAGGGACCATTGACTCGCTTCGCAAGGACTGAAATAGCACATGCAAGAGCCTTTGTCTGGCCTTCCTCAACAATCTGCTCGAGACCATTCAGGTCCAACAATTCATCATCCATATCAACCAAATGTAGAGATCGTACTTTGATTTTTGGCTTCTTGATGGAAAATTGATTCTTCAGCATCACTCTTGGATTCGCCAATGGGTACACCGACTGATCATCAGGATGATTTGTTACATCCATGGATATATCCGTTTCGTGTGATAATTTGTCATGTCGGAATGCTATTTCTTTAGCAGCATCTGTCACATCAGTAGCGTGGTAGTTTTTTATGGCAATGATATGATCTGCAACAGAGAAATACTCCCCACTACCCCCAATCACAAGAATAGTTGAGACTCCAGAGAGTTTCAAAGCAACCACCTGGTGGGAGAATGGGGTGATGGGCTCGAAATCACGATGTATAAGTTCTTGTATCCTTGAATCTCTCATCATCAAGTTAGAAGCGGTACTATCCTCATCCAATAGTAGAAGTGAACACTTCTGCTCAATTGCCTCTTGCAGAAATGCAGCTTGAGATGTTGACCCGCTGGCATCTTCTGTTGAGAAGCACTGCGTTTGCTTCCCTCCTGGAAGCTCCCGAAGAAATGGAGATATGTCAACTGCATTAACCTTTCTTCCGTCCTCAGCTCTAATTTTGACACTGGAATGATCAGTTACCACGAGTTCTCTGCCATCGCCTGGGATTTTATTGTAAATACCAATTTGAATAGCCTCAAGCAATGTGCTTTTCCCATGAAAACCACCACCTACAATAAGAGTTATTCCTACAGGAATGCCCATGCCTATAATGTCGCCGCTATTTGGCGTCGTAAGTGTCACTCTGTACTTGTCTGGAGAGGAGAAGGGCACAACAGAGTGGTCATCCAGCGGCTTGTCTGAGCTGCCACTTTTTCTCGGCAGAATAGACCCATCAGCAACAAAAGCCACTAATTTGTTTTTCTTTAACGAGTTCCTTAGAGCTTCTGCATCCTCAACAACGTGAATATGTCGAAGCAGTGCTGGGTTGTCTTGAGAGGAAAATTTAAGTGCAGTGGATACATATTCAGGAAGCCTATCCATGATCATATTGGCTGCTACTTTTCCGAGAATATTTCTTCCTCTAGCCGGAAGTGCCATGCTCAGACGCGCCTCCACCATCCCCGACTCGGAGTCGAGAGAGACTACTGATCGTTCAAGCACATATTGGCCAACCTGCATTACATTTATATCACCCCCTTTCTCCCCACTCCAGCCATGGTCCTTGGAATTTCTACCAGGATTTCTTACAATCTTCCCTAGAATGCGAGTCAGATAATCACACAGTGCCACCCTTCGGATCGAAGTTTTATATAAATCTTCTGGGAAACGAGCAACTCCACTTTGTACCTGAACCAGCACCTTCGTGGGGGGAGCATACGCATCACCCTGCACCCGATCAAATATCAGATTAAATTCAGGAAATTCCCATCTACCTGATAAGTCTTTATAGCAAGGGTAAGGACGACCGTCGAGTTTGTACAATAAGGACTCTAGTTGGTGATGGTTGCCTCCACCATGTCCAGATGCTCGAGGGTTGGTCCCTGAATTCCTCCCTCGCTTATGATGAAATCTCATATTGATTGAATTAAAATAGACATTCTATTGTATAAAATTAGAAATGGATTTAGAAATGGAAGTTTGGAGATATTGGGTAGGTTACAAAGACAGTTCGTAACAGCAATTTGAAACACCAGAGATATTAATATTGTCACAAGCTTGTAGCTTTGCCACACCTGTATGTGGTATATCAGTGAGCGATGTCTTTTCTAATATTCTCTAGTCTAGTCCTAGAGTCTCCTTTGATTGAATTCCTCACTTTGGAGACCACCTTCAACGATGTTTCAAATTCCTCCCAAGCAAGACCTCCATATGTGGTATCAGTTTCTGTTCCCTGAAGTCTACCAGTATCACATTCCTCAGATACTTCCATTGGATGCCCTGAAATTGCAGACAAATACATTGTAGCTCTTTGATGCCAGGATTCGAGTAAAGGCGTGCAGTCTGAGCCTAATTCATCCAGTCGACAGGTTCCCTTGTACCTCTTTATCCAGGCCTTGTGCTTGGAGAGGGTTTCTTTTGCCCAGGCAAATCTGTGTATTGGGACTTGAATTCCACCCCATTCTACATCATGCCACAATGTGATATTCATATGAATGTCTTCTTTTTCCGGCGTATCTTTATATCGATATTGACTGGCATATGTAGAGTATGGAGTGAGGTGATAGAGACTTTCAGGAGGGCCTTGTAGAGATGCCCTTGGGCACTTTGACAATTCAGTGTCTCTGCAATCTCCTAAATACGTCTTTGCTTCATCGGGAGATATAACTTTATCCCTTAGACGTGAAACCCGCATAGAATTCCTAAATGCAACGACTTTGCTTCCTGGATGATGACCCAATGGCCCCCCAAATGGCTGGCTTGCAGGAGGAGATTCAGGGTCAATATATTCATATATGATGCTTGGAGGAGGGCATCTCAACGGAAATGCATCAAAAAGATCTCTAGTACCATCTTCAGAGATTTTAGGGACAGATGATGCTCTGAATCCCTTGCCAAAACGATTCACATATGGACCAGTAATGTAATATGCCCTTTTTCTATTTGCATGTTCCACAGCATGCCTGCATATACGTACATAGTATGACAAGGATCACCAAACATCCCCCAATTTCATATTTTTAAAAAGAGTAACGTACTTGACAGGCCCTTCCCAATCCTGGAATTCATCTGCTTCTGCAACCAGAATCCAATCATATGGATCATACACAAAGTCCTGGAGCATTTGCAAGTGCTGCTTGTACTGTTCGTCTACGTCATATTTTCCTTCCCAGACTTTACATTCCAAATTGTATGCATGACATATAGCTGCAATATTCGTGAAAGATTCTTTCGGTGCCAGTTGGGGATCGTGATGAACCAAGATCAGCATTCTTCTGTAGGTGAGCCCCAGCTGGTGATAGTGGTTGATAAAATGTGGCAGCATTGCATCACCACCCTGGTCTGTAGACACATAAGCATACAACCAAACCCTACATATGGATGTAATCTTTGTCAAAAACAGGATAAAAAGGCAAGACATCACCTCAAACTCGAGCCGTACCTCTGCCCAACAACCCCAGTACTAGCGAATAGGACTATGAAAGGCAACCATAGCCTCAATGAATATAGATCCATATTAAAGATATATTCTTTCCAATGATATGGGGAGGAAAATGTATATGAGGAGAATCTCCCGGCAAACACGGTGCTAACTCCAAGCACCTCGATGTCCCCAGAATGGGAGTGCCTTTGTGGTATTTCCTCAGATGGTGATACAGGAATTTATATATAATATATTATTATAAATCTATTTTGTATAAGCCAAATGAAAGATTTCCATCTTATGAGTAGCCCTGGCTAGAACTGCTAAAGTTCATCCTCTACTTGATATATCAATGTGGATCTATCATTGGCATGAATCAACAAAAACCTTTCGAATCTTGAACACGAATGTACTGAAATCTCCAGTTGCATTCAAATCTTCTACGAGCTGACTTAAATCCGCAGCACATGGGCTTTTGCTATCAACTGCAGACATATTTTGACTGGTCAACAATCACATACATATATCCCTCTATATCGACACACGATAGCATACCTGAGTATTCTCCAGTCTCTCTACACGAAATGTATATTGTGAAGGATCGATCAGGATCCTCCTCGTCAATCTGAGTAAACCCAACTTTTATGCCACCATGTGTAGGGGACAAGGTCAACCCCAGCTCCCGAGAATAGGTGTCAATAATCTTACCCAGTCCTTTCTCCAGGTCTTTTTGTACTGATTCCTTGGATTCAGCCTTTGCTTTCTTCCGAAATAGGCTACTGGCTTCTGCATTTAATGCTTCTTGAACCTGGGAGATTATACCAGGCAGCTCTGCCTGCCTCGAACGAACGTCTTCCAGCTCACGCTCAAGGTCGTGTTGCTCTTCCTCCTCATGCTGCAACCCTGCATCATAAATACAATAATATGTCACGTAGCACGAAACCCAGTGACCGACTAGTGTACCCCATAACACGTACTCTGACGAATTCTCAGCGCTTCCTCTTGCAAAGCACGGTGCTCCTTCCGCAAGTTCTCAACTGTCCCTAGAATCAAAAAAATAATATGAGTATTAATATGTGCACATCCATCGCTCTATAATCCAGTCATAGGAGAAACTACGCGACCAACTACCATACCTGACATTTTCTGCATTTCTTGGACGTGCTGGCTCTTCTCAGTCTCTGTTTTAATCACTATAGAGTCAGCCCATCCTTCTAGACGTTCTTTAAATCTTTTCAAGTCTTCTTTCAGAGTTTCAACGTCGATCCGAGCACTTGGGCCAGTCCCTCCTTCCATTGTATCAGTCATGGTCGTTGTCCTTCCTTTACATACACCTATCCTTGTTTGTATTTGTCACTGTGAATTAATGCTAGTTACTATTATTCTGTTGTGAATTCTAGTGCAATACCCTACGAATACCTATTCAGCTATATACCTCTTCATACAGTAGAAATTTTCCATCACCATGGTGGCCACGTGGTGAAATTCAAGATCTGGTACCATGGTATCATAACAAAGTACAAAGTATCACTCCTTGAGGACATCTCTTATTGGCCGTGCCGGGTGCTAGTACTGGTATCACCATGCATATATATGCATGGGTGAAATTCAAGCTTGCACCAAAATATCCCAACTTAGACCGATCGATATAAGGTCCCCTTGAACCCGATTCAGGGGTATATTAAAGCACAATTATATTTTTAATATTGATTCTGTAATATAAAAGAAAGATAGGAGGGGTTGCGTCGTGTTTGCTTGATCCCCAGGTGGGGTCATCCTCTGCCAGAGTGTCTGTGACGCGTCAGGTTCATTCCATGGTGAAACGGGGAAACTATCACGAATTAAAGGTAATATTGATGATTATATATGAATAATCGATGCGATATGGTCATTTACCCCCCGCATTTGTATTTCGAACTGGGCTTTGACCAGTTGACTTTGGCATTCAGGGTTACTTTGATATGCTTCAAGAGACGTCTATAGAGTTCAGAAGAAATAGAAATCAATGGATAGATTGTAAAGATAAACGAGGTCGAACGCCGTTGATCATTTCAGCAAGCAGGGGGTACTACCAGATCGTTGAATTATTTATTCAACTTGGAGCTTCCATAGACGTCATGGACAATTTCGGCTGCACCGCCCTCCACGGGGCAGTTTATTATCGACAGGATGCTGTAGCAGTAATGCTTATAAATCAGGGTTCGAGTCCATTCGTGGAGAATATGCAGGGAATTACTCCCATGGATATTGTGTGCAAATACGGACATAATGCAAGGCTATTGCGGCAGATTGAGGACAGAGCCATTTACTGTGGTTGGGTTGAACAAAAAATAAGAAAACTTGGCATTGCATACGAATGGTGTAGAAGATGGATAGTCATTGCCCAGCGCCTCTCATTCCCCAGGCATGATGGTATCCATTCTCAGCCGAATGTACGGACAGTTTTGCTATCATATCACAGTTTGGACTCGGTTACGCCCGCATGCAAATGTTGGCTAGATCAAGCATTTGCATCATCTGAGGAAGCATCGTATCAGCAAGTCCTAAGGAATAGGAAGATGCTTCATGCAATCAGAGTCTACCTGGGAAGGGGTCACCCGCAGGTTCGTGGTGCAGCCACAAACAAGACCAGTGGTAGGATAACAATGTATTTCCGTCCGGTAGATATGAATGAAAATTCAATAGTGGCAGTATCTGACTTGGAATCGTATGTAAACTGGGCATCAGGCTTGAACTCAGAAGAGCCCACTGTTCCAGTAACATCTCCTGTCACAAGAGAACCGAGGCCTCATTGGGCGCTCGAGCCTCCTCAAGTGCTACAAATAGGATCTGAAAGTATTACTGAAGGGAGAATCTCTACTTCCAGCGTAGAGGAAAGGGCCGAAAGTAGTGCCGTGCCAGAATCAAGACAAGAAGAAGCCACAGAGAATGCCAGGCAAGGGCTTGAAAAAGAATGCCTTATATGCATGGATAATAAAATTGAAGTTGTCTTTTGCCATCAAAATGAAACGTACGTATCAGACACAATTTGAATAAATTATAGGAATTTTTACGACACTACATATGCCTGTAGGGGATGCGCTTTGGCATGCAAAGACTGCAATGATAGATTTCAGGGAACCCACTGTCCATTATGTAGACAAGAAATCACAGGAAGGGTCTTTGTTTACGGCCTATAGCGCGAGTGGATTCATAAGAAAAACTTCATCCTGCCATCCTCTTGCATCTTACTATAGATGTCTTTGATTTGTTCTGGATTTTCCACCACAACTGGTCCAAAAGTGACTGATATATACTTGCCTCCAGAACTCTCTTTTGTCTGGACGACTGTATCATCAAGGGTACCAAGCACACTTTCTACACAGTCCCTCATGGCTTTGACAAACTCATCCCCACCAAAGCCTATTGCCTTGAATGTTCTCTCTCCTGGATATTCGTTGATGTGCTGGTCCAGCTGATCCCATTCTCCAGGATTTTCATTATCTATCATGATTGTAGGATTGATATTTTTAACCTCCTGATGCACTTTATCCGTTCCCAAGGACTCCCTGAGAACGTCTGCTTTACTCTTCCTAGGATCACGTATGACTCGACCGAAGCCGACTACATCATCTTCTGAACTTGAATATTTATCATTAGAATCGTATACCCGAGAAGATACAATCTGTCTCCCGGTAAGTACTATTTTTTCCACGAAAGTGTGACGATACCCCTGCAAGCTGTGATGGACATGTTTTGAAACAAATCTGCCAGCAGAACAGAATGGGTGATTCATTTTTACGCATATATTTATTTTTATGATACTTAGAGACTCGATGCTACCCACTTGAAGGATGTAGGGACAATTGTGGTTGTAGTCTCATCCAACACCAAGCTTGCCTTGAAGGCATGCCATGCCTGAATCCTTTGCTGGAATAGGATTTACCATAACACCATCCATGTCTCATGTCTTTCAAATTAATTAATTAATTATTTATCATATTAAATTATTATCACGTCCTGTACAAGGGAACGGATTGCATTCGTTGAAAATCTTCACTTCGTGGAGGCTCCCACGTTACATTTCAATCGGGGGTTAGTTTTCCCACCTTCACTCTCTTGCAAGTGCTTTCTTTTCCTCTCTGGAAATTTCCTAGAATCGTAAGCAAATATGCCTCAGGGAGACCATATAGAACTCCATAGGAAGCGCTATGGGCGACAGCTTGATTATGAAGAGCGGACTCGAAAACGTGAGGCTAGGGCGGTGAAGAAGAGGTCTGCTATTGCTCAAAAAGCATTAGGTATTAAAGGAAAGATATTTGCGAAACAAAGGGCTGCCGAGAAGGCTACGATGAAGAAGACGATTGCCATGCATGAGCAGAAGGACGCCAAGAAGAAAGTCGTCGACGCGAATGAAGGAAGTGCCGTTCCAGCATATTTGCTTGAAAGAGAGCACATGGATCGCTCTAAAGTGCTTAGTAATACAATTAAACAAAAGCGGAAGGAAAAGGCTGGGAAGTGGGAAGTTCCTTTACCGAAAGTTCGACCAGTTGCAGAGGATGAAATGTTCAAGGTTATGAAAACAGGAAAACGCAAGCGCAAGGAATGGAAGCGGATGGTAACCAAAGTTACATTTGTACCTCCAGGATTTACAAGAAAACCTCCCAAGTACGAGAGGTTTGTGAGACCAACTGGATTGAGGATGAAGACTGCTCATGTAACCCACCCTGAACTCAAGGTCACTCTACAGTTGGATATCTTAGGCGTGAAGAAGAATCCAAATGGGCAGGCTTATACCTCTCTTGGTGTCATAACCAAAGGATCAATAATTGAAGTAAATGTGTCCGAGCTGGGATTAGTCACTCCTGGGGGCAAAGTTGTGTGGGGAAAGTTTGCTCAAGTTACAAACAATCCTGAAAATGATGGTTGTATCAATGCCGTGCTTCTTGTATAATTCGTTTTCTGTTTTTGTTTTTTCGTTTAATTCAGATGTTATTTAAATTACTGTATTAGTATATAGTATCCTTTGGTATGTAGAACCCAAGCTCGGAGAAAACGCTGGACAAATTTTTTGCAGCTGTTGAAAATGACATTCTATCTCTGATAACTTGAAGGCCGTGCTTGGTGAGTTCATTCAAATACTGTGGATTTGCTCTTAAATACGAATATGCCTTGAGGTACTCGTCAGGTTTCTCTGCCAATAGATAATCATGTCCATCCTTCAGTCCCATCCCCTCAGTTGCTATTCTGGATCCAACAACAGGCACAGAATGGAGGTATGCTGAAGCAACTTTCCCTTTCACCCCTGCCCCTGTTGATAAAGGAACAAATGCGCAGATGACATCGTTATACAACGTATTTAAATTTTCATCAGAGAGCCAGCCATGGAAAACAATATTTTTGACCAAGCGTATTCGATCTGCCATATGAGATGGCATTGTGTGAGAGCCTACAATATGCATCTTGAAGTCTGGGTACACCCGAGCCACATGTTTCGTGATGTCAATCAAATGCTCCACTGCACCAATATTTGGAACATGTTGCATATTGCCGACAAATATAGCGCCTACTTTCCTTGATTGACGAGGTCCTGATATACTTTTGAAGGCATCGTAGATTCTGCTGTCTGGATAAATATTTGAGAGAATTCTCAACTTAGATCTGGGAACACCCACCTTTGAGAGGACACGCCTTTCGTCCTCACTCACCACGAGTGTTATATCGGATGTCATGATGCTATTCAATTCTAATCTCAAAAGAGAATAAAGCCAACGAACCTGATTGACCAGGCTGATTGTGATGCCTGTCAAATTATGATCGAGTTCAAGACAATTTTCTGCTTCAATCTGCGATGTATATCTTCCACAGGTAACAATATCCACTAATTCATCCGTCTCCAAACTCTTATTTATTTCAAAAAATTTAAACTTTTCTCTTGTCTCCCTCAAAAAATGTAGATCAACTGTGTCATATATTCGAGGGACTCCCTTGCAACAAGAATTAAGATCCTGTTGAATGTCTCGAAACGTAAATGGCCTTGCGATAAAAATTAGATTAAACCTACATTCGTTTGTCTGCTCATCACAAATTGTAGTTTCTATATCTGTTAGAATGCGGACGCCATTAAATCGCATTCTTGCAATACTTGGCATTATATCCTCTGTTGCAACTGCTGTCATGGGCAAAAAGGTTATCTGAAAGCCTGCATCTAGTAGATATCTTAAAATTTGCTCGTTTCTCTGAGATCCCGAGTCATGTGATGGGGTTATAAAGTATTGGTCTGCCCATAGTATTGGATTAAGATTGTACCTCTCCCTTGACTCTATTGGGGGCGTTCCTGGAGGAGAGAACAGTTTTAGTTCCTTCTTCCATTTTGTAAAAAACATCTTTTTGTTGCGATTCATTAAAATCTTTTTTTCTGGTGTGTCAGATCCAAAAGTGTTTCCTTCTTGATGAAAGACTATTGCAAATGGTTGTAGTATTACTCTTTTCCCCAATTGCCGGATTCCCATGGCCAAGTCTGTATCTTCATAGTAACCTCTCCCATATATCACATCAAATCCATTAAGAGCATGGAAATCTGCCTTTCTTACCATTAAACAAGCTGCAGAAATATAATCCACATCATGGCTCATAAGCAGTTGGCTAGGAACTGCTTCGTGATGGCGATATCCATTTGCGGCAGATGCATCTTGGTATATCACTCCCCCCAATTCTTGAATGATCATGTCACGACCCAAGAACAATGGCCCCACGACACCAGCTTCGGGAAAATTTAGTATAGTATGTATCATAGCATGCAAAGCCCCATTTCCAACAAACATGTCGTTGTTTGCGAATAAAAGAAGGGTCCCACTGGCATGTTCTGCACCAAGGTTGCATGCAGGTCCATAGCCCATGGAAACTTTATTCTCCAAGATGCGAAACTCGATTAAAAATTTCCCCTTCAATTTGTTAATACACTTGGTTACTTTTTTCACCTCTGCTGGTTCACTGCCATCACTGACAAGTATGAATTCAGTCTGAAAGTGCAAAGAGTCCTTTACAAGCTCATACAGGCTCTGGCATGTCATAGAACCAAGGTTATGAAACGGCATTATCACAGACAACGTCGTTCCTTCATACAATTTGTCATAATGAGGATTGAAAGTCCTTCCAGTCATGAAAGTTTTCCAAAGAGCAACGATTCTTTGCATGAAGGAAATACCAGCCTGATCACAATACCTTGCCTTTGGATCAAGGAGAGGTCGTCCGTTATAGCACATTCCATAATACGGGTTCATATTAATTTCGTTATTCATTGAATTGACAAACGATGGCGACCTCGTGTATTCTCCAAAAAATTGCAGAGCAATTGCCAGAAGGACGGTAGCGAGAGAGATATGCCAAAGCCTGTGACGCAGGGGAGCAATACCTTTCTTCATTTTCGGAAACTATCAAAGCGCAATTGCATGGAATTCTGACCCTATACTGTATTTAAAAATATATGAGAGATTACAACGCCCACTGACCAGGTCGCCTTAGTTATCAAACGGAATGTCTAGGACACCCAGGGCTCAGTGACTGCGAAAAATAGAAAGATGGAAAAAACCAACACTAGTGTTGTAGTACTTTGTTTTTGTACAAAAATCAAGATGGATGACTTGGTAAATGCAAGGATTCTTCCTCTCGGCAACGCATTTGATGAAGACAAACCAGGAGTGTTATAAGCTACATTATATGAAGACTTGAAAGGTGTTTGATCGATATCAAGATAACCTGATTATTTTTCCATTAAAAGCAACACTAAGATGGCCCAAGCTATCCAACTGTCTCTGAAGCCTTTCGTAGGTAACTCTCAATTCCCTATACCTTTCAGATGTTTCAGAGTCTGTTTCATAATGGCTTGGTTTGATATTCAACGCTGTCAATTTCTTAACAAAAGAATATGAGGGGTTCTTTAAGACACTTTCTAAAATTTCCAAAACTGCTTCCACTGGTTCTCTTTGAACTCTCATGAAAAATACAGGTATAGAACTTGAGCAAATACCACCATGAATGTATGAATGAAAATGGTTTTCAATATC
>PJEL010002028.1_pt1 | contig 19180 bp, 9 predicted proteins | sample 1853271 | NCBI WGS metagenome assembly PJEL01 (sample SAMN08108733, study PRJNA415343) | Invertebrate metagenome, whole genome shotgun sequencing project. | host: Globobulimina | place: Sweden: Gullmar Fjord | collected 2015-08
TTACCGAAAAGTGGCGTAAAGCCCCTGTATTTATGCATGGGGATATAAGCCATCTGCCAATCAACTTCATCATGCTAAACAAATAATTCCTTAAACATATTAATTATATAGAGTGGGTGCTGTATAATCATATTATTCGCTAATAATGGAGAAAGAAATGGAAATTAATTTGGGAGATTTTTTTGAATTCAATCCTTTTGCTGAGAAACTAAATATTGGTCAAACTATTATGGAGATAGGAGAAGGGAAAAAGATTGTTTTAGTTTTTGATCTAAATGGACAATTTATGATTTCAGCAGGCAAAGATAATTATTATCCTACTGATCAAGGAGAACTAAAAAACTGGTCTTTTCAGACTAGCCTTGTAGTTCCTAAGAACAGCTCTGGTGATTGGCCAAAATATGCAGCAGAAGAAATGATAGACAATATTGTTAAACAAATGGAATCTTATGCGCTACAAAAGCAATAATAACATTGTTTATTCTTGCAAGTACCATATTATCTGGTGTCCTAAATACCGCAGAAAAGTACTTGTTAATGACGTTGAAAAACGCTTGAAGCAGCTAGTATACGCAACTGCGGAAGAACTTTCTGTAGAAATTATTGAAGTTGAAACAGATCAAGATCATATTCATATTTTAGCAGAGGTTGATCCTCAATATGGAGTTAATAACTTTGTAAGAATATTAAAAGGAAGAACATCAAGGATCTTGCGTAGTGAATTTCCGCATCTACGAAAAAGATTGCCAACCTTATGGACAAATAGTTATTTTGTCTCTACAGTAGGAGGTGCGCCTTTAGCTGTAATAAAACAATATATAGAGAATCAACAGTTAAGTGAATCGAAGAAGTCAAAGGAAAGATGGAGTAAATTTATATCCAATGGGCAAGCAAAACAGTGACAGCTTTATACATGAGATAAGGCTCAAAACAACACCTCACGATTCAAGAGTTTTAGACAAACGCTTAGATGTCGCACGTCAGCTATATAATGCTTGCTTAGGCGAATCTTTGAGAAGGCTACGCCTATCTAGACAATCTAAAACATTCCAACAAGCAAGAGGATTGCCAGCAAAAGTTAAAAGTACAAAAGGTGAATTGATCAGCAATAAAAAACGCTCTAAGTTGTTCCGTGAAGCTAATGCTAAAATTAAATTCACTGATTATGATATACAGAATTATGTATTATTGCTGCGTAAAAAGAATTGGTTAGGAGAACATATAGATTCTTTAACAGCTCAAAAAATTGCTAATAGAGCGTATAAAGCTGTACATACCTATGCAGTAGGGCTTAGAGGTAAGCCAAGATTTAAAGTGAAAAACCGCCTTTCAAGTGTTGAAGGCAAAAATAATGCATCAGGTATTCGATGGAAAGATGGATATATTCGCTGGTCTGGATTGCGATTGCAAACAGCTTCTTTAGACAAAGATAAACACGGGCTAGCTGCATATGCTATGTCTTGTAAAACCAAATATGTAAGATTAGTGAAAAGACAAATAAAGAATAAAGACGTATGGTATGCCCAGCTAGTACAGCAAGGCAGCCCATTTATTAAAAACAAGAATGTATCTAAAGATGATGTTGTTGGGTTAGATATAGGACCATCTACAATAGCTGCCGTGAATAGCGAACATGCTCTGTTAAAGGCATTTTGCAGTGAAGTTAAAGACTCTGATAAACATATTAAGTCTCTGCAAAGAAAAATTAACCGCTCAATGCGAGCCAATAATCCGAATAATTATGAGGAAACTAAATATATAAAGAATAGTAATGGCAAAACGCTGATAAAGCATGGGAAGCCAAAATCTAAACAGCAATGGCATTATTCTAATAAGTGCAAGACATTAAAATCCGAAGTGAAAGAACTGCATAGAAAAATGGCGGCAACTAGGAATACATCACAAGGTCATCTTGCTAATCATATCCTCAAGATGGGCAATGTTATAAAAACAGAGAAATTATCTTATAAAGCATTTCAAAAATTATTTGGGAGAAGTGTATTAAAACGCTCTCCTGCAACATTCATTGGGAAATTATGCTACAAAGCCGAGAATGCTGGTGGCATAGTAGAACAATTTAGCACCTACAAAACAGCACTAAGTCAAACATGTGTTTGCGGACAAAAGCACAAGAAGCCTCTTAAACAAAGATGGCATCATTGTAGTAATTGTGGAGCAACAGCACAAAGAGATTTGTTTAGTGCTAATTTGGCAAGGTATGTAGATAAGAATAGCTTAGACATAATTCAAGCTCAAAAGGCTTGGACAGGTGTCGATGTGCTCCTGAGTGAGGCGATGTCTGAGCTTAATGAAACTGCAAATAGTCAATCTAAGAAATTGGCAAGCTTTGGATTAAACCAGAGACAGAGTGGTTCGCCCGAAAAAGAGAAATCGATCATTAGTGAGGCTTTAGATGTTGTAGGCATTAGCCGAGAGCTAAAGAAAGCTAATGATCTTGTTCTTAGAACCCCCTGCCTTTAGGCATGGGGAGTATCAGTAACCCTTTCAAATTATCCCCACGTTGCTTTTATCATACACAGAAACATACATTGAATTTTCCATGTTATATGAAAACATATATTATTTGTGACATGCTTATTATTTTAGCCCTATTTTTATTATTTTTTTCTATTGTCCCAGTTTTCATGTATTCGGTATGCCTAGTTACTGGCAGTTCTCGTCCATTTTTTAGAGCAATTGTTGGTACTCTTCTTGTATTTGCTCTCCTTATTGCAATATTTTTATTAGCTCCAAGCATCCTAGGCTTTCTTGTTTTTTTATTATATTAAGGAGAAACTCGTGAAATTATTAATTGCTTCCGTTACATTTATATTTTCTAATATATGCTTTAATACGGTTCCGTCAAAACTCAGTACAAATACCTCTGAATCTCTGGTATTTAAGGGTTTTTAGATATTTGCCGTTGCTAAATTATTAAATTGTTGGAATTTAGACGCAAATAATCTACGTCTCTCTGCACGAGTCTTATGAGACATTCTGAAAAATTGTCTAATTTCTTCAAAGGCGGTACAAAATATCAAAGCACAGAAAATATTCTTGAACCCCTTCATAGGTTCGGTCTATCGGAACTTTTAATAAACGTTTTCAAAAAAATTCTTTCTTTTCTTTTTTCTAACAACTTTATTAGAAAGATAAAAATCAGCTATCTGTTTAACAGTTGTCTTCTGAAGTTCCTCTTCACCAAAGTAATTTTCTTTCATAGAGCTGAGACGATGTACTAAAAACTTTTTTCGAGTATTGTAGGCAGCATTATAAGCCTCAAATCCTTTCGTTTTATAAAATTTATCCCAAAACCCAACAACATCTTCAAATTTATCTTTTCGCCCAGTAGCACCATTCTTTGCTATCATCTTTTTCAATACTCTTTCAGCATTTTGTTTTGCGTTTAAATCAGTGCAATCTAAATATTTTTTATAGATATGTTTTTCTTCTAAATTATATGCTTGTTTGCTTGCTGTAAAATCTCTATCTTCAGCTGCTTCAAGAACATTCATTAACCCATTTAAATCTGTTCGTTCTACAAATGGTTTAAAATGTTTTTCTCTATAAAATTTTTCTAAGGGCACCATCATAGTCGCATGAGAATCTTTTACCCAAGAAACTAATGTCTCTGATGTTGGTTCAGATTGAAATACCTCATCCATAAATTTATGTACATATTTATAATCATGAATACTATTAATTCCTTGAACAACTTTAGAATTAGGGTCTTTATATATCTCTTTAGCTTCTTGCTCTGTTATAATATCAATGTCTCTAGCCATGCCAGGAGTAAAAAACCCTTTTTCTAGCGATTCTGTTAAAGTCTCAACGGATAAACCATTATCTTCTTCTAATTGTTCTCTTGTTAATCCTTGCCTAACACCTTTCCCAGCAGCTTGTGTTGGAGTATAAATACCACTCTCAATAGTTCTTCTTGGGGAAACTTCTGGGGAATAAGCTGAGTTAGAAATTTCCCTATTAGATAATCCATTATCCTTTAGCTGTTTTTTATTTAAGCCGTTATTTATTCCAGAAATTGCTGCTTCTCCTCTAGTCAAAATACCACTCTCAATAGCCTTTCTTGGAGATACTTCAGCCGAGCAAGCTGCTTGTTTAATTTCCATATCAGATAATCCGTTACCCTTTAGCTGTTTTTTATTTAAGCCATTATTTATTCCAGAAATTGTTGCTTCTTCTCTAGTCAAAATACCACTTTCAATAGCCTTCCTTGGAGATATTTTTGATGACTTAGCCGTGTTTCTGATCTCTTGCTCAGACATCCCATCATCCATTAATTGTTTTTTTGTTAAGCCGTTATTTATTCCAGTAGCTATCGCCTCTTCTTTTGTTAATATTTTACTATCAAACGCTTGTTTTGGAGTAATAGAACCAGAGTTAGCTACTTGTTTAATTTCCATATCAGATAATCCGTTACCCTTTAACTGTTTTTTATTTAAGCCATTATTTATTCCAGAAATTGTTGCTTCTTCTCTAGTCAAAATACCACTTTCAATAGCCTTCCTTGGAGATATTTTTGATGACTTAGCTGCCTTTTTGATCTCTTGTTCGGATATATCATTGTTCATTAGTTGCTGTTTTGTTAAACCGTTATTTATTCCAGCAGCAGTAGCTTCCTCTTTAGTTAGTGCTCCACTCTCAATAGCTTTTCTTGGAGATGTTCTTGATGACTTAGCCGTGTTTCTGATCTCTTGCTCAGACATTCCATCATCCATTAATTGTTGTTTTGTTAAGCCATTATTTATTCCAGAAGCTATTGCCTCTTCTTTTGTTAATATTTTACTATCAAACGCTTGTTTTGGAGTAATAGAATCAGAGTTAGCTACTTTTTTTAAAGCTTGTTCAGAAAAGCCAAGTCTATTTAACTGTTCTTTATTTAATCCTTCTCTGATGCCTTTTTCAATAGCTTCATCCTCAGTTAAAGCCTTACTGTCAAGAGCTTGTTTTACCGTAACTCTTTTAGAATTAGCAGCCTGTTTAATATCTGGAATAGCAAATCCTTGCTGCTCTAATTCATTAGCGTTACAACCACCAATTAAACCAGCAATTGATGCCTCTTCATTAGTTAATTTTCCACCCTGAAACGCCTCATTTGGATCAATAAGTCCCGATACAACATTATCAAAATCACTAACACCATTTGATTTTTTTAGTTTAGCTATTGCTTTTCTAAAATTTGTATTAGTTTTTTTATCAACAATTTGAGGATCGATATTGTTGAGATTATAATCCGTTAATTCTTTTTGGGTAGCCTGCTTAGCTAGTTCATCACTACCAACATAATGGATAATTTCACCACCTTTTGAAATTATCGCAATATCAGATATTAAACCAATGGATTTATTAATATTGTTAACGTCTTCTATATCAATAGGAACATTAGCTTTTATTATGCTTCCATCTGTTAATACTCCTTTTGGTAAAATAGCTGCAACTCTCCCTTTTACAGTATCTGTAACTATAGAGATAGGAGTATCTTCTCTAACAGCAGTTATAGCATCAATATCTCTAACAGGTAACTGTGTCATTTTTCTATTAATAGGGGTTTGGAAATTTTTGCTTTTATGTGAACTGAAATCCCAACTTAATTTCATCCCCAAATAACTAGTATGACCTATTTTTTTATCTATGTTGCTTTCTGCTTCTATAGAGAACCAATGTGTTAATATAAAGTTAGCTCTTATACGTACTCCTAGTACAGATTGAATACTTTTTGCATTGAAATAATAAACAGCTAAGAAACCTTCGTATTTAGAATATTTAGGCAAAGAGCCTCCTGCCTCAATATCAAAACCAGACAATCCAATTTCTGTTAAATTTTGTCTTGAGTTTTTAAATGTTGTTATATGACGCTGTTGACTATAATTTATTTCATATATATTTCTTGTACCTAAATCATGGTCATTACCAAATGGAATGTATATATTAATTCTGCACTCAAGGTCTTTTGATAAAGCCTCCATTCCAATAGTTACTTGGTGAATTAAATTATCATTTTCTGTTTTACGTGCATCATAAAATCCATAACCGCCTAATATCCATCTAGGGTTAATAAATGCTCGATAGCCTCCTCCGAAATTCCCTTCTAAGTGTTTTGCAGAGTCTTTCATGCCAATAACACTTAAAAAGGTTATATATCTATCCATCTTCTGAAAGATAGGTAATACAAATCCTAAACGAGCTATATTACGTTTAGCTGACTTTTTTGGGCTATAACCTAACTTGCCAGTTAATTCTACTTTAGGCTTATAAGCTAATATATTTATAGACTCATGACTTGCAGCCAATACTATTGGGAGTGTAAAAACTGATAGTAATATGCTGATTTTTAATAAAAAATTCTTCATATTCTCACGGAAATTTATAGTTAGTTTCTTCCGTGAAAATATTATTTTATTTGGCAATAATCACTATACCATAATGCGTATATTTTGCCTATAAATGAATGTTTTTTAGTCTTGTCAAAACTGAGTCCATAAAAAGGGTTTTATGGGTCTTCGGGCGCTGTCGTGCAAAAACATACTGTTTTAAAATAAAAACAAAAGAAGACAAAGACCTCTATTTGCTTGCTTCCTCTTTCATTGCACTAATCATTCTTTTAATGAATATCCAAGCCCCATTCCACGATCTTGTTTCATGCTTAGATGGGCAATTTCCATTCTCTGAGATGATGTCTGCTGTTTAGCATGTTCTTGGATGGAACTTTTAACATCATCACTCAAATTAGAATGTAATTCTTCTCTATTGCTTATAACCTTAGCCAAATGTAACATGTCGCTCTCCAACTTCATTTCTCTGTCAAAAGCCTCTCTATCAAGAGGATCAGGCAATAGCTCTCCTCGTTCATCAACTTCCTCTCTGTATGTTTGATACTGGGATATCAAATCTTCTTTAAGCTCAATCTCCGAATTTTTGTTAATTTGTTTTTCTATGTTGTTGAGCTTTGCCATGTCTAAAGCTGTAGGGCTTACCTGCACTTCTCTAGCAACTAACTTAGTTAATTTTTGTATTGTTTTTATTTCTTCTGGCTCTATGAAAGATTTACTATTCTCTTTGAATTCAGCTAGCTCTTGATAAGTTTCTAATAATTGCTCTGGCTCGATATTGTCGTTTCTTTCAAATATAGCACTTACTTTAACTTTAATGCTATCTAATACTAAAAGCTGTTCTTTAGTTTGCTGCTCTTTTAATTTAACTGCTCTTTCTTGTTCATATTCATCAATTACTTTTTGCATTGCGTCGGGCACTTCTGGATTGTTTGTTTGGATGGTCTTAGCAATATAAGCTCTTTGCTCTTCTAATTTGTTTTGCTCCATTACATTAAAGGGCAAAGGAACAATCTTTGAATCTATCTCTTGATATTCCTTGTGGAGTATTTCTTCTATACTGTTGTATGTATTAGTAGTATCTTTGTTTTTTTCAATAATTAATTTGTAGGCTTCTAATTCCATTCGTCTATCAGTAATGATTGAATTGTTTTCTTGCTCTAATGCTGTTTCTATTGCTCTAGATGTTTTTGTTGTATCATCTAGGTTAATTCCATCTAATACTCTATCTCGTATATCTTGAACAACTTCTATATTTTTAGTTTGTTCTTGTTTTTGCTCTAACAAATCATTATTTATTCTTGCTGATAATCCTGAATAATACTTGATTTCATTGATTAGAGATTCATTGGTTATTGTTTCTTGGTTAAATTCAAGCTCATACTCACCATTGGGATTAGATTTAACATCGTTTAGTTTCTCGAGCCATTCAACATCATAGTCAAGATTACGCTTGATGGTGTCATCTTGATGTTGCAATTCTTTACCACGAGTAATTACATTTTCAAAATCAACTGACCATTCAGCTAGATTAGTTTGATTGTTTAAGCTATCAATACAAATCAACCTGTCGTTCTGGTAATCTTCAATATCCTTTGCTGTATATTTAACTTGGATAGCTTCTGCATGTTTAATAAGTGTTTCATCACTGATATTAGCAATTTCTAATAATTTACTATATTTGCCTTTGTCTTCGGCTATCTGATAGGCGTATGTATTTCTGTTTTCTAGCTTCTCATCGGCAAATGTTTGATACATCCAATTTGTTTTCTTGTCATCTTTATGCTCTAGATAGTCTGCCCAATCTTTTCTGGCATCCACTATAGATTCAAAGTATTCTTGTACCTTGCTTACATCATTGGCATCATGACTTACTAGTGTCTGCTCAAGCCTGAGTCTAGTTTCATCATCCTTAATATTAATCGCTGTTTGGTTTAAATCACCTGATAGATGATATTGTTTAACAAACTCTAATGATTTATCTTGGAGTTTCAGAACGATTTTCAATCTATCATTAACATCTGCTCCATTTTTTATTAAATCTTGGTATTCATCAATTAGTTTAATGGTGGTTTCATATTTGCTGGCTTCGCTTTTTAATTCATCGTTAGCTGATTGGCTGGTTACTTCATAAAAATCTAATGCTTTTTGATGTTCTTGAATATTTTGCAAAATCACATAAGCGGTTTCTGCCCTTTCATGCATTGCTTGGGCTTTTTGTAAATCAGTTGTGCTTGCATGAAACTCAATATCTTTTAATTTCAAATAATTATCCACAGTAGCAAAGCTCTGCTTTTGTTCTTGGCTTATCTCTTGATGGGCTACATTGTTTTGCTCTTTTATTTCTTTAATTAATGACTCTTTAGTAATAGCTGCTTGCAATAATGCAGCATTGTCTAGATGTTTTTTAGTTTTCTCTTTACTAATGTCATTGAAGTCTGTTTTTTTATTATTCTCTAAATCAGGTTGAGTAAAATATATATCATATCCTTTCTTAGCAAGGGCATCTACAGCTTTTAATATTACCTTTTTAGATTCTGCTTTTTCGCCATCATTATCAGAGCAAATTAATATGTCTTTGTTCTTATATTCTTTTGGCAATTCATATTTTTCAAAATTACTAGTGCTAAGTAATGCCATTACCGTTAAATTCTTGTCTGCTTGAGCAACACTTAAAGCACTTTCAGTGCCTTCGCATAATGCTACTTTATTCCCTTCACCTTTTTGAATGCACGCGCCAGAGCCTACCAAATGACCTCTGCTCTGCTTCTGAATTGCAACATCAGCCTTTGTGCCATCTTCATTTAGATAAGTGACTTGGCAACCAGTTATATCACCCTTGCTATTTCTTGAGGCTGCTATTAAAGCTGGTAGGTTTTGTTTGGTAGATTCATCCCAGATTTCACCATAACCAATATCCTTACTATTAGGAATGATATTAATATTTCTACTCTTTAAATATTTCTCTGCTACCGTGCCTTTAATAGCTCTCATTTTTTGAGTAGTGCTTCTTGCCCATGCAAGTCTTTTGGCTTCGTAATCAAAGTTATTGCTTTTCAGCTTGTGAACTGATTTATATTGCTCTAACCATTTAATATCATTTCCTAAGTTTTTTTTAACTTCTACATCTCGATGTTGAAATTGTTTAGCCTGTTCAATATACCCCTCAAATTCTAACTGCCAATCCATAGTGCTTTGTTCATTTAAACTTTTAATTTCAAAAAGCCTTGCTTCCTTGCATATTGCAATGAATTTATCACTATATTCAACTTGTCGCTTCTCATTAATATATTGCTCATGGCTAGGCTCTTGGTTCTTAAGATGTTTAACCGCTTGTTTAGTTAAGTTTTCTTCTTTGATTCTGGCAACCTTCAATAGCTCTTTGTATTCATCCCTGTTAGATGAAATGGCATAAGCTAATTCATTGGTGATTTTACCATTTCTAGTTGCAATCTCTTTAATGCCTTTGGCTGTTTCAATATCAAAACTATCCTTGTCTTTAAAATATGCTCGCCAAGCCATTCTAGTTATTTCATCGGCTTCAAAATATTCTTTGATTAATACTGCGCCATTAGTACTCTTGCTGATTTCCTTATTAAGCTTAAGTCTTATTTCATCATTTCTAATATCAAACGATGTTTGTTTTAAATCACCTGATAGATGGTGGTTTTTAATAAATCCTAATGATTTATTTTGGAGTTTTTCAACGATTTTTAATCTATCATTAACATCTGCGTTATTTGCTGTTAAATCTTGGTGTTCATCAATTAGTTTAATGGTTATTTGATATTTGTTAGCTTCTTTATTTAATCTAGTGAATGCTTTGATTTCATGCTTCAAATATTTATCATCGTCTTTGGTTGTGGCGATTTGATAGAACTTTAAAGCTTCTGTATGTTCTTCAAGGTTTGTACCTATATCATCGGCTAGCTTGGCTTTCTTATATAGGGTTTCTGCTTTTTGCTGATAACTAGTATCTTTGCTAAAACTAGTTCTTTCTAGCTCTATATACTCTTTTACTTTATTAAAGCTTTGTTGTGGCTTCTCTGAAAGATTTGGGTAAATCTTTGCTAAGTCATGATTTTCAGCCTTGGTTAATAATTCATTCCAATTAACCTTGCGAGCCTTAGCAAGCCCAAAACATAATCCATATAAATCTTTTTCAAACATCCCTCTAATGTTTGCAGCATTCAGTGAATTATCATCACCTTGGTATTTATTCATTAACAAATGGCATTGATGAATGTTAGCGTGGTTGTCTATGTGTTTTTCACGCTCAGTTAATATCTTTACTTGGGTTTCAGTGTATTGTCTCTTTCTATTACTAATGTCTGCGCTTGCAAGTATTTCTTCTGCTTTCTTAATGGCTACTTGATTATCTTCCAGTTGGTAATAAGCACAACCTATTAATGATAGTCCCTCCCTATCGCGGACTTTTCTTAGACCGTAAGCTGTTTCATTTCTAGTGTTTTGTACTTCTGTCCAATTGTCTTTTAACTCCTTTACCATCTCAAAGCTAATATGCTCCTTATAATTGTTGCGAGCTAATGTTAAAGCAGCAACATGATTGTCTGGGATAATGACCTTTGGTTTAGTTTGATTAAATCTTTCCATAGTATTAACCATTTGCTTGGCTCTATCTTCTTTAGGAGTTATTAAGAGATTAGTTGCTACATTGTTTAGATTGCCCTTAGTCATTTCATCAAGACTGGAGCCTGAAATATTCATTGTTGGCTTACTGTAGATGATTTCAAGCTTGTTTATTATTGTTGCAGAATCATTTATTAGTTTTGAATCGGTAGTGAAATTAAAATTTGGCTTTATCTTGTCTCTATCTAGCCCTAACAAGTTATCTAATTTTGTGATTCTGTATTCTCTTTGGGTTTTACTGTAATGTGAATAAGCAAGGCTTGTATCACTTACTAACTCACTATAATTACCAATTGTCTTGAAGCTCTTTTTATCAACATCAAGCTCCTCTTGTAGGAACTGCTCCTGTTGTGAGCCATAGGGTGATTGTTGGAGTTTCAATGCTAGCTCTTGTTTTTTATCCAAATCCTCTTCATTTTCATATTGATTTACTAGCTCTTTAGCTGTTGTATAAACCTCAGCTTGTTTTTTTAAATAATTAAAATTGTTAATTTGATGTTTTGGTATTGCTTTATCTTCTTCGGGTTTTGATATTTGATAGAACTCTAGAGCTTCCTTATATTCATCTATATTATTAATGATTTTATTAGCAAGTTTAGTCTTAGCGTATTTAACTTCCATGTTGTAATCAAAACTACCGCTAACACATCTTGTTAGCCGTAGATATTCAGCAACTCTTTTATAGTGATATTTGTCGTTTTTATTTAAAGTATCAGCTATTCTTGTTGAATCATATTGCTCTGCTGTGGTTAATAATTTATTCCAATTAATGTTATGCTCTTTACATAAATAATAGTTCTTATGGAAATTATCCTTTAAGCTAGCTCTTATCTTTGACGCAGCAAAACCATCCTTTAGTTGTTTATACTCTAATACATTCTTTAAACATTGATGACGCTCTGAATTTTGTTTTAGCTTATCCTCACGATAAACAAAGTAATTCATCATCCTTTGAATACCATTGACCTTTCTTGGATTAACTTCTTCTTTGCTCTGCTCTATCTCAAGCTTGTGCTGAAGCTCTGCTATCTTGTCATCATTGGATAGTTCATAAAACTGCATACCCTTTGAATCATAGGCAGCTCTTGTTACTTCATATGCAAGCTTTTCACATTCTAATTGTTTTTTAAGCCAACCTTGTTTTGCATGTTCTAATTCATTCTTGCTGATTGCTTGTTTGATATTAATGTTTGCGGAATTAATATTGTCTTGATTAACTGGTAACTTAATATTGTTAATTGAACTTAAACCTACAGTAACATCTGAATATGACTCTACTTTGTAATTAAAGCTTGCTGGGAATTCAGCTTTGATGCTGGCCAGCTTAAAGCTTGGTTGAATACCGTTGCTCTCATTAATGTTAAGCTTGCCAATGGGTTTCGTAAGATTAAAGTGCTTCTCTAAATCCTTATGGCAACGCCTTAAGCTTGATGCTTCACTGTTCTTAAAATCATACTGCTCAATAATTCTAAATTGGTTTAGCTCATCACCTGACAAAGTTTTCAATAATTCTTGGCGATGATATTCCTTTGCGTCTGTCTTTAATTGTTTATCATCTAATTCGGCGTCCAATACTCTTGGATAATATCTTGTGTCATTGTTTAAAATCTCAATAATTACTTTAGCATTGTAAAGTCTGTTTTTGTCTTGCTTGTAATTACTAATGGCATCAAAGAATTTAATCTCTGTTTGTTTGCGCTTTAGTATTTCCTCATCAATACCAAGGTTGCGTAAAGTTTCTTTGTATTTATCAACATCTGACATCAACACATCAGCTAATTCATTAGCAACATTAGTTAGCCTTCTGGCTTCAAGAAATATTGGCAACTGCTGCATTCTCTTTAAATCAGCACGATTGTTTTCCTCATCCCAATAACCATGCTCCATTGCATATAGTTTTAATTCAGCCCAAGCCTTACCACTTAATTGATTAGCATCTAAGTATTTGCTTACTGCAATTGCATTAGTTCTAAGTTGCTCTTTTTCTCTATCCTTGAACTCTTGGCTCTCAATATTGCTTTGTATTCTTGTTTCAATTTCTTTTCTAGCATGGTATTTTTCAGGATTGATTATTTCTTCAATATAATCACATGATTTGGTAGCAACACTAGCTATTCTTTTTACTAATCCATTTGTGTTTACTTGACGTTTAACTGCATAGCTCAACACATAATCCAGCACGCTATCTTTCACTGATTGTCTGGCGCATTTTCTAACTAAATCATTAAAGTCGGCAAACTTCTCAGAGCTTGCATATATCTTAGCGTCCAACCTATGCCTAGTCATCGCAACGTAGACTAATGCCCTATCCCACATGCTAGATGCATAACACCATGCCTTGTCTACCGTTGAACCCTGTTCTTTGTGGACAGTTTCAGCGTAGCCATGTACTAGCTCTATATTAGCTTTTCTAATATCTTTTGAACTCAAAGTTATTGAATCATCTGCCCCATCAAGTTTCAATTTGATTGAACTTATTTTTTCATTCAACCCCACACTTACCCTGGTAACTGTTGCTTTTTGATTGTTGGCTATCTTGGTTTGATTGATGTACCCACCCTTGCTAAACACAACCCTTTCATTCACTGCTAGTTCAATTTCGTGCGTCCATATTTTCCCTTTTCTTGCCACCTGCATGACTAGAGTTTCACTATTTTTTAATACCTCTGAATCAACCAAGACCTGTCTTGCTCTCTTATTCAAATCCTTAACATCAGCATTCTCATGAGCCATGATGATTTTTTCAGCCAGATTGGTTGAGTCATTTCCCCAATTTTCAATTAAAGCAGCTTTTGTTGCACTGTCGCTCTCTTCAAATTGGATGTTGCCCTTATCATCATAAGCCTTTAATGCGTCCTCAACATTGCCGACTGCCAATGCAGTGCTAGCCTCAACCTGCCAGTCTATTTTCTGCCTGATGATATTATTTAATGCTACGCCACCACCTACGATTTCCTCAATGGCTTTCATTGGCGCACCACCTGCAACCCCAAACAACTGCCCATAATCACCTATGAACAATAATTTACTGCCATACTTTTCACAGAGATTAACTAGTTTAGCCATTTCAGCCGAACCAATCATCGAAGCTTCGTCCACCACTAAAACAGTATTTTTGTCTAGAAGTGGCTTATCATATTCCTCAATCATTTTGATTAATGAAAAAACACTAGCAGTCCTATCAAAACCACATTCCTTCATATTATTTGCAGCGACGTTTGCCAAAGCTACGCCGATTGTTCTGTAGCCTTTGTGTCTAAAAGCAGCTACACATGGAGTGAGTACTGTGGTTTTTCCAGTCCCCGCTTTCCCAACCAAACAAGCCACATCACCACTGCCCGTAGTCAAATATTTCACAGCGTTGATTTGCTCATCGCTTAACTCAAATCCTTTTGCTTTTTGGAATTGTTGGATTGCTTTATCTACAACATCATCGTCAACGAAGTGTTCCATTTTGACCGCTAACTTTTCAACCTTTTTAATCATCTCCACTTCTTGCTGGAAACAAGCCTTGGTGGTATATCTGTCCCGACCATCATCACCTACCCCAAGATAAATCAAATCCTTCGATGCTTTGATAGTTGAAATAATGTTGATGAATTCCTTGGCATCAAAATCAGCCTTATTCAATTCCTTGGCTAAATCTCTTTCTGAAAATACCACATCACTAAACACTATCTTGTCGATGATTTTATTAGCAGCCTTTGCCAGTGCCTTTTTTGACATGGCTTCATCTCTTGGCAACAAATCAACAACTGGGGTATGTTTGATACACTCATTGACCACATCATCAAATGAAAAATTTTCTTTTTGTTGACCAACAACCTTCAGCAATATTTCAGGATTGCTCTTTATTCGTTCATAATTTTCCTGCTTAATTTGCTGGTAAAGTTTCATCCTGTCAGTGACTACCCCTTCTGCTGCCGCTCTCACTGTAGTGCTACCAAGATGAATATTTTGCCTCAAAAGCAATCCCTGCTCTTTGTATGAACGGTGGTCAATTCTTATATCATGTCCATTTTTTGCCAGATGCTTGTTGGTTTTAACTGCCCAATCTTCGCGCCAAGTGTTGCATAAAGCTTGTTCATTCCATTTTCGGTTTTTTAAACCAAAACCATCTTCAGTTAAATGTCTCATGGTTAGTAACACATGAGCATGAGGATTATGACCATCCCCCCAGTGAATAGAATAATCCGCAATCATCCCAAGATTGCAAAAATTCTCCTGCAAATATTCATTCATCAATTCTTTGTTTTGCTCTAGAGTTAATTCTCTTGGCAATACAATCATGACTCGTCTTGCCACTTGAGAATTTCGTTGTTTCTCTGAATGTTCAATTTTGTTCCACAGAAATTCAGATGCTCCATTACCATCTAAGCTATGAGCCTTGGCTATTTCTTGCACCCATTCAGGAGCATCTTGTGGAATTAAAATTTGATTATGAGCTACTTCGGATTTGTCGCTATAGTCTTTTGAATATTCACCAGTACGTTCACAGTACATTTTTGTACCACGGTCATAAGCAATCGTGAATACCGCATTTTGATCTTTGCTTCTTTTGACTAGACTGAAATCAACAAAATGAAATGCCATTAACCCTCTTTCTCCTTTGGGTTAAATTTCTTGTGATTTGTTCCTTTTATTGAATCCATTGTCCGTTAGTCTAGCACAGACCGCAACCATTGCGAAGCAATGTATAGTTGCGCTTAGTTTGCTTTGCCAACTAGACCATAATTAGTACAGGCGTCTGAATAGTTGTTTTTTGCTGGCTGGAAATCTGGGTTTTTTGATTTGGCTAGTCCTCTTGCCTTCCAATCTTCTCTGTTTCTTGGTTCTTTTGGTTAGTTAGTTGGTGATTTGTTTTTGAACTTTAGTCACGTGCCTAAAATCTAGGGCTTATTTTTTTAACCCGCCCTGCACAAAATTTATATTTACAGGAACTTGTTTTTGAATATTAGCCAAACATTTAATCCATAATGTTTATTTTTGTCTAAAAATAATATATAATTAATCCATCAATAATATTAAGGGCTTTGTATGCAAAAAGAAAACATAGAACTTATCAATCCTATTGACTGTCGCAATTGGAAATTTGACGATAGATCAGGTTTTGAATATGGTGATTTGTATTCTCTAGGGATCGATATCAAGAACAACAAACAAATAGAACCTGTGGTAGTCAGAACCTCCACTCAAAGCAATTCAAAATACGAAATCATCTCAGGCTCTCGTCGATGGAAGGCTTGCCTTGAAATGGAGCTGCCACTACTAGCAAGAGTACTAAAATTAACCGATGAAGAAGCTGCCCTCTATCAAATTAAAGAGAATGAAAAACAACCTATTTCTGATTACTCTAAGGGCATTCACTTTGCTAAGTTGATCGATGATAAAATTACAACTGTTGAAAAAATCTCCCAAATGCAGAATTACTCCAAGCAAAAAATCTATGATTTCTTGGCATTCTCAAAAGTGCCTGATGTTGTCTGGAATGCTGTTGTTGATATGTCAAAGGTATCTTCTCGCTCTGCAAAAATTATATATACCCTCTCCAACAAAGGACAACAATACATCGATGCCCTAATTGATATTGCAGAAGAAATTAGAAAAGGCGCAGGAGCTAAAAAAATTGAGGCTTTAATTATGACAATAGTACTTGGTGAAACTTCAAATATCGAATACAGAAAAGAAATTACCAACCAACAAGGTGAAACAATAGCCTTTTGGATGAAAAATGGTATAATGTTTCAAAATGGAGCGAATATAGATCAAGCCAAATTGGAAAAAGCTATTGTTGAGGTTCTAGGGAGTGAAGCTAGTTAGAAAAAAAGATCCTTCTACAGTTGTAGGAAGCTTAACTGAACAAGAAGTATGCATATTCAAATATCCAAACGATGCCCACGAATCAAAATACCAACCCTTTCTTAAAAAATTGCAAGACCACTACAACAACGACAAAAGATGGCTTATATGTGACTGCGACCATACTGAGCAAGCTATTTTAATATTGTGTTCTCTCGGTTCACATTTATACGCGAGGAGAAGACCAAACAGTACACACAATGAAAAATGCCACTTTTTGAATCGCGATAGCGTGCATTACAAAAACAATAATCAATCATTTTTGCCCAAAAAATCAAAAAAACTAAACGTGCAGTTCTATAAAAATATTACCGACATATCGCAAAAGAACCATGCGACTGAGGGCGACACTACGCAGCGTTTAAATTCTAGACTAGGAAGCTTATTATACCGTGCTCTTGAAGATAAAGACTTGAATGTACTATCTACAGCCCAACAAAGTTATAACGCAATATATTACGGAATAGAAGAGTATATCGAAGAAACCCCTATTAGTATTGCCAAAGGACTGCCTTTGTCTAATTTTTTCTACCGAGTTTTCAACGACACCTTTATAGAAAAAGCCATTCAAAATTTAAAAAATCCTAAAGATTGGCCTAAAAAACTTATGCCTTATTGTCTTTTTGTAACACCAGTAAAGGTGGCAATAAAAGATAATTCCATACAGAGTAGTTTCCGTCCATATATGGAAATAAAAATTGAAAATTCTATAAAATTACCATCAGGGAGAATTAGTCTTGAATCTGACCCATATATAGCTTTGTTTACTATGGTGCTTTCTGGCAATAATACCCCTCTTTTTCAAGATGCTTTTGCTATACCAGTTCTATCATTATCGGAAACTATGCCAGTAGAAAGCAACTATGAAAGAGACGCACTTCAAGTCTTAATAGACGAAATAAGATATAAAAACATCCCTGCTAAGATAACTAAGCCTTTGTTCGTAAAATCTACTAAAGATAACCAGACATACAGGCCTGATTTTATAATTAAACTACATAACAAAACTATCTATATCGAAGTACTAGGCTCTATAGAAGAATCTTATTTAGAGCAAAAAATGAAAATGAAAAAAATTGCAAAGCAAAACTGTGATTATTATTTTTCTGTAGATTACACTGCTAACCAAGATATAATAGATAAAGAAATGAGCATAATAACAGAGGCCTTATACTCATTGTCTGAAAAAGATTATTCTCATGATTCTGCAAAAATAGCAATTGCTTGATTTGGTGACACAAGCATCTTTTTTTATTTGGCTAAGCCTCTCCCCTTTTCAGTCTCTCCCTCTCCCCGAGCTTTTGTTGGCTGAATTCCTATTGTTTCTTTTTTGTTCGTGAACTAGAATATCTTTCATGAACTATGGTGACGAAGCAAAGATAAATTTTGAACAGGCTCTGAAACTTTTTGAAGCTTTGTCCAAGCAGTCGTCTGCGTCAAAAATTGATCAAGTTAAGTTGTGTCTTAGTTGCCACAAATATCTTGAGAACCATGTTCGCTGGATGGGATGTTCTTCCGCAGAAGCTAAAGCTTATCAAGTCTTTGTCAAATCCACTCCCCTTTGGGAGATGTTAGAATTGTCGTCGCACAAATGGCATGATTGGATTGCTAAAAATATTAAAGAAGACGTGCTGCTGTAGTTGGTTTTCTTGATTGTTTTTTCTGTATTGTATTTGCACGCCTTCTACACTACCAGTATGGATGTTTGGTTTTGGTTTTTTCTAATGTTTTTCTTTGGTTTTGGCGTGAAATACGGCAAGACTGAACACTGAATACGGTTTTGATTGAACACTGGCGCGCCCTTTCTGCTCTTTACAAAATCAAAAGCTCTACTAGACTGGTTCTAATACATATGGATGTCTGATTGAGAGTAAAAAATGGAACGCTTTGATGCTATTGATGTTGCACAAAATCTGCTTAGAATTAGGTGTCCTAATTGTGCAAATTGTTGGCATGATGGATACCACTCAAAAGACATCAATGAAAATCCATATCAACTAGATACCAAAAAATACCATCACTGGAAAAATGGATATCGTATTAGACAAATTTTTGCTCTATACAACTGTCACCATTCTCTGCCCTACCAACAACAAGCTGCCAATGATGAGATATACTCCTGTGAAAATGGTTTAGATCCTGCTTCGCCCTAGCCTATTTGCTAGAGATCCATGTTCTATGTGGAACTAATCATTGATATATATTAACTTAATCGAGGACAAACTGAGGACATATATATTAACTTAATTGAGGACAAACCGAGGACATATATATTAACTTAATTGAGGACAAACTGAGGACATATATATTAACTTAATTGAGGA
>PJEL010002029.1_pt1 | contig 19176 bp, 18 predicted proteins | sample 1853271 | NCBI WGS metagenome assembly PJEL01 (sample SAMN08108733, study PRJNA415343) | Invertebrate metagenome, whole genome shotgun sequencing project. | host: Globobulimina | place: Sweden: Gullmar Fjord | collected 2015-08
ATGAAAGCGCGTAATATTTTAATTTTAACAGAAGGATTTCCAACTTATGGCGGCTTATCTGGACGTGACTTGGAAGCCATGGCTGTAGGACTTGAAGAAATAGTAGAAGAAGATTACTTACATTATCGTATTATCTCTACAGCTTATTTTGGCAATGCCTTAGATAAACTGGGTATTCCCATTGTTAAGCCCGTTGGTGGGCATGCGGTTTATATTGATGCACGCGCCATGTTGCCTCATATTGATCCGCATGATTATCCAGGGCAAGCTCTAGCAATTGAAATGTACCGCTTAGGCGGTATTAGAAGCTGTGAAATTGGTACCGTAATGTTTGGCCTACAACCCGATGGCTCTGAAAAAATTGCAGCTATGGACTTAGTACGCATGGCTATTCCCAGACGGGTTTATACTCAATCTCATATTGACTATTGTATAGAGTGTCTTGCTGAAATTAATGCGGATAAAAATACACTTTGCGGCGTAAATATTAGCTGGCAACCGCCAATGCTTAGGCATTTTACCTGCCACTTTATGCCAAAATAAATTACAGTCTCAAGCTGCTAGTTTTAAATTTATACACAATCTCTTGCAGCTTGTGCCTCAGGATCTTAACGCAACCTATTTACCTAAATCATTCAAAATCAAGATAAGAACTCAAGTGTTCTAGCCAACTTAAACCGCAAGTTTTTACTGATTTTTAACCCGTTTCTCTTGCGCTTAACACTTCTATCAAATTGATCGCGACGTTAACAAAATCACTATCAGTAACCAGACCAATTAATTTGTTACCCGACAATATAGGTAAACAGCCAATTTTGTACTTTTGAATAGTTAATGCCGCATTATGCACAGATACATGGCCATTGATGGTCACAACATCACGGCGATAAAAATCATCAATCTTAATGTGTTGTTCACGATCTAATCGACTAGTGGCAGTCACGTTGGTATCAAATAAAGTTGATTCTTCTACAGATAGAACATCTCGTTGGCTAACCAAGCCCATTAGCACCTGTTCATCATTAACAATTGGAATATGACGAATATTATTTTCCACCATCAAAATACGAGCATCTGATAAGGTGTTTTCGATTCCTAAAGTTAAAATATCATCCGTCATGATTGAGCGTACCGAGGTCATTCTTTTATCCTACATCTGTATTAACTACCTTTAATTATGGCTTTGATATTGAACTCTCGCCATTCAATAAGGCAATTAATATATAAAACCAAGATTAATCGTTGTATTAATTTAAATATCCCTCTTGACCAGATACAAACTTACTACTAGCTCAAACAAGTACGAAAAAAGCTTTATCTCACTTTGTTCCTGAGTGAGATAGCTCCCCTATAATTATTTACCACAAAACTGTCATAAAAAATTACTGTAAAAAGGCACCTTGAGAACATTTTGCTCATTAACAAAGATAAATTTTGAAGGAATTCTTTAGTTGCTGTGATTTGATAGCTTATCTTAATCAAAATCTATTTTAATGATAAATTAACAAACAATAACAATAACAAAATATCAGACTAATATTTATTATTATTTTTAAATGAATGAAGAGTTATGCCACTTTTCGTGTTGCAGAAACCATCCACATTGTTTTGTTTATGGCAGTAGGTATTCAAATTTTTAATTTCTACCCAATTACAGCCGTTATGATCATTCTCTTAGCATTATTGAACGATATATCTATTCTTGCCATTGCTTTTGACAATACTAAAGTCAGTAGCCGTCCTGTTATTTGGAAAATGCATACCTTACTCACCGTTTCTACAGTCCTTGGTTTAGCAGGTGTTTTATCTTCATTCTTTTTATTTTTCTAATTACAAAAACATGGATTTACTGAGGAGACAATTCAAAGCCTTTTATTCTTAAAGTTGATTATTACCGGACATAGCACGCTTTATATTACTAGAGCTGATGGTTGGTTTTGTCAAAAACCTTACCCTTCTCCTTAATACTCATTGCAACATTTGGAAAGGAAATACTCGGTACGCTTATTGCCGTTTATGGGCTATTCATTATTCCTATAGGATGGGAGTTTGCGCTTTATAGTTGGCTTTATGCGTTTGTTTGGTTTTTAATTAATGATGTAATAAAAATGATGACCTATCGTGTTTTCAACAATTAATCTGAAAATAACAACATATGAAAAATGTAAATTTTCTTGGTGCAATTTATCTTATGTAAATAATTGGGGATAGCTAATGAATATTGTCTTTTTAGGGGGTACTGAAACCGTCACCGGCTCAAAATATTTAGTCGAAACAAAAAACACGCGTATTCTTATCGATTGTGGGCTATATCAAGGTTATAAATGGCTTCGAAAAAGAAATAGAGAGCCTTTACCTTTAGACATTAAAGCGTTGGATGCCGTAGTATTGACTCATGCCCATCTAGATCATTCAGGGTATATCCCTGTTTTGTATAATCAGGGATACCGCAAGCCTATAATCTGTCACAAAGCGACCACTGCACTCTGTTCTATTCTATTACCCGACAGTGGACATATTCAAGAAGATGATGCTAAATTTTATCATAAGCATAAAATTGGCAAACACCAAGAACCACAACCGCTTTATGACAAGCTCGCCGCCGAACAAAGTATGGCGCTATTTGAATCGGTTGACTACGAACAAGAAATTACAGTTGGTGATATTAAACTTAAATTACAAGATGCCGGGCATATTTTAGGTGCTGCAAGTATCATTTTAGAAGCGGAAGGAAAGCGAATAGGATTTTCAGGAGATATTGGTCGGCCTAATGATATTTTTATGTTTCCTCCTAAACTACTACCTAACGTAGACTTATTAATGCTTGAATCAACTTACGGCAATCGCCGACATGATCAAGATGATCCTTTTGAACAATTAGCCAAAGTGGTTAATTCAACCAGTCATAAAGGAGGTATCCTACTAATACCTAGCTTTGCTGTAGGTAGAGCGCAATTGTTACAGCACATGTTGGCCGTATTAATACAGGAAAATCGTATTCCAGAAATTCCTATTTTTATGGATAGTCCGATGGCAATTAGTGTATCTGATGTTTATTGTCACTACAGTGAACAGCATCGCCTAACCCCTGAACAATGTCAGAGCATGAGTGAAATGATCACTTATACTCGCGGTGTTGATGAATCGAAAGCCATTGCTGATCTTACCCTACCGCATATTATTATTGCGGGTAGTGGCATGGCAACTGGCGGTCGAATTTTACATCATTTGAAACGCTTAATAGGTGACCCTAGAACCACTGTGTTATTTTCAGGTTATCTTGCAGGAGGCACGCGTGGAGCGAAAATACTTAATGGCGACGACAGTATTAAAATACACGGGCAGTGGTTACCTGTACGGGCAACGATAGAAGTGATGCATGGCCTATCTGGACATGCAGATTATGTGGATATTGAACAGTGGCTTAAAAAATCAGCACTACATAAAAAAACGGCTATCCAATTAGTACATGGTGAACCGCCCGCTTTAGAGGCAATGTGCGACTATTTGAAGAAAAATACCACCTATAACGTCGAAGTAGCGAGCTATAAAAGCATATTACGGCTTTAAAAGCCGTATTCAGAAAATAAGTACTAACAATATAAACGTAATATGGTTTCTACTACACAAATTTGACGTGGCCAAGCCCCCCCCAAAAAAACATAATTGGGAACAGGCTGAATAAGCTACTCGCCGCTCAATCAGCGATACCACCATCTTGAAAATTGCAAAGTTATGTTATGATCTTAGCTCTCCCGCCATGGTGTTTATATCCAATCAAAAGAGTTTTAATCTACTGGATTTATAGAACAAATGACGTTATGAAAATTGATTAGTTAACGACTACTAGGCTATTCCACTTTATCCACATTTCCTAACACTAATTAGAGTTATCAGCCAACATCAACTAGACTAATAATCAACCAATCATAGGAGTTAGCTATGCGTAAATTATTGTGGGTATTCTGGCTCAAATACAGCAATGTGATTTCAGCCGAAATATGGATATCTAAAAAATCAATAGCTTCCCCTTTACAAAAAGAGAGCATGCCCGTAAATCAGTTACATGTGCAATTACTGACAATCAAAGGTGCTATAGGGCCTGCAACAAATGACTATTTTGTCCGAGAAATTAATAACGCCAACCTGCTAAATAACATCCCTTTAATTATTATAACACTCGACACTCATGGTGCTTTAAGTGCCAGCCTAAGTGATATTAATAAAAGTATCTTAAATTCACATACTCCCTTTGCTTGTTTAGTTTACCGCAAGGTACGCGCACGGCCAGCGCAGGCACCTACATATTGTATGCTAACCATATTGCCGCTATATCCCCTGCTACCACGCTTGGCGCAGCAACACTGGTTAATATTGCTGCGCCAATGACATCACCAATAAACAAAAAAAAACAAGTAAGGACACCAGCTACCATGGAGAAAAATGTATTAAATGAAGCCTTCATGCTGCGATATTTACAAACACTAAATGAAATGTACTATACACATTTTGCTCATAATGATGCTATCAGCGCTGATAGCATTGTAGCTAACCCTTTTATTTTAAATGAAAATAAAGTCTACCGCACAGGATTTTAAATGAATATTAAATTTTTTGGAGCTACACGAGAAGTCACTGGCTCTTGCTATCTAGTGCAAGTTAACAACAGAAATATACTGCTTGAGTGCGGCATGTTACAAGGCTCTCATGAGAATGCTCGACACAATCATGATGAATTCCCTTTTGATATTGCTGACCTAGATGCCGTGATCGTCAGTCATGCACATCTTGATCACACGGGCCGATTACCCATGCTAATAAAAGAAGGTTTTCATGGCTGCATCTATACACATAATGCCACCGTAGATTTATGTGAAATTATGCTAGTAGACTCTGGCTATATTCATGAAAAGGAGGCTCGTTGGGAAAATAAAAAGCGCGAACGTAAAGGCTTAACATTAATAGAGCCTATTTATACAACAGCAGAAGCAGAAACAACATTACAGTATTTTAAAGGACTAACCTATGATGAAGAGTTGGAAGTATGCCAAGGCGTTAAACTAACACTCAGAGATGCGGGTCATATAATTGGATCAGCTATTATTGAATTAACACTTATCGAAAATGGTGTGAGCAAAAAAGTAGTCTTTAGTGGTGATTTAGGACATACAAACGCCCCTATTTTGCGAGATCCTTATAAAGTTAAGTATGCTGATTTAGTCATTATGGAAAGTACTTATGGTGATAGGCTTCATCGCGGTTGGGAGCAGACTTGGCAAGAAATGGGTGAGATTATTGCCAGTGCAAAAAGTAGCAAAGGTAATATATTAATTCCTGCTTTTACCGTTGGTCGAACACAAGAGTTACTCTATGAATTTAAGAAACACTTTGAGCCTTGGCAACTAGGTGATTGGCAAATTTTTCTCGATAGTCCAATGGGAATAAAGGCGACCAATATTTATGCTAAACACCGTGAAGTTTATGATAAAAAAGCGATAAAGGTAGAGCTACATCATGATGGAATATTTGATTTACCTAATCTACATATGTCAGAAACAACAGAATACTCAATGAAAATCAATCAAATTAACTCCGGCGCTATTATTATTGCGGGTAGCGGCATGTGTACAGGTGGCCGAATTAAGCACCATTTTAAACATAACATTTGGCGTGAAAATGCTCATGTGCTTATTGTTGGCTTTCAAGCCAGAGGAACATTAGGTCGAGCGCTTGTTGATGGCTGTGAAAGTATTAATTTATGGGGAGAAAAAATACAAGTGAAAGCGAATATTCATACCATTGGTGGCTTTTCCGCCCATGCTGATCAACAAGGCTTACTTGATTGGTATCAAGGTTTTGAAAATAAACCTCCGGTAGTACTCGTTCACGGCGAAGAAGAAGCAATGGAAATACTAGCACAAAAATTAAAACATCAACATCAAGTTAAGGTTGTCCAAGCAAGCTATAAACAAAATATTATTATCTAACAACTAGGAGAATTTTATGTATAAGCATATTTTATTTGCCACCGAACTTAATGAAACTAAAAGCTACATAGAGGATAAAGTCAGGGAATTACAAAAACTTACTCAAGCAAAGCTTAGCGTCATCCATGTGATTGAACCTATACCTAGCGCTTATTATAGTGGCGAATATGGTATTATTTCTGGTGCAGATTCTGTAGATGGCATAGGTTCTACTAAAATATTAGAAGAGCGATCCAAAGAGGTATTACAGCCTTTGGTTAAAAGGCTCAATATTACAGAGCAAGATTTACATATACCCACAGGACATGCCAGTGGGGAAATATTAGCCTTTGCGAAGAAGGAAAACGTTGATTTAATTATAACGAGCAGTCATGGTGTGCATGGTTTACAACTTCTATTAGGCTCTACCACTAATGCCATTTTACACGGGGCAAAATGTGATGTATTAGCCGTGCGGTTAAAGGAATAAAAACAATTTTGATGGCCAATTATAGAACCATATTTAAGCAATAAAGGCATATTCACCTTTGTTGCTGTTTTTTTGCCACAAGCTAGCTTAACTTTCGACTCTAACCGATAAAATATCACAATGAACATTATCTAATATTTTCTCAACTGTATTACCGACAAAGTTAATAGTATCGCCCATACCCATAATGAGTAAATCAACTTGGTACTTATCAACGAGTTTTGATAATTCATACTCAACCAAGCCATCAATTAGGTGAGTAGAAGCCTCATTAAAATCATAATCATCAAGTAAGGCATTAAATAACTTTTGATGGTGCTTTTGAATACCTTGTTGATAATATTCAAAGTTAGAATCCGCTACACTTTGATCCATATCTACCGAACTCATGCTCTGCCATAACGTCAAGCCCAACGATTGATAACAATGACAAACATGAACTGACGCCTCAAATAAAGCAACTAAACCAATGGTGGCATCTAAAATTGCACTGTCTAAACCTTGTGGTTTATCGTTGTTTTTAACTGGATCGACTGCAGCCATAATAGTGCGATAGGATAAACCCGTTGATTCCTTTGCTAACTCTTTCTTTGCTAATAAAAGCGGTACTTGACAATGTTGTAGCAAGCGCCAATCACTAGGATTAAACAAAACTTTGTTAATACTAGTATGTTGATGGGTAGACTTAACAACAAGATCAGTATTACAGCTTTTAATTTTTTTTAATACCGCTGCTGCCACATCTTTGTGCCAACAAGCATCAAGCTTTACCGTCAAACCTTGCTCAACCACACCGATAAGATAGGTTTCTAACCATCTAAATTTTGTAGCTAAATACTCTTTTTTCGAAGCCGCAATTTGTTCCTTATCAAAGCTCCAATGACTAACAAGCTGACGATGATAAGCGACCAAAAATAGCTCAATAGTTGCAGATGTTTTTTTGGCTATATTTACCGCCCGTAGTAATGCTACTTGTTGATCTGACATTGGATCCATAACCACTAAAATATGCTTGATCGATTTCATCATTGTTCTCCGTTGAATAACAAAAACATGAGCTTTCTAGTATAAATTAGCTGACAGCGCACTGTTTCGCAAAATAGAACCTTTAAAACTCACTAGACATGATCTAAAACACAGTCATTCGCTTGTTTTTTCAGCTATGCTAATTATGAAGTACTGTTTTTCCTTGTGTGCTGAATATATTTTATTTAGGAAAAGGATTCATCACCTTATGTTAAAACTAAAATCCGTTGCCATCGACACCTTCAAAGAAAATGTAGCCTACCTACACCGCGATTGTCCTCTATACCGAACCGAGGGTTTTCAGGCATTAATGAAACTAGAAGTTTACATAAAAGGAGATGGTGACCCTTTACTTGCGGTACTAAATATTGTTGATGACTGCGCTATCGTAGATATTAATGAACTTGGTTTAAGCGCTCAAGCTTTTAGGCAGTTAGACAAAGAGCGAGGAGTTAACGTAAGAATTGCGCCCGCCAAACCACCAATTTCTCTTAAAGCTGTACACCAAAAAATTGCGGGTGAAACGCTAAACAAAAATGAATTTCATCTTATTTGTCAAGATATATTAGAAAATCGCTATTCTAAGATGGAGATCGCTGCATTTTTAGTTGCCTGTAGCCATAACGGCTTAGAGCGTGAAGAAGTATTCTTTTTAACGAAAGCCATGGTCGATACAGGTAAAAGCTTGGACTGGGGCGAAGCTATTGTGGTAGATAAACACTGTATTGGTGGCATTCCAGGTAATCGTACCACCATGATAGTTATGCCGATAATAGCTGCCCACGGTATGCTAATGCCTAAAACTTCTAGCCGTGCAATCACCTCACCTGCGGGTACTGCTGATACCATGGAGGTATTGGCTAATGTAGAGCTTTCCATAGAAGAAATGCAAAAGGTTGTACAGCAACATCGTGGCATGTTGACTTGGGGAGGAACGGCAAGATTAGCGCCCGTGGATGATATTTTAATTTCGGTTGAACGACCATTATCTATGGACTCAACCGGACAATTAGTTGCGTCTATTTTATCTAAAAAAATAGCGGCTGGCTCAACTCATCTACTTATCGATATCCCCGTAGGCTCGTCCGCTAAAATTCATAATAATCAAGAGGCGTTAGCCTTAAGAAAATTATTTGAATATATTGGCGATCTCTTTGCTTTACATATCGATGTGGTGATTAGTGATGGCTCTCAACCCATCGGTAATGGTATTGGTCCTGCGCTAGAAGCAAGAGATGTACTGCAAGTTTTAAGCAATCAAAAAAACTCCCCTAGTGACTTACGAGAAAAATCTTTGCGCTTAGCAGGCAGAATTTTAGAATTTGATCCCGATATCAGAGGTGGCCAAGGTTATATTATTGCTAGAGATATTTTAGAATCTGGCCGTGCTTTTGAAAAGATGCAAGCCATTATTTCGGCACAAGGGGGGCAACAAAAAACACAAAGTAAGGCCGCTTTAGAGTACTCAGTGACTGCGCAAAAAAGTGGCTATATTTACGCAATAGATAACTTGAAAATAGCACAAATAGCAAGCCTTGCTGGTGCCCCTATAGATAAAAATGCAGGTATTAATCTAAGCAAAAAAGTAGGCGATAAAATAAAAAAAGGTAACACTCTTTTTACTATCTATGCCTGTTTTAAAAGTAATTTTGAATTTGCCACACAATTTGCCGATGAAAACGATGCTTATATCATAGAGAAAAACCCACCCTCGAAAGACGATAACTACTTTATTTGATTTTATACCTTAGGGGTTACAATGGCCATAATACTGGGTTTTGACGATTATTTACTTCCTGCTCAGCAGCTAGCCACAAGTTTATCGATCCCGTTTAAACAGGTTGAACTGCATCAATTTCCCGATGGTGAAACAAAAGTGACACTGCCGATAAAGTTGCCAAAGCACGTTATCATTTGCCGCACATTAAACCAACCTAATGCTAAGCTCATTGAACTGATCATAACGGCTTCAGCAGCAAGAGCCCAAGGTGTTGAGCACATAACATTAATAGCGCCCTACTTATGCTATATGCGCCAAGATATTGCTTTTAATGCAGGTGAAGCCATTAGTCAAAAAATAATAGGAAAATTACTTGATGATTATTTTGACCGTGTTATCACTATCGACCCACACTTACATCGCATCAATAATTTAAGTGAGGTAGTTCCAAGCAAGCAAGCCACTGCTTTGCACGCGGGTAGCGCCATGTCGGCCTTTCTACAACAACAGTTTAGTCAGCCTGTATTGATTGGCCCTGACGAAGAATCAGAACAATGGGTTAAAGCGATAGCCAAGTTTCACCAGTGGCATTATGCCATCGCGACAAAAGAGCGTTTTGGCGATAAGAATGTTTCTGTAACTCTAGCGACTCATGATAAAGAGAATACCAAAGAACTAAGCATAACCAATCGAGACGTTATCATTGTTGATGATATTGCCAGCTCAGGAAAAACCCTTGAACAAGCGGTCAAACAAATACAACAACAAGCACCTGCGAGCATTTCAATCATAGTGACCCATGCCTTTTTTGTTGATAACGCCATAACAAGGCTAACCAATTTGGGCGTCGCTAACATTTGGAGTTCAGACAGTGTACTGCATAGCAGTAATGCCTTTAGTATTGTAGACACCATAGCTGAACAACTGAGAACAACTTGATAAAACATTAGTTACTAAAACTATATTTTCCAATAGCTTAGCTAACTAAAAATATTTAAGGCACAAGGACTATAGGGGTAGCAACAAAAAAGTAAATATTTCATAATAACTCCTCTATACCCGTTACCATTCAAAGTGCGAGATTTCAGAGGGAATATTAAAAGTGCTTTAGGAAAGGCTTGCATATTAAACAATGGTAACGGGTGTAGACTAATTTATAGTCATTAATGATGAAAGTATTTATGTAACTCATCGACAACAATAAGAAATACAGCAATGCCAAGTAAACTAGACCACTGGCTTAATGACACCGGTGCTAACTGTAATAATTCGCGGATTCCTGGTGTATACATGGCTCCAATATGTATACTTTGTGCCGCCAACATACCAAAAATTAGAAATTTATTACCAAAAAAGTATTGTTTAAATATCGACAGCTTTTCAGAGCGGCTATTAAGCACATGTACGTTCTCAAATAATACCATCAATAATAAAGTAATATTACGTGCTTCTTGCTCTGCTACGCCAGTATCTATTTGCCATTTAAACACTGCAAAAGCTAAACATCCCATCACAATGGCATTAACGACAATACGTTCTACCATCAAGCGATTAAAGATAGGTTCATTTGGTGGCCGTGCAGCTTGCTTTAATTCATTGCCTTCAGCAGGTTCAAACGCTAGCGCGACATCTTGTATGCCATTAGTAACCAAATTAAGCCACAATAACTGCAATGGAAATAAAGGTAAAGGTGTACCAAAAAGCAAAGAAAACATCACTAATAATATTTCTGCTGCGCCAGTAGAAATCAATAAAAAAATAACTTTACGAATATTGTTATAAACAATGCGCCCTTGAGTAATACCATCAACAATTGAGGCAAAGTGATCATCGGTTAGAATAATATCGGCACTTTCTCTCGCCACATCTGTACCTCGAAATCCCATGGCAATCCCGACATGAGCGTTATTTAAGGCTGGTGCATCATTAACACCATCACCAGTAACAGCAACAAAATCACCATCAAGCATAATTTGTTCAACTATTTGTTTTTTTTGATGTGGTGATATTCGAGCAAACACTTGAGTACTATGTACACAGTCACTAAATACTGTTTTTCCCTGAGCAAAGGCAAATGCTAACTGTTCACCAGTAACTGCAGCCATAGCCGTTGTTGCTATACCCGACTGTTTAGCCAAAGCCAATGCTGTTTTAGGATGGTCTCCAGTGATCATAGCAACTTTTATCTTTGCCATTTTACACGCGGCTACGGCCGAAATAACGTCATTGCGTAATGGATCTATCATGCCAACCATACCAATAAAGGTTAAATCAGTAAGTGCGTCTTCTAGATTATTAGGCAAAACTTCTAATACTGTATAAGCTATCCCCAAGACACGAAAACCGTCACTAGCAAGTTGGTCAACCTGCTGTTCTATATGAAACTGAGTACTTTCTCCCTTAGCAAAAGTGCACATAGAAACTAAGGTCTCAACGCTTCCCTTAACAAAAAGTACCTGCTTGCCTTGGAATTGATTAACGCTGGCGCAATAAGCGTTTTCTGACTCATAGGGGATCTGAGCTAATTCCTTATATCGAGCTCGAGTATGTTGATAATTGATATCAAATTTTGATGCCAACACTAAAAAGGCAACATCAACCATATCTCCCTGACCTTGCCAACCTTGTGTTGTTTTTTCCAAATAAGATTCATTTGCCAGCAAGCCTGCATTAACTAATAACTCCAGTGCTGTGTTTGATTGTTGACTGCCACCTTTTTCACTATGCTGAATGTTTTTCCTTAACGGTATATCTGTTTTTTCGACTAAGGGAACTACTTCTCCATGTAAATCTAAGCCCTCGCCTGTCACTTTAAATACACAACCATCAGCCAAAATTATATGCTGTATAGTCATTTCATTCACGGTCAGTGTGCCTGTTTTATCTGAAGCTATATAAGTACAAGAGCCCAATGCTTCTACCGCTAATAAGTTTCTAATAATAACTCGAACTTTTGCCATTCTTCGCATACCAATAGCTAGTGCAACAGTAATTGCAGCGGGTAAACCTTCTGGAATTGCTGACACAGCTAAAGCTACACCGAGTAAAAAAACACTACCAAGTTCGTCACCACGCGTTAAGGTAATAATAAAAATAAGGCTGATTAGAATTAATATGCCGTAAGTAATACGCAAGGTGAAGGCTTCAATTCTCAGTAATAATGGCGGCTTGGTTTGCTCACTTTCAATATCTTGAGAAATTTTCCCTATTTGAGTATTTTTGCCTGTAGCTATAACATAACCGCTACCGCGTCCATTAAGTACCACAGTGCCGGCAAAACAAGTTTGTTGTGTAGCCATTTCCGCTTTATTTTTATCTTTGTACCTTAGGGTAGAGTCAATATTATCTGTTGCTTTAGTGATGGCTTTATCAACGGCCATAGATTCACCCGTAAGCATAGACTCATCAATTTTAAGACTATTACAGGTATGTAATACCATATCAGCAGGTACTTTATCTCCAGGGGATAGTTGTATCAAATCCCCTGGCACAACTATTTGGCTGTCGATTTTTATCGGTTTATCATCACGAATAACATTGGCATAGGAAGGCACCATTTTTTTTAAAGCACTGGCTGCTTTTTCAGCAGAATACTCTTGCACTGTGCCGATAATGGCATTAATTAACAATACCGCAAGAATAAAAGCAGCATTGATATTTTGCCCAAGAAAATAGGATAAAATTGCCGCGGAAAATAATACATAAATGAAAGGCCCTTTAAACTGACGCAGAAATATTAACATCATGCTTTGCGCTTTAGCTTCAGGCAAAACATTCAAGCCAAACTTAGCTAATGCTTTTTCAGCTTGCTGCTTAGTTAAATTTTTTGGGTAGGAAATCACTATCTATTGGTGAGTTGTTTAGCAACGTCAGGAAAAATAACTTTCATTGCCTGATAAAATATATTCAGCTCGTCATTATTAACCCCATCGACCCCAATCAGCTGATTTAGTTTACTCATGCGTGTCATATGCAAATTTGGAGTATCTTTAAGGTAGCTGTTGACGGTTAGTAAATCTGATTGTAAGTCACTTTTTAGATTTTTCACATAGCCATAAAGAGTCATTACTTGTTGTTCTGACAAATGAAACTCGTTTGCCTTAATAAGTTTGAATTCTTTCTTTTCACAATTGTTTTCAATACCGTCAACACTAATTACGCTGTACAAAAAAGAGCCAAGAGCAACATGAATAACCTCGGAGTCAGCATGTTCAAATAATTGACTTTCTTTGTTTAAAGTTTCTAACCAATGTTTTAATGATTCGAACATGCTTTACTCCTGTTCTCATATTGTTATTGAAATTAACTAACCTAAGATCCAACCAAAAAAACTGAACTTTTAATGGCAATACAGCCTTTTTTTATCCATAGCAAAGCCATAACAACATCCTCTCCCTCACTGTTGATAATATTAGGTAGCTTTTCAACCAGCCCAATATTTGCACTATCAAATTCATAATAGCTTGTGTAATTGGCATAGGGATCTGAAATTAGCATTAACTTATTGGCATCATAGGGGTGTTTCCTTACGGCACCTGAAAAAGCTACATGTTCATTTTTAAATTCGTTGATGTCAAAAGTAAAATGATATTTGACTAGATTTGTACTTTGAGATTCAATCAAAAAATAAGACATAAACCACCTTACTAAGAAATAAGCGCTTCAAAATATATTTTAGGCTATTAATCGACATTTCGTCGGTAAATAATGTGATAAACAAAAGCAACAAATAAACTGCCACCGATAATATTCCCCATAATGACAGGCACCAAATTGCTAAAAAAACCTGTCCAAGTTATAGTCGCAACAGCCAAATTAGTGCTGCCAAAAGTCTGCTCCAACATAGCCAAAGGAATGAGGTACATATTAGCAATACAATGTTCAAACCCGGCAGCAACAAAAGCTGAAATAGGAAAAACAATAGCCACCACTTTATCAATTAAGCTGCGCCCCGCAAAGGCCATCCACACTGCCAAACACACCAAGACATTACATAATACCCCTTTAAAGAATGCGCTCCAAAATGGCATGCTAGATTTTATAATCGCTATTTTGATATATTGCTCAGCAATAGCACCATTATTCATATCATTATGACCAGAAAGAAATACTAATACTGCTAGGCCTACTGCGCCAATAAAATTAGCAAGACAGACAATAACCCAGTTTTTTAAGATATCGAGTGTAGATATTTTACCTTCGGCCCATGCCATCACCAGTAAATTATTGCCGGTAAATAATTCCGCACCTGCAACAATGACTAAAATCAAACCCAGCGAGAATGCTAGCCCACCAAATACCTGACTGGTGGCAAAACCTAAGGTGGCATCTGATTTTATCAAAACAAAATAAAGCCCACCCAAGCCGATAAATGCCCCTGCAAGAATACCTAACATTAGTAGCGACAAAAGTGGCAACTGTACTTTAGCAACTCCAACATTATTGATACGTTCGGCTATTTCTTTGGGAGAAAATGCATCTGAGCCAAATATTTCAGACATGGTAAATTCTCGAAATAAAGGATAAATAAAGTATAGATTAAATATAGACCAACAAATGTTGAGTTTATTATCATTTGATATGGATCATTTAATTCATACCTTATCTAAGCTAAAACTAGAGTAACTACTATACTAATAGCTTGATCAGCTGTTTATGTTTTTACCGCTTCTTATTAAGGAAAAGGTACTGCTATGTCAACAAAGCTTATTAATACACTCTGCCCATTTTGTGGGGTTGGTTGCGGCATTAACTTGAAGCTTGATAGCAACAACCAGCTTGTTGGTGTTGAACCCCAAAAAAATCACCCTATTAGTCAAGGAAAGTTATGTGACAAAGGTTGGAATACGGCCTATGCGATAACTTCACCAAAACGTTTAACGCAACCATTAAAGCGTGTTAATAAAACCTTTTATCCCATAAGCTGGCAAGAAGCATTATCCACCATTGCCGAGGAGTTACAGGGAGTTATCGGGCAATGGGGTAGTCAAGCTGTAGGGGTTATTAGCAGTGCTAGAGCCACTAATGAAGATAATTATGCTGCCCAAAAATTTGCCCGTGCGGTACTCAAAAGCAACAATATAGACCATTGTGCTCGAATATGTCACAGCCCAACAGTTGCAGGGTTAAAACAATCATTAGGCTCAGGCGCTATGACCAATAGCGCAAAAGACATTTTTTCTAGTGATTTAATTTTAGTTTTTGGCGCGGACCCTACCGAAAACCACAGCATTATTGGTGGACAAATAATACAAGCCCATTTACAGGGAGCACAACTCATCGTCATTGATCCAAGAGTAACTCGCCTAGCAAAACTTGCCAATCAACACATGCAGCTAAAACTTGGTAGCAACATAGCCCTGATCAATGCCATGCTTCATGTCATTATTGAAGAAAATTACTTAGATAAAACCTTTATTAAGGCTCGTTGTGATGGTTTCGAACATTTAGCCCAGCACGTTAAAAGCATCACGCCTGAGTCAGTAGAACAACTCACTGGCGTGAGTGCGCAATTAATTCGAATCGTAGCTAAGACTTACAGCCAAGCGAAACGTGCCATGATCTTTTATGGTATGGGTATCACTCAATACATGAGTGGCACCAATAATGTTATTTCCTTGGCTAATTTAGCGTTAACTTGTGGTCATATTGGCAGAGCTGGTACAGGGGTTAATCCTCTTAGAGGACAAAACAATGTTCAAGGTGCTTGTGATATGGGGTGCTTACCGAATGTTTACCCGGGTTATCAATGTGTTGATGATAAAAAGGCCCAAGAAAAATTTAGTCATGCATGGCATACCGAGGTAGCAAAAGCACCGGGGTTGACTTCATTAGGCATGACCAAGGCCGCCTTATCCGGTAGTTTTCGTGCATTATTACTATTTGGTGAAGATCCCGTGGTGACCGATCCCGATCAAAACCAAGTTAAATCGTCACTCAAAAATTTAGATTTATTAGTCGTTGCTGAACTCACTTTAACCGAAACAGCCAAGCTAGCCGACATAGTGTTACCCGCAGCTTCTTTTGCCGAAAAAGAAGGTACGTTTACTAATTGTGAGCGTCGAGTACAAAAATTAAACCAAGCTTTAGCGCCTGTTGGCCAAGCAAAAGGTGATTGGCAATGGTTACAATCATTGGCAAAAGAAATGGGCTCTGAGCAATTAAACTGGCAAAATTCTGAAGAAGTATTTAATGAAATTACCTCGCTAACCCCGCCATATCAAGCGATGAATTATCAAAAGCTTGATGATAATTACGGATTACAATGGCCCTGTACCAATAACAGTCCTAATGGCACGACTATCTTACATAGCACTAGCTTTCCTATTGGCAAAGCAAAGTTAATTGCGGTCAACCATAGTGATATCGATGAAATGCCCGATGAAGAATTTCCACTGCAACTAACCACTAATCGCCTGCATTTTCATTATGGTTGTGGATCAATGACCCGAAACTCACCTTTACTAGAAAGAGAAACACCCGCAGGTATCTTATTTATTAATCCCATTGATGCCGATAACCTAAATATAAGTCATTTTAGTGCGGTCAGCGTTAAATCACGTCGTGGTTATTTAGAAACAAGAGCGATACTCACCAATGATGTACCTGTAGGACTAGTGAGCATGCCATATCATTTTAAGGAGGCACCATCAAACCAATTAACGAATACCGCTCAAGATCCGGTCACTAAAATGCCGGAATTAAAAGCCTGTGCGGTAATGGTTACCGCATTAACTCAAGGACAAACACCAAAAACAATCGAGCAATTGCAGCAGGAGTCATAAGATGAAAATTTATTTAATTGATGACTTACAGTATTTGCAGCAGCACTTAGCTCAGAGTTATCAATTTCATCAAGTGGTAACAAACAGTGATGGTCAATGTCATTGGCAACAAATTGCATCAGCGGCAACTAAACCTGTAGTACATGAACCGTTAATTTATGAAAAACCGCAAAGTTCAGCCAAAAGCTTCTTTTTTGCCGAACAAGAAAGTGTACTAATCTTTAATGGCGAATACTTTCAAGAAACCTTACCTACGCCTAAGCCTTTTGTTTTATTTGGCGTACAAAGTTGTGATTTAACCGCCATTCATTATCAAGATCAATTTTTCAAAGACGATCCCTATTATCAAGCAAGACGACAACAATGCTTATTGGTAGGGCTTGATTGCATTAGCCCTTGTGAGCATGGCTTTTGTCCAACAGTGAATGCAGGACCTGGGGTAAAAGACGGTTACGCTGATATAATTTTACATTCATTAGTCAATAAACAATGGCTACTGATTGAACAAACGATTAAAGGCTCAAAAGCATTACAGGGCTTAGCGCTTACAGAAACACACTGGCATTATTTAACTCAAAGAGATTTAGTTTTACATCAATGTGAAAACGAGTTTCCTGACGATAAATATATAACCGATGGAATAAAAAAAATAAATTCAGGAGAGATATCCAGTGAGTTTTGGCGAAAATTAGCTATACAATGCCTTGGCTGCTCTGGTTGCACGACTCTCTGCCCAACTTGTTCTTGTTATGGAACAAGGGCAGTAAAACAAGACAACGATCATTTTAGTCAGCAGCGCTTTTGGGATTCTTGTCTTTATGAAGGTTTTCAACGAGAAGCAAGCTTTAATAACCCTTCTGCAGAAGCTGGTACGAGAGTACAGCGTTTTTGGCAACATAAATTTGGTAATGAGTTTTTCACAGAGTTTTCTCGCCATGGCTGTGTTGGCTGTGGCCGCTGTGAACAAACCTGCCCCGGTGTTATTGGCATACATTCTGTAATGAAGCGCCTTACTGAGGAAAAAGGACAAAAAAATGGGCAGGAGGATACAAATGCTTAACCATATTCCTGATAGCATTGAATTAGTTGACTATATTGATGACGGTGAGCAGGCTCGTCATTATCGTTTTCGCTTGTTAAATTTAAAGAAAGATCAAAATAAAAACCATCAGCATAACTGGCAGCAAGTACAACCAGGGCAGTTTTTTATGCTCAATGTACCTAGTGTTGGCGAAGCGCCATTCACCTTCACCGAGCCACCAAATGAGCAAGGAGAATTTAGGGCTTTTATTCGACAAATGGGACAGGTAACTTCAGCTTTGTTCACTATGCAGCGAGGTGATATTCTGGGTGCCCGTGGTCCTTTTGGACGTGGCTGGCCGGTGGATATTATTAACAACAATAAGACCCTCATCGTTGCCGGCGGATGCGGCTTAGCCCCCTTGGTAACCTTAATTGACAAACTTTCTGAAAAACCAGACAACAAACAGCAATTGGTACTAATTTATGCTGCTCGCAACAAAGCGACGCAAATGTTAACCCCAGAGCGTGCTCATTGGCAAAAGCAGATCAAAATATTTAACACCCTTGATGAATATCCACATACCAGTGAAGACGCCGGTGATGAGTTGCCGGTAACCACAGTTCAAGGTAGTCCTTTAATTATCTTGCCAAAAGCGCTCAGTACTTTTACTAGCCCACCAACAACAGCCCTACTTTGTGGTCCAGAGGGGATGATGAATAGCGTCGCTGCTTATCTAACTGACTATGGTATGGCAAGTGATGCTATTTTCCTCGCCCTTGAACGACGCATGCATTGCGCGGTTGGGTTATGTGGTCATTGTTATATTAACCATCAATATGTTTGTAAAAGTGGGCCGACCTTCAGCTGGCAGGCATTACAGCAACTAAACAGATTATAATTAAGATTTAGGGTTTGTTGATATTAGTGGATTGTTTTGCAGCTATTTGTTGAGTGTTTATACAAGACAGAGCCTTTTTCATGTGGTTGTTCAGGACCATATTTTGCTGCTTTGTCTAATAGGTTTCATCCGTGTAGCGTTACATAAAAAGATGATAAGGCAGTAAAAATCACCAAAAAAGCTGTTCGAAAGTTCAAGCTAAAAGCCAACGCCATAATTAATTTGGGAATTACCTGAATACAGAAGCTGACTTGGATAACCATAGAAT
>PJEL010002030.1_pt1 | contig 19175 bp, 22 predicted proteins | sample 1853271 | NCBI WGS metagenome assembly PJEL01 (sample SAMN08108733, study PRJNA415343) | Invertebrate metagenome, whole genome shotgun sequencing project. | host: Globobulimina | place: Sweden: Gullmar Fjord | collected 2015-08
ATTTTCATTCAACATTTATGATATACATATATATTGGATTCTAAAGCCCTTCTCTTGAACATATTTCATGATTTCCCCAGGATTATTTAGTGAAAAGTACTAGTGTAAAGCATAGGTGCATGAATAATTGTGGATATTTGATTATAATGGGCGTACATGATATGAATACCGAACTACCGGAAAAAAGAGAATATACGAGATCACAGTTATATTATCCATTGCAGTTGAAGCTTTCTTCTCCCAGGTTTCTGGACAAGACCTATAATGGATATATTAAAAACCTGTCTCTAAACGGGGTCTGTATCCTGCTTGAAGACAGGTACAAACGGTTTGACATGATCGAGTATCATGATTCCAGGATAGAACTCGAAATAGAGGTGCCGCAGGGAGAAAGCCTTTCTTTTAATACGGATATCTGCTGGACTAAAAAGTATGCTGAACAGCATAGGAAAGCTGTACTGGTTGGCCTGGAATTTAACAAAATAAGCGATCAAGAGCAGGAGCAGATCAAGGGGATCTCCAGGATAAGAAAAAGTGATGCGCAAGTGCTGCATACACTTTTTGATCAATATATGAAACAGATATCGTAGGGGCTGGCCCCCGTGCCTGCCCGGTTTTAAATTCCTAAGAAAAAAACAAAAGTTTAATAAACATCCGATGATACCTTATACTAGAAAGCAGCATTGCGCCGCCAAAACCGATATATATGATCGAAAGATAGTGTTTGGGCAGTGACGATCCTCTTAGTATCGTGCCCATGCCGATCATCACAAGTATGATCAGATAGCTCTTCCAGGGTTGAAATCCGAATATGCATACTTTGCCTTGTTTGGATTGAATGCGATCAATGTTTTTATTGACGAGTTTTAAAAAGCCGAAATGATGAATCATCAGGGACAGGGCGATTCCTGATGTTGCATACCATAGTGCATATTCAAGGTTAGGTACTGAGAGCCACTTTACTGCAAGATTACAAAGCATTAATCCTACTGCGCTCCAGAGGCCTCCTGAAATTGCGACAAGAATCCTCTTGTCAACAACAGGATCGAACTTTTTTAAAATGTCATGCATATAAATAGTCTACCTGAATCCCCGGTCATTGTTGAGCGAATATTTGAAAGAGCAGAAAAGTCACGATAGTACCGAGTAATGCCCCGACAATAACCTCGAGGGGCCTGTGGATTTTTTTGCTGACCCTGCTCTGCGCAATAAGGACCGCCAATATCAGCACCAGTATTGAATTTGTGAAATTCTGGCTTATTAATGTAACTATCATCCATATGGAAAAACCTACAGCCGCGTGTCCGCTCGGCATTCCCCCTTGTAATGGTTTTCCCCTCTTGAAAAACGTCTTTCCCACAACAACCAGTATCAGCACCATTACAATGGAGACTACAGCAATGTCACCTTTGACATGCTTCGAAATTTGGAGACCGCTCTGAAAAAACTCCTTTACTGGATTAAAGAGAATTACATATCCGATGATTACTGAACCTATGGCGGCTATTAGGACTGCACCTGCGGCCATATCTTTTATCGCCTTGGCCTTTGGATCGTATTCTTTAAACAGAACATCTGTAATAGTCTCAATCGATGAATTTATCATTTCGACCGAAATAACTACAATTGCCAGTGTCATTAACACCACGAAATCCGTCCAGCCTATCCCGGTCACAAATCCCGTTATAAGGACGATAATTGCTGCAATAAGGTGATAGCGCATATGGCGCTGTGTTTTTGCTGCGTGAAGTATGCCTTCAATGGCATAATTGGCGCTCTTAATCCATTTTTTTAATGGCATTGAAAATTTCTCGTTCTTTCTTTTGCATTGTTCGTGCCCTGCCCGGTGAATCAACATGGTCATATCCTAGTAGATGAAGTGTCCCATGAATTAAAAGCCGGTAAAGCTCATCATAAAAGCTTGTTCCGTATTCTTCTGCCTGGAATTCAGTCCTGGGAATGTTTATGACAATGTCTCCGAGGACCCTGTCAGTTTCATTGTTTTCCAGTGGTATGTCTGCTTCAAATGAGAGTACGTCAGTGCTTTTCCTGATCCCCCTGTACGTCGTATTTAATTCAGTCATTTTTTTGTCCCCGACGAACAGAATGCTTAATTCAACCGTTTGTTGTTTGAGACTGGAAAGAATATTGCCCGCTGTTATCTCAATCTCTTTCTTATTGAGAGATCGATACCTTTGCTGGTTTCTTATGAGTATCTTCATGTTCAATATCAAAGCCGGGATAACGGACTCGTTTGTGATACATGCTGGTCAGGAGGTATACAAAATTACTTCTGATCTCACGTATGTCCTTGAATGTCAGTTCACAGTTGTCAAGTTGGCCGTCGATAAAACAGTGGTTAATAATTTTGTCGACAAGGAGTGAGACCCTTGCCGGTGTAGTATCTGTTAGTACGCGTGAAGCGGCCTCAACCGCATCTGCCATAAGCACCAGGGCAGCAACGCGGCTCTGGGGTTTGGGTCCGGGATACCTGAAATCCTCTTCAGTTAGCGGGGTTTCATTGTTGTTTATGTCCTTTGCTTTCTGATAAAAGAAGGTCTGGACAGATGTACCGTGATGCTGTTGGATGATGTCTATAATTTCAGGCGGGAGCTTGTACTGTTTTGCGAGTTCAACTCCCTCCTTAACATGTGACATCAGGATAAGACTGCTCATGCGCGGAGCAAGTTTGTCATGCTTACTTACGGAGGCGAGCTGGTTTTCTATGAAATAATCCGGCATCTTGACCTTTCCTATATCATGATAGTAAGCGCTTACCCTTGCAAGTAAAGGGTTTACGCCTACTGCCTCAGCAGCGGTCTCAGCCAGTGTCCCAACCATAATGCTGTGATGGTAAGTCCCAGGGGCTTCAACTAAAAGCTCGCGCATAAGCGGTTGGTTGAGGTCAACAAGCTCAAGGAGGCTTATGTCCGTTGTGATCTTAAACGAATATTCAAAAACCGGCAGTAGCGCGGAGACGAGTGTTGTAACTGCAATACCGTTGATAAAAGCGGCTGCAGCGGCCATGAGGGCCTCTACAGTAAATAATTGGCCCCTGAAAAGCGTCATTAATAATGCGGTCAGTACACTGACAAGGCTCACTGCAAAACCGGCTTTCCAGATAGCCGAACGCTTTTTACATCTTATAACACCGAAAGCTGCAGTAAGTCCGGAAGCAAATACAAAAATTGAATAGAGAGGGCTGTTGATCCATACCCCTCCTATCAGGCTTGTTATGACCGTAAATACAATAGCGGTATGGACATCTATTAACAGGGCGGCAAGCATTGAACCTGTAGCTAGTGGAATAGTATATACAAGGATAAAAGGATCAATTACACCTATCCATTTAGTGAAACCTTCAAGGATATAATGTGTTGTGCGGCCGATAACGAGGTTGCCTGTAAGGAGTATACCTATGAGGAGGACTAATTTAAAGCCCTTTCTAATCTCAGGCTTGTAACGAACAAGGTCTTTGTAAAGGATGATCAGGAGCAGTCCGATTATAAGGGTTGCTCCGCTGATTGATTCAACTGAAAAGTCTTTGCCCCATACTATGGAGATGCTAAGGACGGCGGTGAAAACCGCGAGCAGGGCTATCTTGATAATGCCATCTTTGTCCAGCCTCGGCAGTTGTATTTTTTTGTTTTTTTGTTTACCGTTTGTCATCGCTTTTTATTTCGGCCTTTTTCGAACTTTTCATAAGCCTTTATTATTTTTTTTACGAGTCTATGTCTTACCACATCCCTTTCAGAAAAGTAAACAAACTGGAGTTCCTTAATGGTTGTGAGAATCTTTTTTATCTCAATTAAACCGGATGTTTTCCCTTCCGGCAGGTCAATCTGTGTAATGTCACCGGTAATAACGGTTTTTGAGTTAAATCCGAGCCTTGTAAGGAACATTTTCATCTGTTCGGAGGTAGTATTTTGAGCTTCATCAAGGATTATAAAGGAGTCATTGAGGGTCCTGCCTCTCATAAACGCAAGAGGCGCTATTTCGATAATTCCCTGGTCTATAAGCCCGGAGGCCTTTTCTGTCTCCATCATGTCAAACAGGGCGTCATAGAGAGGCCTCAGGTAAGGATTGATCTTTTCCTGCAGGTCGCCCGGCAAAAAACCGAGCCTTTCCCCTGCTTCAACTGCGGGACGAGCAAGGATTATCCTGCTTACCTGTTTTTTAAGCAGTGCGTTTATTGCCATTGCCATTGCCAGGTACGTTTTTCCAGTACCGGCCGGGCCTATTCCAATGACCATGTCATTCTCTTTTATTGCATCAATGTACTCTTTTTGTGTTTCTGTTCTTGGGACGATGCACTTTTTCTTCGAAGATACAGGGATGTTGCTTAAGAAGAAATCTTTCAATGATGTGGAAGACGACTGGTGCGAATCCGTTAAATCAGTGGAATCTGATTCAGGAACCATGGTTTGGGAAGGTAGATTGTTTTTTTCAGCATCTTCCATTGCCTTTAATGCATATTTTATATCTTCGGGGCTTATGGTATATCCATTTGAATTTATTGAGTAAAATTCCCGGATAAACTTTTTTGCTTTATGTACGGAATTTTTATCCCCTTGAAGAAAGATTTTATTTCCCCTGATTGAGGCGTCAATTCCAAGCGATTCTTCTATGACCTTCAGGGTATTATCCAGCCTTCCATATATAGATGAAAGGTCTTTTTCTTCACCGAAATCCAGTTCGAGCTTAACCGTAGCAATCTCCTTTACAATATCTAGATATTCTTGTATAACTTATTGTATTTAAAATATCAAGGATAAAAAGATGATTTAAATAGTCTGAAAGGTTCTAGAAAACCTTCAAAATAGTTTTGTTTTATCCAAATTTGAACAATGTAGAACCATATTGAACAATTTGGAACTACATTATTAACATAGCGTCTCCATATGAAAAAAATCTATATCCTTCTTTTTCTGATTCAGCATATGCATTTTTCAGGACATCAAGACCTGCAAATGCGGATGCCAGCATCATAGGGGTTGATTTGGGAAGATGGAAATTAGTGAGGAGAATGTCTACAATCCTGAATTTATATCCGGGATATATGAATATGGACGCTTCCCCTGGACCGGGCTTAATGATGTTGGCGGTATTATTCCCCGCAGACGACTCCAGAGTTCTGGTGACTGTTGTACCGACCGCGATAACCCTCCTGCCTTCAGCCCTGGCTGAGTTAATTGCATCAGCGGTTGATGCAGGGATTTCAAAATGTTCTATGTCCATTTCATGGTCTTTTATGTCTGTAACCTCAACCGGTTTAAAGGTGCCATAGCCAACATGCAGAGTTACGGTCTTTATTTCAATGCCTTTATCATTTAATGTTTGAAGGAGGTTTTCCGTAAAGTGCAGTCCTGCAGTGGGCGCTGCTATTGCTCCTTCATTTTGGGAATATACTGTTTGGTACCGGGCCAGGTCTGATGTAACGGCGTCTCTTTTAATATAGACCGGAAGAGGCATTGCACCTATTTCCTTCAGTACGCTTTTTATATTGCTGTCTGTATGGCCTTTTGATATTGGACCGGTATTGAACTTAACGGCTGCCAGGGTACCTTTAAGGCGTGAAACTTTTGCCGTAATTCCGTTTTTGAGAATAATATCACCTTCATGAACTCCTTTTACCAATGCTTCCCAGTTGTTTGTGGAGAGTTCTTTCATGAGGGTGATTTCAGCCTTCCCTCCTGATGGCTTCTTCCCGTAGAGACGTACTGGGATAACTTTTGTATCATTCAGGACAAGTAGGTCCCCTGGTTTGAGGTAATCGGCAATTGATCTGAAATTGCTATGTTCGATTGCTCTGTTTTTTCTGTGAAGCACGCATAGTCTGGAAGTGTCGCGTTTTTTCAGAGGGTGCTGCGCTATTGCGCTTGTCGGCATTTGGTAATCAAAATCAGAAATTTTCATTAGTAATAATGGACTAAAGGATCAAGTGATAAAATAATGATTAGTGGAAAATAATTTCATGAAATCATTTAGTTGTCAGACGAACCTGTCTGACTGTACAACTCCTTCGTATTTTGTATTGCAATGCCGGGAAAATAATAAGATAGTAAATTTATATAGTATTTCCCTTTTAGTTCACTCAGGTCTTCTGTTTTTCCTTTGCATGCTCCAGGATAAAGCTCTTTTACAGGCGGGGTTTGAAAGTCCATTACTATTCCCCTGGTTTCTTTTAATGCATATATAATTAAGAGTGCTTTATTGCTGTCTTCGTAACGCGGCTGCAGCACGTCGGAAGAGATATGGAAATTTTTACCTGCATTAACGGTTTTTTGGTAGTACGCATAAGTCCTGGATATTACGGTCTGTGCTTTTATGTCCTCTATTCCCCAGTCCAAACACATTTCCGATGCAACGGCAGCTTTCAGATAATCTTCCAGTAGAATTGTTTTGACGACATATAGTCCTTTATCGTCTTTTATGATCTCGAGATTGCCTGAATAAAACTGACCGTTTATAAAGACTTCTCCTGTTAAAAAATCAACAGTTTCATACGGTTCGGAAGGTGTTTGGCTGTCAGGTTTTTCGAGCATTAATACCTTGATTGTTTCTCCGGTAAGAGCAGGGCCGGCTGTGGGAAATATTAATGAGATTAGAATGATACAGCAGAATAATTTAAGTGATATTTTCATTTGCGTCCTATGAAATAAAAAATTATGCTTAATATGATACTCAGTAAAATGCTCGTAGCAACTGGGAAATAGAAAGTGAAATTCTTCTTTTGAATGACAATGTCTCCCGGCAGTTTGCCAAATAATGGCAATCCGCTATTTTTTAATAAAAGGAGCAGCGCCCCTATTGTTACCAATATTATACCAAGAACTATTAAGAACTTTCCTATGTGCTGCACTAAATCAGACATTGCCTGCATTATGCCTGCTATCTTTTTTGAATTTTAGATTTTTTTCTTTCTTCCCTGCTAAAAGCGCATCCGCAGTATTTCTGTCTGTAAAGTCCAAGGTCTTTTGAGAGAGACATGGCATCTCTGAAATACGGACGGTAATCCTTTAAATGAAAGGGTATATTGTATTTTTCCGCAAGGCTCTCCCCGGTATGTGCTATCTGTTCGAAGTCCTGGTATGGGCTTATCATGAGAGTGGTTGAAAAGGCATCAAAACCCTCTTTTGCCGCATGTTCTGCAGTCTTTTCAAGCCTTAACAAATAACAGGATTTGCAGCGTTCAGGAAATGGAGGGATATCCAGATTGTCCGGGATGTTAGAGCAGATTTCTTCTATCAGGGCTGTATCTTCAATGTTAAGAGGCCTGAAGAAATCAACTGGGGTAAATTCCTCCCTGAAGATCATGTCTATGTCCCACTTTTGAGATAATAGTTTTACAGAATTGATTCTTGAAGTATATTCGTCGTGCGGGTGAATATTGGGGTTGTACCAGAAACCTGTAAAATCATGTTTTTCTTCCCTGAGTATTTTTACTGGATAAAGGGCGCAGTTGCTGCAGCATATATGTAATAATATCTTCACGAACTAAAAAAGGCCGTCCTCTTTTTTATTGATCCCAAAGTGTTCATACGCCAGTCTTGTGGCTACCCGGCCCCTTGGGGTCCTCTCGATAAACCCTTCCTGCATAAGGTACGGTTCATAGACGTCCTCGATAGAGTCTTTTTCTTCCCGGATTGAAGACGCGAGGGTCTCCAGTCCAACCGGTCCACCGCTGTATTTTTCGATTATCGTTAGTAGTAGTTTCCTGTCCATATCATCAAAGCCCATCCGGTCAATCTCCATGGATTCGAGGGCGTCATTTGTTATCTTAACGGTAATCGTTCCGTCACCCTTTACCTGCGCAAAGTCCCTTGTGCGCCGCAGCAGTCGGTTAGCGATTCTAGGCGTGCCGCGTGATCTTTTTGCGATCTCGAGAGCTGCGTCCTGTTTGATATCTGATCCCAATATCTTTGCCGAGCGTAAAATTATCTGTTCAAGATCAGCAGGGTTGTAGAAATTGAGACGGTTTATAATGCCGAAGCGGTCTCTCAGCGGGGAGGTCAGGAGACCTGTCCTGGTTGTTGCCCCTATTAGTGTGAATCTCGGCAGGTTTAGTTTTAAAGATCTGGCGCTCGGGCCCTGTCCGATAATTATGTCGAGATTATAATCTTCCATTGCCGGGTAGAGTATCTCTTCAGCTATTCTCGGGAGTCTGTGGATTTCATCAATAAAGAGCATGTCTTTTTCGCCGAGGTTCGTAAGTATTGCCGCAAGGTCACCCGGTCTTTCAAGTACAGGGCCGGAGGTCACTTTCAGTTCAGCCCCGAGTTCAGCGGCTATTATGTGGGCAAGGGTTGTTTTCCCTAGTCCGGGAGGTCCGCAGAAGAGTACATGATCAAGGGCTTCGTCGCGCTGTTTTGCGGCCTGGATATAGATTTTCAGATTTTCTTTGATTTTCTCCTGGCCCACATATTCATCGAAAGTCCTTGGTCTGACGCTCAATTCATAATTGATCTCTTCAGGCCTGACTTCAGGTGCGATGCTTCTTTCGGGTATATCTTCCATTATTTTTCCGTTAGATGTTTTAGCGCTTCTCTAATTATTTCTTCTATTAATGCAGCGCCGCTTTTCACGGCTGATTCAACCGCTTTTTCTGCGGATTGTATTTTATAGCCCAAATTAACGAGGGCGGATACTGCGTCATCTGAGGCTGATGGTTTTGGTTGAGAAGATGAATCTTCACTGCTTAATGATGGCAGTTTGCCTTTAAGTTCAAGTATGATCCTTGAAGCCGTTTTTTTGCCCAGCCCAGGGATTGTTGAAAGAAGGGCGACGTCTTCACTGTTGACAGCCTTGATAAACTTATTTGCGGGCATGCCTGAAAGGATTGCGAGTCCGAGCTTTGGACCTATTCCGCTTATTCCGATGAGTGTTGTAAATACCTTCTTTTCCTCTTCTGAGAGAAATCCGAAGAGTTGCAGTGTGTCTTCCCTGACATGCGTATATATGTGGAAGAAAGCGGTTTCGCCTGTTTCAGGGATATCTACAAGGCTGCATAGTGGAATCGAGAGATGGTAGCCGATGCCGTTTACTTCAATTATTATTCCTTCAGGTTTTTTGGACTGGATAATGCCTCTAAGGGACGCTATCAAATTATTTCCTCCGCTGGATTTCTAGAATAGAATAGCAGATAATAGAGGGGAATTGCCACGGGTCGCACCCTGTACACACAAGGCAAGGGCAGGCACGGGGGGCTGCCCCTACGAGCAAATAACACCATATTATTATATGTAAAAGGAGATAGCGAATGACTGACAGAGAAAAATCTTCACATGAAATAGATTATGAAATATTTGGTGATGACATGCAGTTTGTAGAGGTTGAACTCGATCCGAATGAAACTGCCGTTGCTGAGGCCGGTTCAATGATGTATATGGACTCTGGTATACAAATACAGACAATCTTTGGAGACGGCAGTGAAAAGTCAAATAGTATAATGGGGAAAATATTTGGTGCAGGCAAGAGAATATTAACAGGTGAATCCCTGTTTATGAGTGCCTTTACTAATAACGGCTCCGGCAAGCAGAGGGTTTCCTTTGGTGCGCCTTATCCCGGGAAAATAATCGCTCTGGATCTGTCCGAACTTGGCGGAGAAATTCTCTGTCAGAAGGACGCCTTTTTATGCGCGGCAAAAGGGGTATCTATAGGCATAGCCTTTCAGAAGAAACTCGGTGTCGGTCTCTTTGGCGGAGAGGGATTTATATTGCAGAGACTACAGGGAGACGGTTATACGTTTGTGCATGCTGGAGGTTCCATAATAGAGAAGAATCTCAAACAGGGTGAGACACTTAAAGTTGATACAGGATGTCTTGCAGCATTTCAGTCGAGTGTGGGGTATGACATAGAATATGTGGGCGGAATAAAAACTGCCATCTTCGGCGGTGAAGGATTGTTTTTTGCTAACGTGCAGGGGCCTGGCAAAGTCTGGCTCCAGTCCCTGCCATTCAGCCGCCTTGCTGACCGTATTATTTCTTCCGCTCCATCGGTCGGAGGGCAGAGCAGGGGACAAGGTTCCGTGTTAGGCTCGATCGGTGATATGATCGGAGGAGACCGATAGAGAGAAATTCCAAAATACAAGTAACAAATAAATCTCAAGCATCAAATATGAAACGCCTGAAATTTCGGTTATTGGAATTTGGAATTCATTTGTTATTTGGGGCTTGTATTTTGATATTTATGAGGTGACGAATTTATGTGGCATATACTGAGCGCGAGTGCGTCCGTGCGGTCTTCAGTAAGAGGCCCGAGTGACGGATCCAGGTTCAGTATCCTCTTTACCATCTCCTGTACCTGCCTCTTTTCAGCCCTGCCATAGCCTGTCAGGGCCATCTTGACCTCTGTCGGGTTGTACTCGAAAAGTGAAAGTTCGTTCTGTGCGGCAAGAAGTAGGACTATGCCCCGAACCGAACCGAGCGTAAGGGCCGAGCGTATGCTTTTATGGTAAAATATTTTTTCGAGACTTAGTTGATCAGGTTTGTATTCATTAATTACTGAGAGAAGAGAGTCGTAAACTATTTGGAGCCTGTTAGGCAGAGGGTCTTTCTTTTTCAGCTTTATTTCGCCTGAGGTAACGTGAATAAGTTTTGAGTTGTTAACTGAATCTACAATCCCATAGCCGCAGCATATGGTCCCGGGATCTATGCCTATTATGCGCATAAACCTGTCATGGTGACTTTATTCCAGTTCCGCCATAATTTTATCATCAATGTCGAAATTGGCATATACATTCTGCACGTCGTCCAGGTCTTCGAGCCCGCCCATTAACTTCATCATTGTTCCTGCCTCCTTGGCATTTAGCTCTACATAATTCTGGGGGACAAATGTTATCTCTGCATGGCTAATCGTGATGTTTTCACCTTCAATGTGATCTTTGACTTTGTGAAGGTCTTCGGGTGCGGTTGTGATTTCATAATTCTCATCGTCAGGCTCATTCTTAAAATCATCCGCGCCAGCGTCAAGTGCAGCTGACATGATTGTATCTTCATCGCCCGCATTTTTCTCAACGAGCATATAACCTTTTTTGTCGAACATCCAGCCGACACATCCTGTTTCACCCATGTTGCCGCCGTATTTGGACATGATATGCCTGACTTCTCCAACTGTCCTGTTTTTGTTGTCAGTAAGCACTTCTACCATAATAGCAACCCCGGCCGGTCCGTATCCTTCATATATTGTCTCTTCATAGTTTGCACCGGACGTGTCTTCCGTACCTTTTTTAATGGCACGTTTAACATTTTCCGAAGGCATGTTAGCCGCCTTTGCTTTTTCCACTGCAAGGCGAAGTCTGGGATTCATGTCGGGATTTTCCCCGCCTGATTTTGATGCTATGGTTAATTCCTTTGAAATCTTTGAAAAGATTTTACCTTTTTTGGCATCAGCTGCGCCTTTTTTGCGTTTGATCGTTGACCATTTTGAATGACCTGACATAGTTCTGAAACACTCCTTATTGAAAAAGTTGTTAAAATTATAAGCAATGGACTGTTCGAAAGGCAATATGAGGTAGTAAATAATGCTATATGCTTGTTTATTTCTCTTTGTTTGTGATATCTTTCAATGAGACGCACCAGGATTACTTCATTATTAACAACAGGTTAATTAAATTATCAAATTCATGAAAAAAGCACTTATTATATTTGCGAAGGCACCGGTCCCGGGGACGGTGAAGACTAGATTGCAGGTTGATCTGGGGGCTGAGAAAACGGTTGAAGTCTACAAGTCCTTTGTTGTTGAGATATTGTCTCAATGCGCAAAATTGAATGGTGTAGACAGGTTTCTTGGTTGTGCTCCTTCAAAGAGCGATCCTTTTCTCAAAGGGCTGGCAAAGAAGTATGACATGCAGACCTTTAACCAGAGGGGGGACGGTCTGGGTACCAGGATATTTAATGCCCTTAAGTATTGCTTCAAAAAAGGCTATGAAGAGGTTGTCCTTATAGGAAGTGACAGCCCGTCAATTCCTCTTGGATTCATTAAAAAGGCATTTGCTGAACTCGAGAAAAAAGATCTTGTGATCGGTCCCTGTCTTGATCGTGGTTTGTATCTGATAGGTGCGAGTAAAGAGAAGATCAATATTATGTCACGCAAGATAGAGCTTGATACTGGGGAAGATGTAAATGTTGTCCTGAGCAGAACCGCTGAGAATGGCTTTGCTCTTTCGATGCTCCCGTTCTGGTATGATGTTGATAATATTGACGGTCTTAAATTCCTGGAGAATCATCTTACTTTCCTGAAAAAGAAGATTCCATATAAGATATAGTTTTCCTACCAATGTTTCGCACAAACCAAAATAGCAGCCATTTCTCAAATTATTTAACTCGATAATTATAATCAAAATATGCATATGGCTTTTGGAAAAATATGCTTGTATTTAATTGCTAATCTGAATTGCGTTTAAGGTATCGAAAATTATTTGAGAAATGGCTGCTATTTTGGTTTGTGCTTGTGAAGTATTGTGTAACTGCATGCTTAATATTACATTATAAGGCCACTTGACATAAACCATATCAAGTGATATGGTAATGAATATGTAGTATATAAAATCTTAAGAATAGGAAAAGGAATAGAAATGGCTTCTGGTGCACAGGATTATTATGATCTTCTCGGTATAAAAAAAGGTGTTGATGAAAAAGAGATAAAAAAGGCTTACAGGCGTCTCGCGCGCAAGTATCATCCTGATCTGAACCCGGGGGACAAGGGGGCCGAGAAGAAGTTTAAAGAAATCAATGAGGCATATGAAATACTGAGCGACTCCAAAAAGAAGGCTGAGTATGACCAGTTCGGAAAGACTGATTTTAGCGGCGGCGGTGGTTTTAATGGTTTCGGGAGCCAGGGGTTTGGCGGTTCTGAAGATATGTATTCCGATTTCTCTGACCTGTTCCGTCATTTCAGACAGGAAGATCAGGTAATAAGAGGTGACGATCTTTCTACCCGTATTGATATTTCTCTGGAAGAGGCTTACCAAGGGGTAACAAAGCAGATCAGGTTATCAAGGGCGGTCTCGTGTAAAAGCTGCAGAGGAACAGGGGCAGAAGCATCTCAAACCTGTCCATCCTGTAAAGGTGCTGGATCTATAAAACAGAGCAGGGGTATGTTCAGAATGAGTCAGCCATGTCCTTCCTGTAATGGCAGCGGAAAAGTAGTAACAAGGGTTTGTAATGCTTGCAGGGGCAATGGAAGCACGGTCAAGGCTGAGACTATCAAGGTCAAAATACCGCCTGGTGCCGACACAGGGAGCAGGGTCAAACTTAAGGGCATGGGTGGTGCAGGTATGAAAGGCGGCCCGGCAGGTAATTTATTTATAGAATTAACCGTAACACCGCACCCGTTGTTTAAACGTGAAGGTAATCACCTATATGTAGATGTTCCGATAACAATTGGCGAGGCGGTCCTTGGTGGAAAGATCAAGGTCCCGACGCTGGACGGAAGCGTTACAATGACACTCCCTCAAGGAACGGACAGCGGGAAGAAATTCAGGCTCAAGGGCAAGGGGATTCCGAATAGACAGACCGGCAAAGCAGGAGATGAGTACGCGATAATAAATATAGTTGTACCGAAAAAAATAAATGAAAAGACAAAGGAAGCGTTGGAAGAGATTGGAAAGGCATATGAATAAAAGTTTGAATCGCTTGAGTCGTTTGAACGGTTGGAACGATTCAAGCGACTGGAACGATTCGAACGCTTATTTAAGAGGTTATTATGGAAGATAAAAAAAGGCCTTTATTTATGATAGGAGTTGTTTGCGAGATGTTTCATGTTCATCCTCAGACCCTTAGATTATATGAAAAAGAGGGCCTCTTGCAGCCCCAGAGAGTTGGAGGGGCACGTCTCTATTCCCACGAGGACCTGGAACGTATCAGGATGATTGTGAACCTTACAAAGGACCTCGGTGTTAATCGTGCCGGAGTTGATATCATTCTTAGAATGAGGCGGAGGTTTGAGGCACTCCAGACGGAGATGGAAGAGATGATGGGGTATCTTGAAAAAGATATAAGGAAAGAATTCAGGGACAGGATAAAAGAGGTTTTTAATGAAGATTAAGTTGAAGCTGTTTTTGAATTCCGTTTTTGGAGGTAAAAATGAGACCCGATAAATTTACGGTAAAGAGCCAGGAAGCCATTCAAAAGGCACAGGATTTTGCTCAGAGTAAGGGAAACCAGCAGGTTGATGTAGAACACCTTCTGTATGTTCTGCTTGAAGAGGGTATTGCCCTTGAGATCATAAAAGCAATTGGTCTGAATATTCAGTCCCTGATAAAGGAAGTCGAGGCGAAAATAGAGAAAATGCCGAAGGTCCTCGGGCCGTCTCCTGTTGGACAGCTCTATATAACACAGGAATTGAAGAATGTTTTTGATAAGGCCCTCCAAGAAGCTGAGTATCTGAAAGATGATTATGTAAGTGTTGAGCACTTGCTGCTGGGGATTATCAAAACGAAGAGCAGTTCTGAAAAAATACTTAAAAAAATGGGAATTACTCATAACAAAGTCCTTGGATCAATGCGTGATATAAGAGGCTCTCAGCGAGTAACCGATCCTGAGCCGGAAGATAAGTATCAGGCCCTTAAACGATATGCAAGAGATCTGACGGAGTTAGCCAAGCGTGGTAAGCTCGATCCTGTCATAGGAAGAGATGATGAGATTAGAAGGGTGATACAGGTCCTTTCCCGCAGAACGAAAAACAACCCTGTTGTGATTGGTGAGCCAGGTGTTGGTAAGACAGCGATTGCCGAGGGACTTGCACAGAGGATCATGTCCGGGGACGTTCCTCAGGGTCTTAAAGACAAACAAGTCGTTTCCCTTGATATGGGCGCGCTGGTTGCAGGCGCTAAATTCAGGGGTGAGTTTGAAGACAGATTGAAGGCAGTCATAAAGGAAATTGAAGAGGCCCAGGGCAGTGTAATCCTGTTTATTGACGAACTGCATACAGTAGTAGGCGCAGGAGCAGCAGAAGGGGCGATTGATGCATCCAATATGCTAAAACCTGCACTTGCGAGAGGAGACTTGAGATGTGTGGGTGCGACCACCCTTTCAGAGTACCGGAAGTATATTGAAAAAGACCCGGCACTCGAAAGGAGATTTCAGCCGATATTTGTGCAGGAGCCGAATGTGGAAGATACAATATCGATATTGCGCGGGTTGAAGGAAAGGTATGAAGTCCATCATGGTGTAAAAATAAAAGATTCAGCACTTGTATCAGCTGCTCTTTTGAGCAACAGGTATATATCGGACAGGTTCCTGCCGGACAAGGCGATTGACCTCATTGATGAATCAGCGTCAAAACTGAAGATGGAGATAGACAGTATGCCTACGGAACTTGATGAGCTCGAGAGAAAATTGAGACAGCATGAGATCGAAAAGCAGGCGGTAATGAAAGAAAAAGATGAGGCATCAAAAGAGAGACTCGGAAAAATTGAAGAAGCGATTGCCGTATTCAGGGAAAAAAGGGACATATTAAAGACTCAGTGGTTAAGTGAAAAAGAAGCCATATCCAAAGTGGGTGCTATTAAAGAAGAACTGGAACAGACAAAGATTGAAGCGGAAAAAGCTGAAAGAGAAGGGGACCTTAATAAGGCAGCTGAGCTGAAGTACGGTAAACTTATTGAACTTCAAAAACAGCTTGATGAAGAAAATGTGAAACTCCTGGAGCAGGAAAGCTCAAACAGGATGCTGAAGGAAGAAGTCGACGAAGAAGACATAGCTGAGATAGTTTCAAAGTGGACCGGTATTCCGGTCAGCAGGATGATGGAAGGGGAAGTCGAAAAGCTCCTGAAGATGGAAGAACGGTTGAGTCAGAGAGTAGTTGGACAGGACGAGGCGATAAAAGCGGTTTCAGACGCAGTCAGAAGATCCAGGGCAGGTATCCAGGATCCTGATAGGCCGATTGGTTCCTTTATCTTTCTCGGGCCAACAGGCGTGGGAAAGACTGAGCTTGCAAGGGCGCTTGCAGAGTTTATGTTTGACGAAGAAGACGCGATGATCAGGATTGACATGTCAGAATATCAGGAGCGTCATACAGTCTCAAGGCTTATCGGAGCGCCTCCGGGATATGTCGGTTATGATGAAGGGGGGCAATTGACTGAGGCCATAAGGCGGAGACCATACGCTGTAATTCTCTTTGATGAAATTGAAAAGGCCCATCCTGAGGTTTTTAATGTGCTCCTTCAGCTCCTCGATGACGGGAGACTTACCGACGGTCACGGCAGAACAGTGGACTTCAGGAATTGCGTAATAATAATGACGTCGAATATCGGAAGCGTGCATATTCAGGAACTTCTTACCGAGTGGTCAGAGGAAAAGCAGATCCGGAAAAGTATAATGGAAGACCTTAAGGGTTTTTTTAAGCCAGAGTTTTTAAACCGGTTGGATGAGATAATAATTTTTCATGCCCTTACCAAAGAATTGCTAATAAAAATTGTTGATATTCAGATTGATCATATGAAGCGTTATTTGAAGGAAAAGCAGATTGATCTTGAACTGACTGACAGAACAAAGACATTCCTTGCAGAGATTGGATATGATTCACTATATGGAGCCAGACCCCTTAAGAGGGCCATCCAGAAGGAAATACTGAATTCTCTTGCTACAAAGCTACTGGAAGGTGCGTTCAAAAGCGGAGATTTAATCGTGGCCGATATACAGGAAGAACAGGTTGTTTTTGAAAAGAAAACGATTAAAAACAGAGAAGGTATACCAGCTAGCTGATGCTGTTCACAATAAAAGAGCAAGAATGATCCAGAGAAGTTTTGAGAGATACTGACCCGGACTTTTTTGTTACTTGACTCTTCTGATTCCGCCAGAGAGTATAGCAGTTCTGAGCAGGGCCTTCTTTTCTTTACGGCGGCTCTTTACCTTAAGGGAACTGATAAATCTGGAATAGGTATTCAAGCTTTTTTTAATTAATTCATTTAACATTGTTTTCCGGAGCAATTATTCTGCTCTTTATAGTATATTGACAATAGACAGATCTATTGCTGTTCTAGTCTTATTATCGGTTTTCTCAATATAATTCTTTAGTTAATGTTTTATAGTTAAACAATAACCTTCTCTTTCAGTTCTCTCAGGATTGTCAGGCTTCTGTCTGTCTCCTCAACTTCGTTCAATTCAAGAAAGACATTGATATCAGGTTTTATCCTGACCAGCTCTTCCAATGCGGCAATTTCCCGGCAGTTGCTGCTTAAAGGCCAGTGGTCTGTAATGCCGCCCCGCAGACCATTGTTTCTGTGCATATGTACAAATTGAGTATTCTGGATGTGTGTCTTATCGAGAGTTTTTATGAACTCTATTGAGTCAAGGCCTGATGATTCGATATGACCTATATCCAGGGTGATGGATTCGGCAAAATTGGACCAGAACCATGGCGCGTCTGCGGTATCTGCGGCGTTTTCCAATGAGACAGTTGTTATATCTTTTAGTGTTTTGAGGGAGTTCCTGAAGCGGACCTCGTATGGACCTGAGAGACGTTTGCTGTCAGGAGTTCTCTCGTCATGAAGAAGAAACGCAAGGTCAGTCAGCTCAGCCATTTTTCTGAGGTCCTCAAACATATCGTCATTTAAAAGTGAATAACCTACGGGATGGATGACATAAGGCATTCCAGCCTGTCTGCAAGCATTGACGCAGTCCATCATGAATTTAAGATTGTCCTTCACCCCATGGTATAAGGAAATTTGCAGAATATCCGCATCCCATAGACCCACCTCTTCAGGATATAAAATTCGCGTACCTATTTTCATATGTCTATATTAACGAAATAAGGGAAAATTTAATGGTTTTTGATTGCCGGAATAGTTAGAAAAAATGTGCCGTGACACATAGTTGGTGAGACATAAGCGGGGAACTACAAAAAAACTCTTATTCAAACAGGTCGGAATGAGCCCCCGTTCTTACTAGACAAAGTTCACTCCCTTCTATGCGATAAATAAGCAGCCAATCAGGTTCAATATGACATTCTCTACAATCCTTCAAGGTCCCTTTGAGTTGATGATCTCTGCTTTCTGCAGGCAGTTTTTCTGCCTTGACCAAAAGATTAATGATTTTCTTCAGCTTGATAATATCTTTATTACGTTTAAGCGCCCTTTTAACATCTTTTTTAAATTGTGTGTCGCGTCTGATTGATCTCATTAGATTCCAAGATCATCATAAAGCTTTTTAGGCGTGGAGAATACTTTACCCTTGCCCTGTCTCGAGTTCTCAATGGCTTTCATTGTCTTTGCATTAGGGATTCGAAGTTCAAAAGGCAAACCATGCTGGGCAATAACCTGCCTGTAAAATAATTCAAAAGATCCGGAAACAGACAACCCTAATTCGATAAGGATATCTTCCGCCTTCTTCTTGATTTCAGGATCTATCAATGCTCTGGCAGTTGCTGTTTTTGTTGTTCCCATTATTCATCCTCCTCTTCTTACGTATAGCATATTATATGCTATCAAGTTAAGAGTTGTCAATAAATATCTTTATCGATACTATTTAATAATTTAAATTGTACACTTTATTGCAGATTTAAAATTTAGAGGTAAGCTGAAATTGTCCCGTGCAATTGCCTCTGATTTTTTAACGGCCTCAGATACTGGCTCTCGCTGAAAGGTAATACCCGGACATCAGGTACTTAGCTTCTTCAACAACATTGATAAACAATCAATATTCGTCTAAAATACCGGCATACATTTAAACTTGGGGGACACGGAAAATGAAAGAATTGAAAAAAAGAGTGAATAACGGGAAGCCTCTGTTTGATACCCTGAAAAAGGTCTTTGGATTTCAGGAGTTCCGGCCGAATCAGGAACTGATTATCAACAGTATAATCGAAAAAAAGGACGTTTTTGCGGTGATGCCGACAGGCGGGGGGAAATCGCTCTGTTATCAGCTGCCTGCCAAACTAATGCAGGGGACAACGGTTGTTGTGAGTCCCCTGATCTCCCTGATGAAAGACCAGGTCGATGCTGCTCTGGTAAACGGCATATCCGCGGCCTTTTTAAATAGTTCACTAACACAGGTAGAGGCGGCTTCTGTTTATCGGAGCCTGAAGGACAACACCCTGGAATTGCTTTATATAGCGCCCGAACGTTTCGCGATGTCAGGTTTTCTTGATACACTTAAGTCTGTACCGATTTCGCTTTTCGCGATTGATGAGGCGCATTGTATTTCTGAATGGGGACATGATTTCCGTCCTGATTA
>PJEL010002031.1_pt1 | contig 19169 bp, 19 predicted proteins | sample 1853271 | NCBI WGS metagenome assembly PJEL01 (sample SAMN08108733, study PRJNA415343) | Invertebrate metagenome, whole genome shotgun sequencing project. | host: Globobulimina | place: Sweden: Gullmar Fjord | collected 2015-08
CGTTTATAATAAGATTCCATTGTTGTATATGCAATCTGAGTATTTGATTCAAGTGAGTTTTCTGTTGTAGAGTAAGCTTTTTTTGTAAATACTTCTATATCATGTTGGGATGTTTGGTTTATATAATAAACACTAAAAAGTATAAGTATTGTTGCAATAAGTCCAATACTTAATATATTTAAAATAATTAATTTAGCACGAATAGACATTTATATTCCTTAAGAAAAAGTTATAAATAATATTACAATAATATATAATTTTATTTTTCTTTAAGAATAATAATAAAAATTTTATTATTTTAATGAGTAAAATAGTTACAATAATATAATATTATTATAACTAAATTAAATTCATATTTATTATTTTAAGTATTTAAAAAAGAATCTACTCTTCTAAAATACTTTTCTATACCAACAAAAGAATGGTTACCACCCTCCTCTATTTGAAGATTTGTTTCTTCTAGTTTTTCAGCTGCTTCATTAAAATCAAGAACTTCATCACCTTCTTGTAATAATGTTAAAAAATTATTTGGATTTTTTAAAAATAAAACTTCATAATTTTTCAATGAATTTATATGATTTTGAGTAAACTCAAATCTAGATTTATCATAATAATTAATTACAAAATCATCTTCATATTCTCTATTTTCATCCAATGTAATACATGGATTAACAGCTGGATTTATAAGTACTGCTTTTAAATCATATTTATTAGCTAAATGTAAAGCATAATATCCACCTAAAGAAGAGCCTATTAACGAAACTTTTATATCTCTATTTAAAAATGCTTCTATTAATTGCTCTAACGTTGCAATAGCAAGATTAGGAATTGTTGGTAGTGTTGGAGTTATAATTTCATCTTCGAAATATTCTAAAAACTTTTGAGCTTTTGCTCCAAAACCTGCACTTGCAAAACCATGTAAATAAATTATCATTTTAATCCTTTAAAAAAAGATTATAAATTTTTTTATATAAATAACAGCTTGAAATCAAATATTTGATATAATATAAATATTTGATTTATTTATTATTTGCTTTTTATTTCTGTAAAACAGGAGCATAACATGAAAAATTTACTCAAACTAATAGTCTTAACATCCTTTATTAGTACTTTAAACGCTGATAGCTTTTCTATTTTCTTGCAAAATGATATTATTGAAAATGGTAAAGATGAACATTATACAAATGGTGTTTTTATTAATTACTTAACAGATAAAGATACGAACAGTAAAAAGTATAAAAATTCTTTTTATAAAACAATTTCTAAAATACCTACATTCCACAAAGATACAAAATATCAATCTTTAGGTTTAACATACTCAAACCTTACATTTACCCCTCAAAATATAAAAAGAAAAGAAAAAATTGAAAATGATTTACCATATGCAGGTGTAAATTTAATTGATCTTATTTTATATAAATGGGATGATGATTTCTTTCATGAGTATATTACAACACTTGGTTTTGTTGGTCCTAGTACAAAAACAAAACAAATTCAAAAAGAATTTCATAATATTACAGGTCATTCTAATCCAAATGGGTGGGATAACCAATTAGAAGATGATTTTTTATATAATTTTACATATTCTTATGGACACAAAACTTATAAAAAAGATTTTAAATATGGAAAAATTGATGTTATTAATAATTTAAGAGTAAACCTAGGAAACTATAATAGAAGTTTACTTTTAGGTTCGATGTTTAGATATGGGAATAATTATCCAGATAATTTTAATACTGTTGGTAGATTTCTAGGTTCAAATGAAAACAAACTATTAAACTTAGATTCAAAAATAAATAAAGATTTTGCTTGGTCTATATCATATGGTTTAGCTTATTCGTATACTGATTTTTTTTATGTAAATGATTTTGACAGTTCTTATAAAAATGAAAAAATAAAAGATAGTATCACTCAAGTAATATCACTTGATGCATATTTAGAGAAATTCATTTTTAGTTTATCTTATAAGAGAAATGATTTAATATCAAGTAAAAATACTAACCTTGAACAAACATGGGGAGGAATTACTATTTCTTATTTATTTTAATAAATATATTTTTATTATTTTTATTATTACTAATTTTAGAAAGACTATATAATCTATTATACAAGTATTATTAGATATTATTTTATTAGGTACAAATAAATTATTATGCAAGGTTCTCGTATGAAGATTTTCACTAAAAAATTTATTCTTTTCTTTTCTATTTTTACAATTATAACTACAACTGCTTTTATAACATATAATATCTATTTGTCAAAAAACCAATATATTGAGCTTTCTAAAAAAATGTTAAATCAAGAAGCTTTATCTCATTATAAAAATATGACACACACACGAAGCTGGAATTCTCGTTATGAAGGAGTATATGTAAAAGCTAAAAAAGGTCAAAAACCTAATCCTTATTTACAAAATAATCATATATTTACTAAAGATGATGAACTATTAATAAAAATAAATCCAGCTTGGATGACAAGACAAATATCTGAAATTTCGAATGAACGGGGAGATTATTATTATAGTATTACCAGTTTAAACCCTATTAATCCTAATAATTCAACAGATGCTTTTGAAAAAGAAGCATTACATTACTTCAAAAAAAATAGTAAAGAAAAATACTATACAAAACTCGAAAGTGATTATTTTAATTTTATGGGAGCATTAGAAACAACACCTTCTTGCTTAAAATGTCACCCAAATTATAATCTTGGAGAAATTAGAGGAGGACTTAGAGTTAGTATTCCTACAACTACTTTTAATAAAAATATTGTTCTTCTTGAATCAAAAACAACTTTATTTCTTATAATCACTTATCTTATAGGTTTTCTTATTCTTATTATGGTTGTATATTTTATTAATAATATATTTAAAAGACAAGAAACAATTGAACAATTAAATAGTAATCTTGAAATAAAAATACAAAAAAGAACAAAAGAATTAGAAGAAAATGTAAAAAAATTAAATGAATTAGCAACAATAGATTTTTTGACAAATATACCAAATAGAAGATATTTCTTTAATATAAGTTCCAAAATTTTCTCTTTATCTCAAAGAGATCAAACCAATTTAAGCTTATTACTTATTGACATAGATTTTTTCAAACAAATTAATGATAAACATGGCCACCTGATTGGAGATGAAGTATTAAAATTAGTTGCATTAAAAATTTCTAATAATATTAGAAATTCTGATATTCTTGCAAGAATCGGTGGTGAAGAATTTGCAATTTTATTAAATAAAACAGATAAAAAGAATGCTTTTATTCTTGCTGAAAAGATTAGAATTATTATTGAAAAAACAATTTATGAATATGAAGATATAAATATTAACGTAACTATAAGTACAGGAATAAGTGAAATAAAAGATGAAGACAAAGATATAAATTGCATGATACAAAGAGCTGATGATGCATTATATAACTGTAAAACAAATGGTAGAAATTGTTCTATTATTTCATAAACAATTTAGATAATCTCGTAAAGAGTTTCTAGAACCTTTATCTACTAAAGTAAAAATTTTATCAATAGTATCTTTTTTACTTGTTGTTTTGTGACCTTTTACTTTGATAAATTCTAAATCAAAAGCATCAATAAGTTTATAAAACTCTTTATAAAGTAAATGATTAGCAATTAATTTACCATTTTTAGAGTAATAGTTATTTTTGATAAAACGTTCTCTTCTAGTTAATAAACCTAAAATATTTTGACAATCAGTATAAACACTTACTTTTTTTTCTTTAAAATCATTGCTTTTAATAGCCCAAAGTAATGTTTCTAATTCAAGTTTAGTTGATGATGTATTTTCAAATTTTTTATAATTAACTTTAATATTTAAGATATCAATAGTTTCTATATTTTCTTGAGTAATTAAATATGCTCCAAACCCAATATTTAATTGAGGATTAACACTACCATCTGTAAATAATTTTATATTTTTTGAAATAATTTCATATCCTTTAATATTAATATACAACATGATTTTATCACAAAATGATATGTTATTTAAATTTATTTAATTTTTTTGCTAAAATACAAATAAAAATAGAATCCTCTTAAAACTTCTAAGGAAAATAAATGGCTAAGAAAAAAACATCACTATTTGAATGTCAACACTGTGGAGAACAAGCTACAAAATGGCTTGGAAAATGTCCAAACTGTGGATCATGGGATTCTTTTGTAGAATTAAATACTGAACAACAAGAAGTATTAAAACAAACATCAAAAGTTATAAACACATCTTCTAAAGCACAGTCAATTACAAAAATCAAACAAGATAATGTTCAAAGATTCTCTTCATATAATGACGAATTTGACTTAGTTTTAGGTGGAGGAATTGTTCCAGGAAGTCTTACTTTAATTGGAGGAAGTCCAGGAGTTGGTAAATCAACATTACTTCTAAAAGTAGCAGGATCAATTGCAAAAAGTGGAAAAAAAGTTTTATATGTATCAGGAGAAGAAAGTGCTGGTCAAATTAAACTACGTGCAAATAGACTTGATGCAAACAATGAACATGTTTATTTATTAAGTGAAATCAAACTTGAAGAAATACAAGATGAGTTATTAAGAGATGACTATGAAGTAGTTATTATTGATTCAATTCAAACAATTTATTCTTCAAATCTTACCTCTGCACCAGGGAGTGTTTCACAAGTGAGAGAAATTACTTTTGAACTTATGAGAAAAGCAAAAGAGTCAGATATTGCAATGTTTATCATTGGACATATTACAAAAGATGGAAGTATTGCAGGTCCTAGAGTATTAGAACATATGGTTGACACTGTTTTATACTTTGAGGGAGAAGCATCAAAAGAACTTAGAATGTTAAGAGGTTTTAAAAATAGATTTGGTTCTACTTCTGAAATTGGTATATTTGAAATGACACAAGAAGGATTAGTTAGTGCAAAAGATATTGCTTCTAAATTCTTTGATAAATCAAAAGCACAAAGTGGTTCAGCACTTACTGTTTCAATGGAAGGAAGTCGTGCTTTAATTTTAGAAGTTCAAGCACTTGTAACAGAAAGTACAAACCCAAATCCTAAAAGATCGGCAACTGGGTTTGATGGTAGTAGGTTAACTATGCTTTTAGCCCTACTTGAAAAAAAGATTGATTTACCTTTAAATAATTATGATGTATTTATAAATATTTCTGGTGGAATTAGAATCAAAGAAAGTTCTGCTGATTTAGCTGTAGTTGCTGCAATTATTTCATCATTTAGAGATAGACCTATTTCTAAAGAATCTGTATTTATTGGAGAAGTTTCATTAACTGGTGAAATAAAAGATGTTTATTCAATTGATATGAGATTAAAAGAAGCACAAGCTCAAGGTGTAAAAAAAGCTGTAATTGCACAAAAACCAAATATGAAACTTGATTTAAAAGTATTTCCAGTGGATGAAGTACATAAAATGATAGAACTTTTCTAAGTAAAAAAATTTCTTTATCTTTTAATTTGCAAATATTGGATACAATCGCGCAAATAAAAAGGTAAAAAATGATTGATTTTGAAAACAATACTTCTTTAGATATTGATATCTCATTACTAGAAAAGATATCTCTTAGTCTTACAAAAAAAGATATAGAACTAATAATCGTAAATAACGATGAAATACAAGAATTAAATAAAGAACACAGAAATATAGACAAAGCAACAGATGTACTTAGTTTTCCACTAGATTTTGAAATGGAAAATATGCCTTTAGGTTCTATTGTAATTTCAATTGATTTTGTAGAAGAAAAAGCAAAAGAGTATAATCATTCTTTTAATGAAGAACTTTCACTACTCTTCATTCATGGAATATTACACCTTTTAGGTTTTGATCATGAAGTTGATGATGGTGAACATAGAGATAAAGAAGAAGAATTAATCAAAACATTTAATTTACCAAATAGCTTAATAGTAAGGAATTCATAAATGGATTTTATAATTTTCACATTAGCAATGGGTGCACTAATTTATGGTGCTGATTTTATTATTGAAGAGAGTGAAAAAATCGCACTTCACTATAAAATTTCACATTTTGTAATTGGGGCAACTTTAATTGCATTAGGAACGTCACTACCAGAAATGGCTGTTTCAATATCTGCTTCTGTAAAAGGAAGTGGTGATATTGCAGTAGCAAATGTTATTGGAAGTACAATTTTTAATATTTCATTAGTTTTAGGAGCAGTATTTTTAATTGCTAAAAAAATAAATCCCGAACGTGATATTTTTGCAAAAGATTCAGCATGGTCATTATTTCCTATTTTAGTATTTATTTTAATGTCTATTGATGGTAAACTTAATTTTGTCGATGGAATATTATTCTTATTACTAATGGCATCATATTTAGTATTTTTAATCTCTTCAAATAGTATTGATGATATTGATGGAGATTTAGAAAAAGAAAAATTTGCATGGGGAAGAAGTATTTTATTTTTACTAATTGGATTTGTATTTGTTGTAGGTGGTGCAGACTTTGCTATTGATAGTGCTTCTAATATTGCAAGAACTTTTGGAATTTCTGAATGGATTATTGGATTATTCTTAGTTGCATTTGGTACATCATTACCTGAATTAACTATTTCAATAAAAGCAGCAATGAATAATAACGCTGATTTAGCTATTGGGAATATTATAGGTTCTAATGTTGCTAACTTTACAATGGTTTTAGGAATAACTTCACTAATAAATCCATTAAATGTAAATTTATCTGAAAACTTTTTTGATATTGCAGCTGCATTTATTGTAACATTAATGTTAGTATTTATTACAGCAAATAGACTTTATAATAAATCAGCAGGTATTGTTTTATTAGTAGTATTAGGATTAGTAATACAAAATAGTTTAGCATAAGCTAAACTATTTTATATTTTTTTAATTATATTATTTTGAACAATCAGGACAAAGTCCCGCTAAAACAATATTTGTAGATTTAATTTCAAAATTACTTAATGTTGATGCTTCTTTTAATACATCATTAGTATTAACAGTTACATCTTCAATAGCTCCACAAGATGAACAAACCAAATGAGCATGTTCTGCTTTTACTAATTCATAAACTGACTTAGTATTTGGTATCTTAACTTCTGATAAAAATACCTTTTCTATCATAGCATTAATATTTTTATATATAGTTGCTAAAGAAACAGATGGGAATTTTGCTAATAGTTTTTTATATAAATCATCAATATTCATATGACCATTTACATAAAGTTCCTCAACAATTGCAACTCTTTGTGGAGTAACTTTCAAATCATAATCTTTTAATAAACTTGTATAATTTGTCATTTTTACTCTTCCTTTCAGGAAAAAATACAATATTTTATATTTTTCCGCATAATTTATCCGATATCATATCTTAGTTTATATTAAAGTTTTAAAATAATTGTTTAAATATTAAAATTTGCAAAGGAAAATAATTATCCTTTAAGTTTTGATTCCCTATAATTCTTCAAAGGATAAAAATTATCCTCAAATAAATATTTAACTATAGGAATTAAAATGAAACAATATCAAACTTATAAATGTAACACATGTGGCTGTGAAGTAGAAGTACAAGAAGTAGGAGTAAACGCTAAATTATCATGTTGTAATGAAGAAATGGAAATGGTTACGGACAACTTAACTGCTGTTAATTTAATGAAAGCATTTGCAGGAGAATCACAAGCTAGAAATAAATATGAATTTTTTGCACAAGTTGCATTTGATGAAGGTTTACACAGAATTGCAAGATTTTTTCAAGAAGCAGCAGATAATGAAAAATATCATGCAATGGCAGAATTTAAAGCTTATAATAAATTAGTACATGATGTAGAGTTAGATTCAACAGCTAAAAATATTCAATATGCAGCTGATGGAGAAAAATATGAGCATGAAGAAATGTATCCAAACTTTGAAGCAATTGCTAAAGAAGAAGGTTTAAAAGAAATTGCAAGGATGTTTAAAGCAATTGGAAAAGTTGAAGTTGAACATGAACATGAATATTTAGAATTAAAACAAGAATTAATTGATGAAGGGTTTTTAGAATCAGATGATAAAGATGAAGAATGGGTTTGTGAAGTTTGTGGACATGTTCATAGAGGTAAAAAGCCACCAAAACAATGTCCATTATGTGCAGTTGAAAAAGAATACTTTAAAAAAAGAAACAAAGATGTAACTGTAGGCTAAATTAAGAAAACCTTTATCTTTAAAAGCATAGAATTTAATTATATTAAAACACCAAAGGAAATTATCATGAGACAATATGAAACGTATAGATGTAATAAATGTGGAAATGAAGTAGAAGTACAAAATGTTGGTGGAGGAACATTGCAATGCTGTAATGAGCCAATGGAAATGGCCACAGAAAATTTAACAGCAGTTAACTTAATGAAAGCGTTTGCAGGTGAATCAATGGCTAGAAATAAGTATGAGTACTTTGCTAAAATTGCCCAAAAAGAAGGTTACAGAGATATAGCTGAACATTTCCAAAGAGCTGCAACAAATGAAAAGATGCATGCTAAGTTAGAATTAAAGCTTCATAATATGATGACTTCAGGTAAAGAATTTGGTGATACAGTAGAAAATCTAAATTATGCAATTGCAGGTGAATCATATGAAAATCTTACTATGTATCCTGATTTTGCAGCAATAGCTAAAGAAGAAGGTCACAATGAGGCAGCACGACTTCTTAGTGCAATTGGTAAAATTGAAATAGAACATGAAAATATGTACAAAGAATTATTAAAAAGATTAGAAACGGGTGCTGAACATGAGAGTGAAGAAGAGGAAGAATGGATTTGTGAAGTTTGTGGTCATGTACATAGAGGTAAAAAAGCTTTAAAAGTTTGTCCGGTATGTAAACATCCACAAGAATATCAATCAAGATTAAACTCTAAAAAGTAAATTTATCTAATAAAAATAATATTTTCGGTAATATAATTAAAATTACCGGAGATATTCTTTGTTTAAACTTCTAATATTAGCACTCTTACTAATAAACATATATGCAAAAGAATTTACAGTTTTATCATACAATGTTGAGAACTTATTTGATCTAAAAAAACAAAATACAGAATATAAAGAATATATCCCAAATACAAAATCAAAATGGAATAAAAAAAATTTTGATGTAAAATTATCAAATATTATTAAAGTATTAAAAAATACAAATAGTGACATCATTGCTTTACAAGAAATTGAAAATAAAGATATTATAAAAAAAATACAAAAAGAACTACCTCAATATAAATATTATACTTTTTCTAAATATAAAAAATCCTCTATAGGTTTAGCTTTTTTATCAAAAATAGAAATTATAAAAAATGAACAAATTGATGTTTCATTTAAAAGAAGAATATATCGTCCAATTTTAGAAAGTACTTTTAAAATTGATAATATAAAATTTAAAATTTTTAACAATCATTGGCCTTCAAAGAGAGTTGCTGAAAGTTTTAGAATAAAATATGCAAAAAAATTACAAGATAGACTAAAAAAACTTCCAAAAGATTATGATTATATTTTACTTGGAGATTTTAATTCTAATTATGATGAAGATAGAAGTTTTAAATATAATAAGAAACTGAATAATTCTTATGGAATAACGGGAATAAACCAAGTTTTAAATACAACAATAAGTAAAAAATATATTACTTATGATGATATTTTAAAAAAAGAAAAAAGAGTACATTTTAATTTATGGTTAGATTTAAAAAACAATGAACGTTTTTCAAGTAAATATAAAAACCAAAATAATACACCTGATAATATAATCATTTCACCTGCTCTATTTGATACAAAAAGAATTTCATATATAAGTAATTCTTTTAAAGTATTTAAACCTAATTATTTATATGAAAATAGAAGAATCAATAGATGGAAAATGATTGGTTCAAAATATAAAAAAGTTCATGCAGGATTTGGTTATTCTGATCATTTACCTATTATGGCAAGTTTTTCAACATCAAAAGAAAATACAAACCCTCTTAAAAAAATATTACAAGATGAAATAAAAGAAAATTACAGATTAAACTATTTATATAAAAAAGAAAAATTAACAAAATCAGTTTTTATTAATAATGTTATTGTTATATATAAAAATAGAAATAATGCCATTATAAAAAAAGATGATAAAGCTATATATATTTATAAAAATGCAAAAGATTTAAAAATAGGTCATTCTTATAATTTAAAAATTAATCAAATTGATAATTATCATGGTTTAAAAGAAATTAAAGACTTTGAGATAGTTAAAAATAATGGTAAATACTCAAATTATAAATCATTGATATTAGATGCGAACAAAATAAATATTTTTAATACAAAATACCAAAATCAAATTATCAAAAATTTAAAAGGTCAATTCAAAAATAAAAAACTTTATTTTAATGGTAAATCTATAAAATTATTTGCAAAAAATAAATCTCTATTACCAAAAAACAATCAAAATATAAGTATAATAAACGCTCACTTAGGTACATATAGAGGTAATCCTCAAATACTTATTCATAAAAAATCAGATTATAAAGTAGAATATTAATGTTAATCAAATCAATTTTTACAAACAGTACAGGTATCTTAACTTCTAGAATTTTAGGATTTATTCGAGATTTATTAACAGCTTCTATCTTAGGAGCAAATATATATTCTGATATATTTTTTGTTGCCTTTAAATTACCAAATCTTTTTAGAAGAGTTTTTGCAGAAGGTGCATTTACACAAGCATTTATTCCAGCTTATGCAAAATCTAAACACAAAATCAGATTTTCTTCTGTAGTTTTTTTACAGCTATTTGGCTTTTTGATTATTCTCTCACTACTTGTTACCTTATTTTCTTCACTTGTTGCAAAAGCAATAGCAGTAGGTTTTGATAAAGAAACAATAGATTTAGCAGCTCCATTATTTGCTATAAATTTTTATTATTTACCTATGATTTTTGTTGTTACTTTTATGGCTGCACTATTACAATATAAAAATCATTTTGCAACAACAGCTTATTCAACAGCATTACTTAACCTTGCAATGATTTGTTCATTATTGATTTCTCAAAATATGGAAAAATATGAAATTACATTTTATCTTTCATATGGAGTTTTAGCAGGTGGATTATTACAAATTTTAGTTCATTTATATGCATTAAAAAGACTAAATTTATGTAAAATATTTCACTTTAAAAAACACCAGAAAAAAGAAGAAAATAAATTTTATAAAAACTTTATGTCTGCAACTGTTGGTTCCTCAACTTCTCATTTATCTGCATTTATAGATACATGGTTAGCATCATTTTTAATAAGTGGGTCAATCTCTTATCTTTATTATGGAAATAGACTTTTTCAATTACCACTTGCTTTATTTGCAATTGCAACATCAATTGCTCTATTTCCTATGATTGCACGAAGTATTAAAAATAAAGATGAAGATAAAGCACTAAGATTAATGAAAAAATCTTCTTTAATTTTATTAGCTTTATTATCAATTTCTACTCTTATAGGTATTGTATTTAATGAGTTTATTGTAAGCTTACTTTTTGAGCGTGGAGCATTTAATGAGACAGATACAATAAATACAGCACTTATATTAAGTATGTACTTAATAGGACTAATTCCATTTGGGATTGCTAAAATATTCTCTCTTTGGTTATATGCAAAAGAACAACAATTTTTAGCTGCAAAAATATCTATTTATAGTTTAGCTTGGAATATTGCTTTTTCATTAATTTTAATTAAACCTTATGGTGCAGCAGGACTTGCTTTTGCTAGTACAATAAGTGGTTTTATCTTATTTTTTCTGACAATTAAAGCTTTTGGTTTCAAAAAATTTAAAGAACTTATAATAAATTAATTACTTACATTTTTATTGACTTAATTATTTTTAAGTGATATCATGGATATAGAAGAATATGAAAATATAAAAAATTCGAGATAATACTAGGAGGTTCCTATGTTATTAAAAAGAATATTTTTATTCATTTGCTTAATATCCATAACATTAATAGCTCAAAATAAAATTGGAGTTTATGAAAAACAAGGTTCGTATATTCCTTTAGACTTAGAGTTTGTAAATGAATATAATAAAACAAATACACTACAAGATGTTCTTGATAATAAACCCACAATAATGACATTAAACTATTTTGATTGTCCAGGATTGTGTTCACCTTTATTAAACGGCGTTGCTTCTGTCATAAATAAACTTGATTTAAAACCATATATAGATTATAAAGTTTTAACTATAAGTATTGAAAAAAATGACACTCCCTTTAAAGCAATAATGAAAAAAACAAATTTACTTAAAAGTATTAATATTCCATTCCCTCCTCAATCTTGGACATTTTTAACCTCATCAAATCAAAAAACTATTGATGCAATTACAAATGCAGTTGGTTTTAAATATGAAAAAAGAATAAAAGATGGAGTTACTGATTATATTCATGCAGGTATGATAATTATAATCTCACCAAGAGGTAAAATTATTCGATATTTAAATGGTACGAAATATCTTCCTTTTGATTTAAAATTAGCAATTTATGAAGCAAAAGAAGAAAGATCTGGTCCAACAATTGCAAAAACTTTATTGTACTGTTTTGCTTATGATGCAAAAAGTAAAACTTATGTTTTTCAAGCTGAAAAAGTAGTTGGCTCATTTATGTTTGGAATTATATTTTTATTCTTTTTATACCTTATTAAAACAGGGAGGGAAAAATAATGAATGAAAAACACATAAGTTTTTATGATGAAACACATACTCTTTTTGGTCATCATCATAATAAACTTTTTCAATGGATTTTTTCAGTAGATCATAAACGTATTGCAATACTTTATATTATTGTAATGATGTTCTTTTTTGTAATGGCTATAAGTATAGGACTTACAATGAGAATGGAATTGTTTTTTCCAGGTGAACAAATTTTAAGTCCTGATAAATATAATCAAGCATTTACTTTACATGGAACAATTATGATATTTCTATTTGTAGTTCCGGGTATTCCTGCTGTATTTGGTAATTTTTTATTACCTTTATTAATAGGAGCAAGAGATGTTTCTTTTCCTAGATTAAACTTACTTTCTTGGTGGTTTTATCTTATTGGTTGTTTAGTTGCTCTTTCTTCTTTATTTTTTGGGCCAGGATTTGCAGATACTGGTTGGACTTTTTATGCACCATATAGTGTAACAAGTGAAACAAATGTAATTTTTGCTTTAACAGCTGCTTATATTTTAGGTCTTTCTTCTATTTTAACAGGAATTAATTTTGTTGTAACTGTACATAGATTAAGAGCCCCTGGAATGAATTTCTTTAAAATGCCTTTATTTGTATGGGGCTTATATTCAACAGCTTGGATTCAAATCTTAGCAACTCCTGTTGTGGGTATTACTCTTATACTTGTAATTTTAGAGAGAACCTTAGGTATTGGTATTTTTGATCCATCAAAAGGTGGAGATCCAATACTCTATCAACATTTATTTTGGATTTATTCTCACCCTGCTGTTTATCTTATGATTCTTCCAGCTTTTGGAGTTGTATCTGAAATACTTCCTACTTTTTGTAGAAGAACAATATTTGGTTATCGCTCTATTGCTATATCCTCTGCACTTATTGCAGTAATTGGGTATTTAGTATGGGGACATCATTTATTTACATCTGGAATGAGTGAATGGACAAAAATCATATTCTCTTTTTTAACCTTTTTTGTTTCCATTCCCACTGGTATTAAGTTTTTTGACTGGGTTGCTACTATGTATAAAGCATCTATTATATTCTCAACACCAATGCTTTGGGTAATTGGAACTATTATAACTTTTGCAATTGGAGGATTAACAGGTATTACTCTTGTTACTCTTGGAGTTAATGTACATTTACATGATACATATTTTGTAGTTGCACATTTTCATTATACTATTTTTGGTGGTGTTGTATTTATGTTATTTGCAGCAATGCATTATTGGTTTCCTAAATTTGTTGGAAAAATGTATGATGAATTTAGAGCTAAAATTGCTTTTTCTTTAATATTTATAGGATTTAATACATTATGGTTCCCAATGTTTATAGCAGGTGCATTAGGAATGCCAAGACGATATTTTGATTACTTACCTGAGTTCACTATTTATCATCAAATAGCAGGTGTTGGTGCTATTATTACAGTATCTGGTATTTTATTTATGCTTTATACTTTAATTCAAGGAATAAGAAAAGGAGAAGATTGTGGACCAAATCCATGGAATGCTTCAACTTTAGAATGGCAAATAGATTCACCACCTCCTTTGGAAAACTTTAAAAATATTCCTTTTATTCATTTTGAGCCATATGAATATGAAAATGGAGAACCAAAATATAATTTATATAAACAAATAAAAGGAGAAGAAAATGGAAAATGAAAAAACCACTCCTGAAATAATTTATGATAAAGAAGGTAATGCACATAAAATAGTTGACTTTAATAATGACTATGAAGCTTCTAAGTTAGGCTTTTGGTTGTTTTTATTTACAGAACTAATGTTATTTGGTGCAATGTTTTTAATTTTTGCTTTTTTCTTTTATAAACACAGTGCTGATTTTGTATTAAGCTCAAGTAGTCTAAATATATATTTAGGAGGACTTAATACTTTTATTTTATTAGTAAGTACTTATTTTATGGGAATTGCATTAGTTTATTTAAAAGATGGAAATATAAGTAAAACTAAGAAAAATATTTATATTACTATTGCTTTAGCTTTTGTTTTTTTATTAGTTAAATATATAGAATGGAGTATAGAAATTCATCATGGTATTTATCCCGATTCTTCAATATTAAATGAAAAAGCAAATGGTGAAATATTGTTTTTTGGTTTATATTTTACTATGACTGGATTTCATGGAATTCACATTATTGCAGGAATTGCTTTAATGATTTGGCTTTTGATTTTAATAAATAAAAATAAAATCACAAAAACAAACTATGTATTAGTAGAAAATGTATCTTTATATTGGGATTTAGTTCACTTAGTTTGGGTTTTTTTATTTCCTTTATTTTATATTATTGGTTTAGGAGGATGATATGATTACAGATAGTTTAAATATCACTCATAAAAACATGTATCTTAAGATATTTTATTTACTTGCTTTTCTTACTGTGCTTACGTTTTTACAGCCATTTGTAATAGGTAATAGTCTACAAGATACAGTTTTAATTCAAATGTTTTTAGCTTTAGTAAAGTCAATATTAATAGTTGCATATTATATGCATATAAAATATGAATCAAAACTTTATAAAGTAATTGTATTAATGGCAATTGTTGTTTTATGTATATTTTTTATTATAACAGCAAGTGATGCTATATTTAGAAATGAATCCTTTGATTTATTTAAATAGGAGCTTATTATGTTAGAAGGAATACAAGGTGTTTCAACCTTTGCAAAAGAAATAGATAATACTTTTATAATAGTAACAGTAATTACCCTATTTTTATTTATTGTAACTATTGGGTCAATGTTATATTTTGTATATAAATATAGAGCTTCAAAAAACCCTAAAGAAAATACTAAAAATATAAAACACTATGCTCCAATAGAAATAGCATGGACAGTAATTCCAACTATACTAATGATGATAGTGTTTTATTATGGATTCGAAAGTTTAAGAGTACAAAGAACAATGCCCAGTGCTGAAAACTCAATGACAGTAAAAGTATTAGCACAAAGATGGTTTTGGACCTTTGAATATGAAAACGGCCAAAAGTCTAATGAATTAAATGTTCCAATAGATACAAATATAAAACTTATAATGACAGCACCAAAAACAGATGTTTTACATAGTTTTTTTGTACCTGCTTTTAGAATTAAAGAAGATGTAATCCCAGCACAAACAACACAACTTTGGTTTAATTCTACAAAAATTGGAAAATATGATATTCAATGTGCTGAATACTGTGGAACTAGACATTCTTTTATGCGTTCATTTGTAAATGTTTTAAGTGAAGATAATTTTAATAAATTTATAAATCCTAAAAAAATAGAAGGTAAAAAAACTGCCTTAGAATTATTTACACAACATGGTTGTGTAACTTGTCATTCAACAGATGGTTCTATTTTAGTAGGTCCAAGTTTTAAAGATAATTATAATACAAAAACAAAAGTTGTGACAAATCAAATTACAAGAACTATTACAAAAGATGAAAAGTATTTAAAGAATTCTATCTTAAATCCAAATGATGATGTAGTTGATGGATTTTTTCCAAATATGATGCCAAGTTTTAAAGGACAGATATCAGAAGAAGAATTAGAAACAATAATCAATTATTTTAAAGGTGAAGAAGTAATTGAGAAAAAAGAAATCCCAATAAAAATATCAGGTAAAGATATTATTCAAAATAATGGGTGTATTGGATGTCATAGTATTGATGGAACTATAGTTGTAGGTCCAAGCTTTAAAGCAATTTATAATAGAAACGTAAGTATCAAAAAAAATGGCAAGATAGTTCAAGTTAAAAGTGATGAAGAATATTTAAGAAATTCAATTTTAAATCCAAAAAGTGAAGTTGTTGAAAACTATCCAAATATTATGCCTGAGTTTAAAGACATATTAAAAAATGAAGAAGTAGATGAAGTAATAAAATATCTTAAAACATTAGAATAAAAGATTGTTAAAAACAATCTTTTATTTATGAATTTTGAAACTACGCTTTTACAGCAGTAAAAATAATTTCAACTAGAGTTTCTTTACTTGCCATGTTTGTTTCAACACAAGCACGTGCAGGTGGATTTTCTTTTGAAACCCAAGCATCCCAGATAGTATTAAAATCAGCAAAATCTCTATAAATATCTTTTACAAAAATTTCAGCTCTTAAAATATTATCTTTATCAGATCCAATTTCTTCTAATCTTTGTTCTGCTATTTCAAAAACTCTTGATGCTTGACCTTTAATATCAAGTGTTTTATCATCTGAAACAATACCAGCTAAATATACTGTACCATTATGTTCTACGATTCTACTCATTCTTTCATTAACTTGTTTTCTTGTAACCATATATTATCCTTAATTTAAATATTAAAAAAATAAGTATATCAAGTTTTTATTAATTCTTAGTTACCATATAAAAGATAATTTTTTAAATAAAAGGATATAAAATGATTTCATTTAAAGACTTTTTATTATTAACAAAATTTACATTATCATTCGTTGTTAGTTTATCTCTCTTATTTGCTTTTATATTATCAAAAAATACAATTACTATTGATATCGTAAATCCCTTTATTGCAGTATTACTATTAGCACTAGGAGTTAGTGCTTTAAATCAAGTACAAGAATATAAAGAAGATGCACTAATGGCAAGGACAAAAAATCGACCAATTGCATCAGGAAGACTAAATCCTAATAATGGTTTATTTATTTCAATATCTCTTATTTTTCTATCATTCTTTTTCATATATTTAAGTTTAAAATTTTTAGGTTTAATTTTATTTATTACAGTTGTTTTTTTATACAATTTATTTTATACAAAAGCTAAAAAACTTACAATTTATGCTGCTGTTTATGGTGCAGTATTAGGTATAGTTCCTCCATTAATTGGCTGGTTAAGTGCAGGAGGTGAAGTTATAGATATTGGATTCATAGCTTTAGGTTTATTTTATTTTATATGGCAAATACCTCACTTTTGGCTTTTAACTTTGAAATATCATAAAGAATATGAAAATGCTAGTTTTCCAACTATTGTTAAATATTTTGGAATTCAAGGGGTTGAGCGAATAACTTTTATTTGGTTATTACTTACATTAATTGCCGGTATGTTTTTAACTTTAGTATTTATTCAAAATTCTATTATTATAACAATCCTATTAGTTTTTCTAAATACTTATACTTTATTTGTAATATTTAAACTTAGAACAACACATAATTATATTTATACTTTTGTAAATATTAATAGCTATATGTTGGCACTTATGAGTATCTTAGTTATCAATTCTTTATTGTATTCTTAGAAGATTAAGATATTTTGGGTAAAATAATATCCTTATATACAAACACATAGGACAATAATGAAAGAATTTTTCAAACAATACGCCCCTTATTACAAAAACTATAAACTTCAATTTTTTTATGCATTTATAGGAATTATTTTAGTTTCAGCAGCAACTTCTGGAACGGCATATGTAATTCAACCTTTACTTGATGATATATTTATTAACAAGGATGAAGAAATGTTATATATGATGCCAATCTTTGTAATTGTATTATATACTTCAAAAGGTTTTGGACGATATATTCAAGCATATTTTATTGCCTATATTGGTCAAGATATTACAAGAATAGTAAGAGATAAACTTTTTACTCACGTATTAAATCTTGATATAGACTTTTTCCAAAAAAAACATGGTGGAGAATTAGTAAGTAGAATTTCAAATGACATTAATAGAATTCAAAGTGCAGTATCTAGTTATCTTGCAGAGTTTCTAAGAGAAGTCTTAACAATTATTGGTCTTATAGGACTTGTTATTTATCATTCTCCTGAACTTGCATTTTACGGTTTAATTGTTTTGCCTTTAGCTTTTTATCCATTATCACTTCTTGCAAAAAGAATGAAAAAGTTATCTTTTAAATCACAAGAAACAAACTCAGATATTACATCTTCTTTAACTGAATCTTTTAATAATATTGAAATAATTAAAGCTAATTCAACAGAAGAAATTGAAGGAAATAAATTTAAAGTACATAACTTTAATTTCTTTAAATATAATATGAAAGCAGTTAAAACGAATGAATTAACATCTCCATTAATGGAAATAATTGGTTCACTAGCTTTTGCTGCTGTTATCGTTGTAGGTGGAACAAAAGTAATATCAGGTGAATTAACAGCTGGAACATTTACTTCATTTATTGCAGCACTTTTTATGTTGTATACTCCAATAAAAAGATTATCAAGTTTATACAATCAAATGCAAGACGCACTAGCTGCAAACGAAAGAATTAATGATATTTTTTCAAGAAATGCAGATATCATTTCTGGTAATTTAGAATTTCCAAAAAATATAGATAATATTGTGTTTGATAATGTATATTTAAAATATGATGATTTTACAGCTTTAAAAGATATAAACTTATCTGCAATAAAAGGTGAAAAAATTGCTTTAGTTGGAGATAGTGGTGGAGGGAAATCCTCATTAATAAATCTTGTTATTAGATTTTATGATACTTTTAGTGGAGAAATAAGATTAAATAATAATTCAATAAAAGATTTTTC
>PJEL010002032.1_pt1 | contig 19168 bp, 15 predicted proteins | sample 1853271 | NCBI WGS metagenome assembly PJEL01 (sample SAMN08108733, study PRJNA415343) | Invertebrate metagenome, whole genome shotgun sequencing project. | host: Globobulimina | place: Sweden: Gullmar Fjord | collected 2015-08
AAGGCCGCGAAGACGTACGAGGGGCGGCGGACTTCGGCAAACGCTCTGATCTCCCTTGTCGGAGACCTGGCGCTCGACGAGGTCACCTACCAGGTGGCCGACGTCTACGTCTCCGACCGGAAGCAACTCGTCCGCCGGAGCCGCACCATCATCCTCGAGATGACCTGTCTGCGACAGTGCCTGCAGCACGCTGTCGACTCCGGCGTGATTGCCGGAGTGCCCAAGCTGCCGAAGATCAAAGACCGCGACCGCAAGCCGCACCGGTTCCTGACTGCGTCGGAGACTGAGCGACTCCTCGAGGCCCTTCGGCCACTCGACCAGCAACCGCACACGGTGACGCGCGGCAAGCCGCCGATCACCCGTGACAGGCTCTCCTATCTGGTCGTGCTCATGGCCCTGAACACCGGGATGCGCCGCAACGAGATGCTCACTAGAGGATGGGAAGACGTGTCCTGGAGCCGGCACCAGCACGGCGCTCTGACAGTTGGCCCGAAGCGCTCGATCGGGTTCGAGGTCAAGACCCGGGCTGCACGTGTCATTCCGCTCACGCCCGAGCTCCGGGCCGAGCTCGAGAAGGCTCACATCGAAGCCGGTTCACCGACCTCCGGGTGGGTCTTCCCATCCCCCAAGGACCCGAGCCGCCCACGCCAGGCGTTTCGGACAGCTCTGAGGCAGGCCTGTATCCGCGCCGGTCTGCCACAGATCCACGGGCACGGACTACGCCATACCTGGGCGAGTCGGTGTGCGATGGCCGGCATGCCGCGCAAGACGTTGATGACCCTGGGAGGCTGGTCGTCCGGCCGCATGCTCGACGAGATCTACGCTCACGTCACCGACGACCACATGGCGGAGTGGATGTCCAGATCTGGCATCGCTGCGACCGGCTCCGCGGTTCCGTTTCCGCCTCTACGAGTGGTCGGCGATGAGACGTAATCTCGGAATGCTGGGCAGATTTGCTGGGCAGCTGGCCACTTCGGGCGTCGGTTGCGCCAAGTACCGATCGCCGATCCGGAGGTCGAACGCTGCTCATCAGACGGAGTGGAGGCGACCGGAGTCGAACCGACGACCTCCTGCGTGCAAAGCATGGCGGGCGACACGAAAGAACCTTGATGACTGGATAGTTTGTGGCACCGGATGGCACGAAAGTGCGTGAATCTGCACCCCTCTGCGGCACTGGTGCCGCACGGGGCGCGAAAGGCAAGATTACGAGCGCGGTATCGAGCATTTCTGTCGTTCTGGCCAGGTCCCCTACCCACTCCATCGCCGGAAGCGCCGTTCGCCCCGCCGGCCGCTTCTGTTGCCCCGCCAGCATGTCAACGACATGTGAGGAGTTCTGCCTCGCTCGCCATGCCTCATATTCTCTGGGTAATTCGCACAAAACCGGTCCCGAGTCGAGCCGATCTCGCCGAAGGGAGTGCCCCCGAATGCCCCTCAGAGCCAACCAGATGCTTCGACTGACGCCCGGTGTAGTCACCCATGTCCGACCCGCTGCGCCCCACAGGATTCGAAGACACCCATTGGGGCCAAACCCGTGATGCGCTTCTCGCGGCATACGCGGACGACACCACGCTTGCGGATCCTGGCGCAGAGACCTTGAGACTCGTGGTGAGTCGAATGGTCGAAGACATGGAGGTCGACGTGGCGTTCATCATCGGCGATGCCGGACTACGGCTCATCAGCTTCTCCGCTCGGCTTTGACGATCCGTATCAGGCGATCGCGCTTGCGGACTGGATAGCGGCGACCCCCGAAAATCCGGCCTTGGTGCGGAAGATCGATCCGGGCATGTACGAGCTGCAGAGCCAACAGCGGACGGCCCGCAGTTGGGCGGTTCGGTGTGCAGAGGCGTTGATGCGCCTTCAGCCAACCGGCCGGGATGTCCGCAGCTGTGGATTGACGGCAGAATTTGGGTCGCATAACTGACCTGGGATGAGCCTCCGCGCCCACCTCCACAGACTACTCACCTTTGTCTTGGTCGCCTCGCTGCTGCCTGGCTGGGGAGAGTTGGTGGAGAACGCGCTGCACCTCTACAACGAGGGGCACTTGGCGCACGTCGAGGAGCACGACGACGTCGACTACATCGAGAACGACGACGCCGAGCACGGTTGCACGCCGGTGGCCCACATCTGCGGCTGCCATAGCTCGATGCCGGCCATCCTCAGCGACAGCGTGCTCGCGCAGCCACCGTTGATCCTCGTGGTGGAGAAGCGGCCGCCAGGGACCGAGCAACACCCCAAGTCGCGGGCAAACGCACCGCCAACGCCGCATCCCATAGCCTGACAAAGCAGAGTTTCTTCGCGCCGGACACGTCCGTGATCGGCGAACAAACCCACTTTCGAAGGTGATCTGGTGCACTTCCTCTCCCACATGGGAAGGGGAGGCTTCGCGCTGGCCGTCCTCGTGGCAACGCCCTCGTTGGCGACGCCCGCAGACGACCTGGCGCGGATCCCTCTCTCCCCCAGCGAGGCCGTCGTCGCGGCGCTCGCGAATCACGCCGACGTCCGGCAGGCCGAGGCAGATCTGCTGCTCGCGCAGGGACAGCGGCGTCAAGCGGCGATCCTCCTCGCCAATCCCGAAGCGGACGGCTCGATGGTGCTCGATGGCTCACGGGTCGAGGTCGGCGTCGCCCAGCCGCTCTCCCTCACCGGCGAGGGCTGGCATGCGCGCAAGGCGGCTTCGAAGTCCAAGGATGCCGCCGAGGCCTCACTGCTGCGAACCCGGCTGGAGGTCGCCGCGGAGGCTCGCACGGCCTACGCCCAAGCCGTCGTTGCCACGGCACGCCTCGCATTAGCCGAGGAAGGGGTGGAGCTCGCACAGCGACTGCACGATGCGGTGACCCGACAAGAAGAGGCGGGCGAAGCGTCACTTCTGGACCAGCGACTCGCCCACCTGGCCCAGGCCCAGGCCGCGACCTCGCTGCTCGAAGCGCTCGAAGATGAGGCGGAGGCCCTGCGAGCCCTGGCGTCCATCGTCGCGCGTCCAATAGACAGCGAGTCGCTCGGCGCCAACCCCCTCGCGGCGGCCCCCGAGCCCGGAGATACGGGGCCGAACATGCGCTCCGACGTCGTCGCGGCCCAAGCAGAGCTGGAGTCCGCGAGGGCCGAGCTCACGCGGCAACGCTCGGCAGCTCTGCCTCCAGTGGGAGTTGGCGCCTTTGTGGAGATCGAAGACGGCCAGAGCGCCCTGGGCCCAGCGGTCTCGGTGGAGCTCCCGTTGTTCAACCGCAACCAGGAAGGTCGTGCGGAGGCGAAGGGAAGACGGAGCCTGGCCGAGGCCCACCTGGCCAGTGTCGAGGCCCGCGCGACCACCGAGGTGAGCACCGCCCGGGGACGGCACGCCCGAGCCGCAGAGCTCTCCACCGCGCTGGGAGACGGTCTTCTCGTCGAGGCACGCGCGGCACTCTCCAGCGTGCAGGCGGGCTACCTCGCCGGGGAGTTCGATCTCGCCACCACGGTGTTCCTGCAGTCCGAGATCCTGGACGGCCAAGGCGCCCTCATCGGATTCAGCGGACGGGTCGTCGAGACACGGGTCGATCTGCTCCTCGCCCTCGAAGACCCACGGCTGCTGGCCGGAGGTGAACAGTGACCTGTCGTTTCTACATCTTGTCCGCGATCGTCGTCGGGCTCACTCTGGGCTGCGGCTTCGGCGCCTCACCCGATCACGAGGATGGCCACGAAGGTCACGATGGCCACGAGGAAGAGGGCCACGAAGAACACGAGGAAGGCGGGGAAGTGGTGAAGCTGCCGCCCGATGCGCTGGAGCACCTAGACATCCAGGTGGCTCCTGCTGCGACTGGCCAGATGGCGGGCACCGTCTCGGCAACGGCGGTCATCGAGCACGATATTCGCCGCCACGCGACCCTGTCACCACTGGTCGAGGGGCAGCTCGTACGACTGAAGGCCATCCTCGGCGAGACCGTGAAGGAGGGCCAGACCATCGCGGTTATGCGGAGCGTGGAGCTCGGGGAAGCCCGCGCCGCTGTGATCGAGGCCGAGGCGCTGCTGGAGGTGGCTCAGACCGGCTTCGATCGCCTGGAGGGGCTCGAGCGAGACGGCGTGTCGTCGAAGCGCTCGCTGCAGGAAGCCAAGGGAGCGCTGCGGTCTGCGGAGGCGGCGATGTCGTCGGCGTCTGCCCGGCTCCGCACCTATGGCGTGAAGGGCGGCACCGGACCGGACTACTCGTTGCGCACTCCAATCGGGGGCACGATCATTGCCCAGGAGGCGGCAGTCGGAGAGAGCAAAGGTCCCGGCGATACCCTGTTTCAGGTGGCAGACCAGAGCGTGGTGTGGGCTGTGGGGCGCGTGTACGAGCAGGACATCCGCTCCATCAAGGTCGGCATGCCGGCTGCCCTGACCCTGGACTCCTGGCCCGAGCGCCGCTGGAGCTCAACGGTCGACTGGGTCGCAGCAACCCTGGATCCCGAGACCCAGACGCTGGCCGTGCGGGTGGTCCTGGACAACGCCGATAGTGTGCTTCGCCCCGGAATGTTCGGCCAACTCACCCTGGTGCCCGACGACGGTCCCGACGACTGTGTGCTCATGCCGGTGGACGCCATCCAGAAGGTAGAGGGCCTCGACGTGGTGTTCACGCCCGGCGACGAACCGGGAGAGTACCTGCGTCGCCAGGTCTCGCTGGGCGAGGAACACGATGGGTTCGCCGAGGTCATCGCCGGCCTCGAAGCGGGTGAACCCGTGGTCATCCTCGGCGCCTTTGACCTGATGAGCGCAGCGACGGCGGGCAGCCGAAGCTCCGCACACAACCACTAAACGGAGCGAGTGATGATCGACAAGCTCATCGGGGTCGCCCTCCGGAACCGGATGCTGGTGCTCGTCTTCACCGCCGCCATCGCCTTCACCGGGTGGCGAGCGTACCGGTCTCTGCCCGTGGACGCCTTTCCGGACGTCACGCCGACAATGGTGCAGATTTTCACCGAGAGTCCTGGGCTCTCGCCGGTCGATATCGAGGCCCAGATCAGCTACCCGGTCGAGGTGGCGATGTACGGCTTGCCGGGTCTGACGCGGGTCCAAAGCACCTCGATCTTCGGCCTGTCGCGGGTCAACATCTACTTCGAGGACGGCACCGACATCTTCTTCGCCCGGCGGCTGGTGATGGAGCGACTGGACGAGGCCGTCGAGGACATCCCCGAGGGGCTTGGCGAGCCCGGGATGGGCCCGCTCACTACCGGCCTCGGCGAAGTCTTCATGTACGAACTGCGGAATGCTGGAGGCGGCGAGTGGACGCCTATGGAGCTGCGGGACGCCCAGGACTGGATCGTCAAGCCCATGCTGCGCACGGTGCCCGGCGTCACCGAGGTGCTCAGCGTCGGCGGCCAGGAGCGTCAGTTCCAGGTCCGCCTGGATCCAAGGGCCCTCCTGGCGCGAAACCTCACCGTCGACGAGGTCGTAGAGGCGCTCGAGGCCAACAATCGCAACATCGGCGCCTCCTTCATCCTGCGGGGTGGGGAGGAGTACGTGGTGCGCGGGGTCGGTTGGTATCGCAGCGGCGACGACGGGCTCGATGACCTGCGCTCCGTGGTCCTGAGCTCCGAGCACGGCACCCCGGTGACCGTGGCCGATGTGGCCGAAGTGGGCTTTGGCGCGGCAGTTCGCCGAGGCACAGTAGTCGTGAACGGCACCGACAGCGTCGCCGCCTATGTGCTGAAGCTGTACGGGGCCGACACCCGAGAGGTCCTCGACAACATCGAGGACAAGCTGGACGCCATCGACATGGCGCTGCCCGACGGCATGGAGCTGGTGCCGTTCTACTCCCAGGGGCACCTGGTCGACAAGGCGCTCGGTACGGTCACAACGGCGCTCTTGGAGGGGGCGCTGCTGGTGCTGGTCCTGCTCTACCTCTTCCTCGCCAACGTGCGGTCGACCCTGATCGTGATTGTGACCTTGCCGCTCTCGGCGCTGGTGGCCTTCATCGGCATGCTCCAGATCGGTCTCACCGCCAACCTCATGAGCCTCGGCGGTCTGGCCATCGGCATCGGGATGATGGTGGACGGCGCTGTCGTGGTGGTCGAGAACATCTTCCGCCACCTCGAAGAGCGAAGTGACGAGGAGGATCTGTCCCTGACTCGACTGGTCTACGAGGCGACCAGCGAGGTGGGACGGCCCGTCGTCTTCTCCATCAGCATCATCGTCATCGTCTTCCTGCCGCTCTTCACCCTGGAGGGCGTGGAAGGAAAGATGTTCTCTCCCATGGCCTGGGCGATCTCGTTTGCCCTCGTGGCGGCCCTGGTGTTTGCGTTGACCCTGGTGCCGGTGGTCTCCAGCTTTGTGTTCTCCCGCCGTGTAGCCCATGGCGAACCCCGGCTCGTGCGCATGCTGAAGCGCGCCTATCGACCGGTCGTCTCCGGCGCCCTGAGCCATCCCGTGCTCGTCGTCGGTGTTGCCGTGACCGCCTTGCTGGGCAGCATGGTCATCGTGCCTTTCCTGGGAACGGAGTTTGTTCCGACACTCCGCGAGGGCTCGCTGCTGATCCGCTCGGTCCTGCCGCCGGGAGCCGACCTCACCTCGTCCATCCAATACAGCGCTCGAATCGCCAAGACCCTCGAGCAGTTTCCCGAAGTGACCTACACCGCAGCCCGGGTGGGTCGGGCCGAGGTTGGCGGAGATCCCGAGCCGGTGAACGTCGTCGCGAACCTGGTCAACCTCGCGCCCCTCGACGAGTGGGAGACCGGGCGCAGCTACGAGGAGCTCCAGTCGGACATCGCCAAGCAGCTCGCCCTGGAGATCCCCGGCCTCGCAAGCAACATCTCCCAGCCCATCCAGCTCCGAACCGACGAGCTCATGAGCGGGATCCGAGCCCAGGTGGTGGTGAGCATCTTCGGAGAGGATCTCGACGAGCTGTCGCGGCTCGGACAGGAGGTGGCCGCCGTCGTCGACGAGGTGGAGGGAGCGGTCGACGTGCGCGTGCAGCAGCAGGGGGGCAAGAAGCAGATCTCGGTGACTCCGGATCGGGCGCGACTGGCTCGCCTCGGAGTGTCGACCGATGAGCTACTCGGCGCCATCGAGACCGGTGTGGGCGGAACGGTGGCCGGCGAGGTCTTCCAGGGGATCCGCCGCTACCCCATCTTCGTGCGCCTGGCTGAGGATCAGCGCAACCGCATCGATCTGGTTCGCCAGCTCCCGATCCGCACCGGAGATGGCGCCCTCATGCCGCTGTCTCAGGTGGCCGACATCGACGTGTTCGAGGGACCGAAGATGATCTCGAGGAACAAGGCCAGTCGGCGTCTCTTCGTGCAGCTCAATGTACGCGGCCGAGACATGGGTAGCGTCGTCGCCGAGATCCAGGAGGGTCTGAAAGAACGGGTCGATCTTCCGCCCGGCTACTGGTTCGAATATGGCGGCCAGTTCGAGAGCCAGCAGCGCGCCATGGGTCGCCTCGCCATCGTCGTGCCCCTCACCCTGAGCCTCATCTTCGGGATGCTCTACACCATGTTCGGCAGCTTGCGACACGCCGGGATCATCTTCATCAACGTGCCTTTTGCGGCGAGCGGTGGCGTCGTTGCCCTGCTCGTGACCGGCCAGTACCTCTCGGTGCCCGCGGCGGTGGGGTTCATCGCTGTGTTTGGTGTCGCGGTGCTCAATGGCGTGGTGATGGTGGACTACTTCAACCAGCTCCGGCGGCGTGGCCTGGAGATCCGGGAGGCCGTGTGCATCGGCGCCGAGCACCGGCTTCGTCCCGTGCTCATGACCGCCTCGGTGGCCATCCTCGGATTGGTACCTCTGCTCCTGGCCGACGACATCGGCTCCAACGTGCAGCGCCCCCTCGCGGCCGTCGTCGTGGGCGGGCTCCTCACCTCCACTCTGCTCACCCTGGTGGTGCTGCCGGTCATCTATGTGCTGCTGAGCGGCGGCACGGCGAAGGAGGTCGAGGACGAGTGGGTGATGCCCGAATGATCGATGTCCAACGCCTCCACTCGAGGTCGTCTCCAGTCATCCGCTGCCCGCGTCCGTGAAGTGCCTGATCCGTCCCATCGCAGCCACCATCTCGGTGGTGGCCTCGCGGGTCTGGTGCGCGCATTCCTGGTCTGCGCGGCCGCCCAGCGTCCTTTGTCCGAGATCTGTGCCTCGGCAGCAGCGCCATGCACGCCGATGCAGACGATTTCGCATCCGTCGCTCGGATGCGCCAGGTCCGACCTCCGCCAAACAAACTGCAGAAGATCCGAAGAGACCCCATGGACATTCAGACTCTGAGAGCCCACAGCGCGATGATCCGGGATTGGACCCGCATGGTGGCCTACTCCGAGTCCATCAACGCGACTTGCAGCGGTCGCACGGTATGCGAGATAGGCGTCGGGCTGGGTCCCCTGTCTCATGGCACTGAGAGCCAACGCGACGAAGGTGTACGGCATCCAGCGCGATCCAAATGTGCTCCGGGACGCCACCGAGCTGATCGCTGCGAACGGATTCGGTGCCGTGAACCCTCGCCGCTATCTCGGTCCACCGAAGTCGAAGCCAGCTCCCTCGACTGCGTCCTCGACCACTTTGGCATCGTGCTCGCCGTCGACACTCACCGCCTTGTCGTCCAGCGACACGTCGAACTTCAAGTCGGGTGCCGCCGCTTGGAGCGCCCGGGTCACGGAGGCCACGCAGCCTCCACAGGTCATTCCGTCCACTGAATAGGTCGTCGTCATGATTGCCTCCTTGGCTGTCCGGCCAGCTCGTCCAGAATCGGGCAATCTGGCCTGTCATCTCCGTGGCAGCGCTCGGTCAGCTCGACCAGCGCTCTGCGCATATCCTCGAGCTGAGCGATCTTCAGCTCCACTCCTCGGATGTGCTCGGTCGCCAGCGCGCGCACCTCGGCGCTGGTGCGATCCGGGCGCTGCCAAAGGGCGAGGAGCTCCGTGACCTCCTCTATGGCAAAGCCCAGCTCTCGAGCCCGCTTCACGAACCTCAGCAGCTGGACGGACCGCTCGTCGTACATCCGATAGCCGTTGGGGGCTCGCGTCGGACTCGGCACCAAGCCGATCTCCTCGTAGTAGCGGATGGTCTTTGCGGGAAGCCCGGTACGACGGGCCACTTGGCCGATTGTGGGTGCGGTCATTGTTTCGGTCTCCAGCTGCGCAGAAGCAGCGCATTGCTCACGACACTCACGCTGGACATGGCCATCGCCGCACCCGCGAACATCGGGGTGAGGAACCCAGCTGCAGCCAGGGGGATGCCGATCACGTTGTAGATGAAGGCCCAGAACAGGTTCTGGCGGATCTTTCGGGTCGTCGCTCGGGAGACGTCGATGGCGTCCGCCACCAACGTCGGTTCGGATCGCATGAGCGTCACGCCGGCGGTGTGCATGGCCACGTCGGTGCCGCTGGACATCGCGAAACCCACGTCTGCTGCCGCCAGCGCCGGAGCGTCGTTGATGCCGTCGCCGACCATCGCAACGACCCGGTCACCCCGGAGAGACTCGATCTCCCTCGCCTTGTCCGCCGGCAAGACCTCTGCTACGACCCGCGAGATCCCCAGCTCTTCGGCCACATGCTCCGCGGTGGCCGCGTTGTCTCCGGTGAGCAAGACGACGTCGATTCCGACCCCGCGGAGTCGCCTGACAGCGGCGGCGGAGGTCGCCCGGATCGGGTCGGAAACGGCGATGTAGCCGGCAAGCTCTCCCTCGCGAGCCACCCACATCACCGTGGCGCCCCGGCCTTCCAGCATGGCTGCTGCGCTGTCGTGCTCGGCGAGATCCACACCGTCGTCCCCCATGAGTCGCCGACTACCGACCCGCAGTGGCGCCCCGTCGACGACCGCCTGCAGTCCCCGCCCGGGAAGCGCCTCGAACTCCGACAGCGCACCCGGCGTGAGGCCATCTTCGGCGACGCGTCGCAAGATCGCCTGGCCGAGCGGGTGTTCGCTGCCCGTCTGCGCTCCGGCCACCGCGACCAGTAGCGCCTCCTCGGTCTCTTCCGCGAGGGGAACGACCGCCGTGACCTCCGGACGCCCTTCGGTGAGGGTGCCGGTTTTGTCGAGAACCACTGTGTTCACGGACCGCGCTAGCTCGAGGGCCTGGGCGTCCTGGATCAGGATCCCAGCCTTTGCGGCCGCCCCGGTTCCCACCATGAGTGCTGTCGGGGTCGCGAGTCCCAGGGCGCAGGGGCAGGCGATGACCAGCACCGAGACCGCGTTGATCACGGCCTGGACCCAGTGTTCTCCGAGAGCCAACCACACGCCGAGCGTCACCACGGCGACGACCATCACCACCGGCACGAACACTGCGGCCACCTGGTCGACAGTCTTCTGGATGGGCGCTTTGCTGGCTTGAGCTCCCTCGATCAACGCGATGATCCTGGCCAGCGCCGAGTCCTCACCCACGTGGGTCGCGCGGATGTGCAAGAGGCCAGCGCCGTTGATGGACCCGCCGGTCACCGGATCGCCCTCGCCGCGAGTGACCGGCAGGCTCTCTCCGGTGAGCAGTGACTCGTCGAGCTGGCTGCTGCCGCGGGTCACGACCCCATCGACCGGAACCCGCTCTCCAGGCCGTACCACGACGACCTCGTCCCGACCGACGGCCTCGGCGGCAATCCGGAGCTCTACCCCGTCGCGAAGCACGGTCGCCGTCTCGGGACGTAGGTCCATGAGGGCGCGGATCGCCTGGGTCGTACTCCGCTTTGCGCGCCTCTCCAGCTGTTTGCCGAGGAGGATCAGGGTGATCACCGACGCCGACGCCTCGAAGTACAGGTGCGCTTCTCCGGACAGGAGCAGCCCCACACTCAGCAGGTAGGCGGCCGACGTGCCGAGCGATACCAGGACATCCATGTTCGCCGTTCCAGCTCGGAGGGCGCCGACCGCACCGCGATAGAAGCGCGCTCCAGCGATCACCTGTACCGGTGTGGCGAGGGCGAGCTGTACGGCTCCGGGCAGCATCCAGTGCACCCCGAAGGGCGTCGCCAACATGGGCGCGACCAGCGGTAGCGTGAGCAACGCCGCGCCGCCAAACACGGCCATCTCGCGAAGATCGGCCGAGCGCTCGCGGGACTGGGCAGCTAGCCGTTGTGCCTCTCCGTCCGGGGCGCGGGTCGCGGTGTAGCCGGCCCGCTCGACACTGGCGATGAGCGCCGTGACATCGGTCATACCTGGCGTAAAGGCGATGGTGGCCACCTCGGAGGCGAGGTTGACCTGGGCGGAGGCCACGCCGGGCTGCTTGCGAAGGACCTTCTCAATGCGCTGGGAACACGACGCGCAGGTCATGCCGCCGATGTCGAGGCGGACGGTCTCCGGCGGAACGGCAAACCCCGCCTTCACGATGGCCGCAGTGACGTCACCCGGCTCGACCTTCTCTGGGTCGAAGGCGACGGTCGCCCGCTCATTTGCAAGGTTGACCGAGGCTTCTTGCACGCCATCCACCTTGCCCAGGACTTTCTCGATTCGGGTGGCACATGTGGCGCAGGTCATGCCCTCGACGGGCAGCGTGATGCGAACGGGGGCGGTGGTGAACATGGCTCCATTCATAAAGCTTCCAGTCACTGGAAGGTCAACCCGTCTCAGACATCTCGTGACACCGAGCCTCCAGCAGGCTGCCCCAGCGCACGCCGCCGAAAGCGCTGGCGGACTCGGCCGTTTGGGGTCGCTCGGTCCTCCAGAGGTCACGCCGCGAGCCCGAGCGTCTAGAAGACGGGTCTCGCTGGCCAGGGCAGCCAGTCAATTGCGGTTGGCTTGAAAAGACGAGATCGACCCGGAAGGGTCCTTTCGACGCGCGCCTTCATCACTAGGCCGACACCTCGGGACGCATCTGTGATTCGTCTCGCGGGCTCACTTCGATTGTGATGTGCACGAGCCCGAGGTCGGCAGGGACCATGGCGCGGTAGGCGTCGAGCGAGAGGGGAGTCGCTGACTCGATCGAGACAATCGCCGCTCTGCGAGCTGGTCCTATCTCCCAGACGTGAAGGTCGACAACTCGGGTCAGCGGTTGCGCCTCGATGGCCCTGCGGATCGCCTCCAAGTCCTCGTTGTTGGCCTGTCTGTCCAGCAGCACCCCGCCGGACTGGCGCAACAGGTTGGTCGACCACCTGGCCACGAGAACCGCGCCAACAACCCCCATCATCGGGTCGAGCCATGTCTGGTCGAAGTACTTCGCCGAGAGTAGGGCACCAATGGCGAGCAGCGACGTCAAGGTGTCGGCGAGGACGTGGAAGTAGGCGGATCGGAAGTTGTGGTCGTGGTGGTGATCATGTCCCTCTCCGTGGCCATGGTGGTCACCATGGCCGCCCTCGATCCCAAGGATGTAGACACTGGCACCGTTGACGAGGAGGCCGAGGACCGCAACGGCAAGTGCCTGATCGACGGCGATCTCGATTGGGTTGACGAAGCGCTCGATGCTCTCCGCAGCCATCCCGAGGGCGAACACCCCCAGCAGCACCGCGCCGCTGTAGCCGGCTAGCGCGTTGACCTTGCCAGTGCCGAAGCTGAATTGGGGGTCTGCCGCGTGGCGTCTGGCGTAGCGATAGGCAAAGGCGGCGATCCCAAGGGCCACCGCGTGCGACGCCATGTGCAGGCCGTCGGCGAGAAGGGCCATGGACCCGAAGACCATGCCGGCAGAGATCTCGACCACCATGGTGATGGCTGTGATGACAACGACGATGAGCGTGCGACGTTCGCCGGCGCTCGGCTGGTCCTGGCCGAAGACGTGGTCGTGAGCACTCGTCCACCCACTCTGTTTTGGAGAGCCCGACCTGGCCTTCATGTGCGGAACGACTTCAGCGCCGACAACAGGTCGCTAGCGGCCAGATCCCTTTCGCGCACCGTCGCCCCACGCGCGACGTGCTTGCGGACGTGGTCCTCCAAGAACAACATCGACAGCCCGTTCATGGCGCCGCGAATGGCCGAGATCTGCTGCATGACGGCCCGACACTGGTCATCGTCTTCAGCGCTCTCGATGTCGCGTTTGAGCGCCGTCATCTGACCAATGAGGCGATTGACGCGTGCGAGGAGCTTCTTCCGATTGTCGGCGACGTGGCTCATGGTCGGGTACTATACCCCCCCACCCTATATCGGGCAAGGCCGTCGGTGGGCACACAGGTGCTTGGAACATGGACGCCGCCCGGATTCTCTGCTACTACGACAATCCGTCGTAGAGGTGAGTGATGGCCCGGAGCCCGAAACTAGAAGGTCGTGTGCTCGACGTCCTCTGGCAGGGCGGCGAGTGGTCGGTGCGCGACGTTCTCGACGCAGTGGGCGGCTCGCTCGCCTACACCACCATCGCCACCGTGCTCGATCGGTTGCACGAGAAGGACCGGGTCGAGCGCCACAAACACGGCGTCGCGTGGCGCTACCGCGCGGCCCGCACTCGGGAGCAGGCGCTGGCCGCCGAGGTGAGCCAGGTAATGGAGCGGGCCCACGGTGCCTCCGAGACGCTGCTGGTAGCCTTCCTCGACCAGGTCGAGCATGCCGATCCCCAAGCGCTCGATCGCCTCGAGGCGCTGATTCGCGCGCGGCGGAAGGCGACTTGAGCGCACTGTCCCTGCCCGTCGTCGTCTTCGCTATGGGGTTGGCCAGTGCCTGGCTGACCGCCGCGCTCGTCTTCCCCCAATGGACGCGTCTGACGCGTCGTTGGCCCGCCTTCGCGCGGTGGTCGCTCCTGGTCAGCACGCTGCCCACCATCGTCGGCATGACACTGGTGATGGCGGCACTCCTGCCCGGCGACCCGCACCTCGGTCAGCTGTTCGGCTGCCACTGCTATGCGTCGATGCCGAGCTGGCTGCACCTCTGCCCGGTCCACCCGCACGAGAGCGCATCGCTGGTGCCTGCCGCAGCGCTGGTGCTGGTGCTGCTGCTGCCGGGACGCGTTTGGGCCCTCGCCGCGCTGGCGCGGGAGCCCGTGGGGCGGAGGACGGAGCAAGGGCCGGTTGTTGCAGATTTACCAGCACCTACCGCGATAATTGTCGGCTGGCTGCGCCCGACTGTTGTGGTGGATCGGCGGATGTGGAGCGCGCTCGGTCCCTCTGCACGAGACGCCGTCCTCGCACACGAGTTCGCCCACCTCACGCGGCGCGATCCTCTGATGCTCATGTCGCTGCGCCTGTTCGCCAGCCTGGGTCCCGTCCCAGTGGGAGACGCTCTAGCGCGGGCGTGGCTCGACCGCGCCGAGGTCCAGGCCGATGCCCTGGCGGCCAGCAGCGTGGGCGACCCGCTCCTGGTCGCCGAGACGCTGATCCGGTGCGCCCGCCTCGGCCCACGACCCCAGGCGCTGGCCCCCGCCTGGACCGGCGGAGCAGTGGAGCGCCGTGTTCAAGCGCTGCTGGACGGGAGCGCCGCAGGGGTCGCGGCGAGCCCGGACGTGAGCTGGACCGACGCGATCGCACTCGCCGGCGTGTGTGCCGCCACGGTCGGCTGTCTGCCCTGGCTGCACCACCAGATCGAGCATCTGCTCAACCTGTCGCTGTAGGAGCCCCCGTGTCCCTGCGAGAATCCCCAACACGGAAGAGACTCCTTCCTACGACATTGTGTCGTAGGGCGCTGCTGCTGCTGGCGCTAGCGACCCCAGCCTCCGCCGCCTCCGCGCCAGAAGCCGCACTGGTCTTGCGCTTCCTGGAAGGTCCTGTCGGACAGTCTGCCCTGCGGGCCGCCGCCGCCGAGGCCAGGGCGGAGGGGACGGCGCCGCCGCTACTCCCGAACCCGGAGCTCGAGGCGAGGCACGAGGAAGCGAGGGGTGTCGCCGGTTCGACCACGGACGCCCTCGGGGGCGCGATGACCTTCGACCTGGGCTTCTCCAGCTTCTCAGAGCGTGGTGCTGCCCGCCTGCGGCGACGGGCGGGGGATCACTGGCGCTACACCGCGGGGCTCGCCGCCGTCAGCGACCTGCGCAGTGAGGCGCTCGACCTGTGGGCCGCCGACGCGGCAGCGGAAGCCACTGGGCGGAGCCAGCAGCGGCACGAGGCCCTGCTCGTCGCGCTCACCGCACTGGCCGAGGCGGGAGAGGCCTCGGACTACGATCGCGACCGCGTTGCCCTCGCCATCACGCCGCACCGGGTCGTCGCGGCGGAGGCTCGCGGCAAGCGCGACACACTGCGCGCGCGACTCTCGGCGCTGGTGGGCGCGGCGACTCCCGTGGAGGCGGTCGACCTGCAGCCGATCCCACCCCTTCCCACACTTGACGCGGCCCGGGAGCGCGCACTCACGGAACATCCGGAGCTTGCAGCGCTGCGACTGGACCACAAGGCCGACGTTCGCGCGCTCACGGCCGCCCGTCAGTCCGCCATCCCCGACCTGACGCTCTCCGCCGCCGCACGCTGGGACGCGCCCCCCGAGGGCGGCTCGGCGACGCAGGGATTCGAGGTCGGCGGTGCACTGGAGGTCCCCCTCTTCGACTGGTCGCGGGTCAGCGTGCGCGCCGCCACAGCTGAGCGGGCCACAGGCGAGGCCCTCCTGGCCGAGCGGGAAGCCGAGATCGCTGCGGCGGTGGACAGCGCTTGGCAGCGAGCCTCCTCGCTGACCGACGGGACCCCGCCCATCGACCCCGAGGCGATCTGGGAAGCGAGCCACGCCCGCTACGCCGCCGGTGAGGCGACCGTGGAGGACCTGCTCCAGATCGCCGACGACGTCGAGGCGGCTTCCCTCGCGGTCGTGGACCATGAGCGCCTCCTGCGCCAGGCACACCTCGATCTAGCCAGCGCCGTCGGCCAGTTCTTCGATTCCGAGATCCAGTCCTTGCTCGAGGAGCATCTGCGATGACCCCTCTCTGGTTGATGCTCAGCTTGCTGGTGAGCTGCTGTCTGCTACCGGCTTCCAACAATGGCCGGGGCGGAGGTGCGGGCCACGCCGAGGACGCGGGGGATACCATGGCGATCACCCGCTGGACCGACACCCACGAGCTCTTCGTGGAGCTGGACACGCCAGTTGCCGGCAGCCGCTTCGCCTACCAGGCCCAGATCAGCCGCCTGGCTGACAACCGCGCGGCCACCTCGGGCTCTCTGACGATCCGCTTCGAGCAGGATGGCTTTGCGATGGAGTCCCACACCGACGAGTCGGTGGCTCGGGTGGGCGTCTTCGCCAGCGAGGCCACCGCACCCCAGGAGCCGGGCCGCTATCTGCTCATGTTCGGCTACCGCGATGGCGAGGAGCGGGCGGCTTGGGAGGCAGCGGTGACGGTCGCCGCGGACACTCCAGAGCCCCATCCCGCAGAGCCCAAAGGAGAGGTCACCTTCCCCAAGCAGACTCAGTGGCAGATCCCCTTCCAGGTGACCCCAGCCACCCTCCGCTCCATGGCCCCCAGCATCGCCGCAGCCGCCACAGTGATCTCCGCGCCGACAGCGACGACGGTGGTGGCCGCCCCCGTGGAGGGGCTGCTCGCCTGGTCGAACGACCTGCCGGTGGTTGGGCGGCGCGTGCAAAAAGGCGAGCGATTGGCCACCCTCATCCCCGCGGGGGAGGCGGCCCATTGGTCGGAGCTACAGGCGGATCTGGCCACCGCAGGAGTGGACGAGGATCTGGCTGTGCAAGAGCTGCGGCGCGTCGAAGACCTGACGGCGCGCGCTCTCCTCCCAGAGCGACGCCTCGAGGAGGCCCGGGCCGCGCTGGAACGCGCCTCGGCCCAGGTGATCGCTTCGGGGCGGGTGCTCTCGGCCCTCAACAGCGGCGGCGACGGCGCGGTGCCGATCCGCGCGCCCGCGAACGGGCTGGTAGTGTCCGTAGGCGCCGACCACGGCGTGGCGGTGCCATCGGGTACGCCCCTGGTCAGTGTGTCGTCGGGTGCCAGCATGCTCATCGAGGGCCGGGTGCACGACCGCACCCGCGTCGCCCTGATGCCGGTGTCCAGCCTGTCGGTGCTCCGTGGCGATTGGTCGGCCCCGCGGGACCTGCTCCCCGTAGGCGGGAGACTGCTCACCGAGCAGCTGGTCTTCGACGCGGCCACCCTCTCGGCGCCCGTTGCCGTGCTGGTCGAACACGACATCGGGCTGGTCCCGGGAGACCTGGTAGAGCTTCGGGTGGGTGTAGGCGATCCGGTGCAGCGCCTCGCCGTGCCACACGAGGCGGTCGTGGAGATCAACGGGCAGGACGTGCTCTTCGTGCAGAAGACGGGGGAGTCGTTCACCCGGCGGCGGGTGACCGTGGGCGCGAAAGACGCGACCCACGTCGAGATCCGCTCCGGCTTGCAGGCGGGCGAGAGGGTGGTGGTCAAAGGCGGCTTCGACGTGCACGTCGCCTCCCTGTCCGGCGCCCTCGAGTCCCACCGGCACTGAGGCGACCATGTGGAAAGGGCTCATTCGCTGGTCGCTCGCCAACCGGGCCGTGGTCATTGGCCTGGGCGCGCTGCTGCTGCTGTGGGGCTCTTGGATAGCAGCCACACTGCCAGTCGACGTGCTCCCCGACGTCAACGCACCCACAGTCACGGTGCTCACAGAAACCCACGGCATGGCGCCCGACGAGGTCGAAACCCTGGTCACTGTGCCCATCGAGACCGCGCTGAACGGCGCGCCCGGGTTGCGCCGACTGCGGTCCTCGTCGGGCATCGGCATCTCGGTGGTGTGGGCGGAGTTCGAGTGGGACACCGACCCGTACAGAGCACGGCAGGTAGTCACCGAGCGGCTACAGGTGGCGCGCGGTGCGTTGCCCCCGGACGTTCCCGCACCCGTGCTGGCACCGATGTCGTCGATCATGGGCGAGATCCTGTTTCTGGGACTCACCGGCGACGAGCAGGTAGACCCCATGGATCTGCGCGACTTCGCCGAGTGGGAGGTCCGCAGGAGGCTGCTCGGCGTGCCCGGCGTGGCCCAGGTCTCTCCAATCGGCGGCGAGCTGCGGCAGATCCAGGTTGTGCTCGATCCGCGGGCGATGGAGCGCACCAGGATCGGGCACCAGCAAGTCCTGCAGGCGCTTGAGGGAGCCAGCGAGAATGCGCCGGGGGGCTTCGTCACCAGCGGGCACAGCGAGTATTTGGTGCGGGGCATTGGTCGCCCGCGCAGCCTCGAAGAGCTCGGCCGGGTGGTGGTGGGCCGCGTCGACGGCGTGCCCATTGTGCTCCACCAGGTCGCAGACATCGTTGAGGGCCCCGCGCTGTCCAGGGGAACGGCGGCGGTGGACGCCGAGCCGGCCGTCGTTCTCGCGGTCCAGAAACAGCCCGAGGCCAACACCCTCGAGCTCACAGCGGAGATCGACGAGGCGCTCGACGATGTCGAGAGAGCGCTGCCAGCGGGAATGACCCTGCACCGCTCGGGATTCCGGCAGGCCCGGTTCATCGACACCGCCATCGGCAACGTCAAGCAACACCTCCTGGAGAGCGCCATCCTGGTGGTGCTCCTGCTCACCCTGTTCCTGGCGAACTGGCGCACCACCCTGATCTCGCTGCTGGCGCTGCCGCTTTCGCTGCTCGCTGGCGTGCTCACGCTCTCGGCGATCGGTGCCAGCATCAACACCATGACCCTCGGAGGGCTGGCCATCGCCATCGGGGCGTTGGTCGATGACGCGATCATTGGCGTAGAGAACATCTACCGGCGCCTGCGCCTGCGATCCGCCCTCCCCGAGGCCGAGCAACCACCGCTACTCGAGACGGTGTACCGGGCGTCGCTCGAGATCACCGACTCCATCGTGTACGCCACCGCGATCATCGTGGTGGTCTTCCTCCCCCTGTTCTTCTTCAGCGGGCTCGAAGGCCGGCTGCTCGAGCCTCTAGGGACTGCGTATGTGGCCAGCATCATCGCCTCACTGGTGGTCGCGGTGACCATCACCCCGGTGCTGTGCAGCCTGTTGTTGCGACGAGTGCCGCTGCCGGGCGAGGACAAGGACGCCTTCGTCGCTCGGCACCTCAAGCGGCTGTATCGGCCGACCCTGCGCCTGGCGCTGAAGGTGCCACGGCTCGTAATGACTGTGTCCCTGGTCGGCGTACTGGTCGCGATGGGGGCACTGGGCTCCTTTGGACGCTCCTTCCTGCCTGCGTTCAACGAGGGTGCGTTCACACTCGCTGCGGCAACCGCGCCGGGTACGCCACTGGCCGAGTCCGATGCGATGGTGCACCGGCTGGAGGAGCGCGTGGTCGCCCTGCCGATGGTCGAGGCGGTGGTGCGCCGCACCGGGCGGGCCGAGCGGGACGAGCACGCCCAGGACGTGCAGTTCAGCGAGCTCGAGGTGACCGTTGACGCCGACGTGGACAGCACCGTTGCCACTGCGGCGCTGCGGGAGGCGGCACAGGTTCCCGGACTGGTGGTTAGCGTCGGCCAGCCCATCGGCCACCGCA
>PJEL010002033.1_pt1 | contig 19164 bp, 10 predicted proteins | sample 1853271 | NCBI WGS metagenome assembly PJEL01 (sample SAMN08108733, study PRJNA415343) | Invertebrate metagenome, whole genome shotgun sequencing project. | host: Globobulimina | place: Sweden: Gullmar Fjord | collected 2015-08
AGGGAAGGTATGGTACCATATGGGTTGTCTTTACATTCACATATTATTTTTATATGTACTGATCTTGATTGTAGTTGGGGATGATGATGTTCACATGAAGATTCTGTATTGTGGAATGTGTCATAGCGACATTCATCAGATCAGGGGCGAATGGTCGAATTCCATGTATCCAATGATACCTGGTCATGAGATTACTGGTATTGTTGAAAAGGTTGGTAAAAATGTCACCAAATTCAAGGAGGGTGATAAGGCTGCTGTGGGTTGCATGGTGAATTCTTGTGGCTCTTGTAAACAGTGCTCTGTGCATCACTGTGAGCAGTTTTGCCCAAAGGCGGTGTGGACGTATAACAGTAAAGATGTGGATGGAAGTGTTACCATGGGTGGATACTCTACTCATGTTGTGGTCAATGAGAAGTTTGTGCTTCAATTCCCTGACAACTTGCCAATGGATGCTGGTGCACCATTGCTGTGTGCTGGTATTACGACGTGGTCTCCAATGAAGCACTATGGGTTGGATAAGGAAGGCATGCGTATCGGTATTGTGGGTCTTGGAGGGCTTGGACATATGGCAGTGAAGCTTGCAAAGGCTTTCGGTATGCATGTCACGGTGATTTCCACCAGTGGGGGGAAAAAGGCAGATGCATTGGAGAATCTGGGGGCAGATGCCTTTTTGGTGTCCACAGATGCAGAGGCCATGGCGAGTGCGCAAGGTACTCTCGACGGTATTATTGACACGGTGGCTATGAAGCACGACTTTAATATTTACTGTTCTTTGCTGGATACAAATGGCAAATATGTTGTTGTTGGTTTACAGCCAGAGCCTATTGAGTTGGCATCCTTCTCATTGGTATTCAAGAGAATTGCATTTGGTGGGTCTCTCATCGGTGGTATCAAGGAGACTCAAGAAATGCTCGACTTTTGTGGTGAGAAGAATATTGTGGCAGATATCGAAAAAATCTCGATGGATTATGTGAATACTGCCAATGAAAGAATGATTCGTGGTGATGTCAAGTATAGATTCGTTCTGGATCTGAGCACCTGTTGTTGAGTACAGTAGTATCCGTTTTTTGTTTCTATGACTACTACTACTACTGTTTACATGTACACACCATACATACATACATACATACATAGATTAATTCATTCATGCATTCATTCATTCATCATGTAGAGGTATTCTCCAGTCTCTATTGCTATGACTTGAAACACATCCTTCTCATGAACATGTCCAAGATTTATCCATCTATACTCTACAGTAATATTCCTCACTTTTTTTGCAACCAGGTCCACTTGAAATGTCCATGTCATGGCGCATTTTATCAGGTCTGGGTTGTCTTGTTCAAATAGTGGCCGATATTCCCGATCCACATGTGGAGGCATGGTTTGCTTTCTGGGGAGTTGCTGAGCTATTGCATCAAAGTCATCACCAAATAGGCTGCGAAGAATTTCTTCAGCATCATCCGGGGTCAGCTCCTCTATGGTATTACTTTCCTCGGTGACAGTCTCTACGTTTGGAGAATCACTGTGTGGTGTATTGTCTGGACTGGATACCCAATGCTCATCTGAATGAATCCCTGTCATGCCGAGACAATCTCTATATTCGCTCACTGTTTCCAATGTCTGGATTTCTTCATCGCGGTAAGAATCCGTTTCGTTCCATGGAAATATACTATCGGGTATATCAATCCCAAGATTAATTTGTTCCTTGACACTGATTGGATTGAGTCCTTTGCCTGTGGACATGCAGTATGATGTATACCATGTTGGGACAGGGACATACAGAAACGTATCACTCGTTCCCTCAGCAATAACCTCTGTGTCGGATTCTGCAAATCTTGGATACGACATGAGAAGATTACTACACTTCATGAAGGATGCAGCGCCGTCGATACCGCGGCAATATCTCTTTGCAGCATCTTTCCCTTTGATGTGTGCCCAGCGTGTTTCTACAACAACATCCTCCATCAAGAGGCCGTACGAATCCAAAAGCTCGAGTGGTTTTGAAAACGTCTCCGATTGATATCCTCTCCGTAGTATATACATCACCCGTTCTCCAAATGTGTACATGTCCATGGCACGTTGAGGAATATCAGGAACAAATCGAGACTTTTCCTCTGGAACATCTGTCAAAAGTCCCTCCCTTCTTTCAACATGTTCGTCTCTGTCACCCAACAGGTGCCCCACCTTCATTTTACCTTGGACAACATTTTTAAACATCTCAAATCCAGATTGTAATCGTGTCGTGAATGATTCGGCAGATTCTTTATCCTCATAGTACATGCCTTCTGGAGGAGGAGGAATCTCCTCCCCACGTTCAACCATTGACGCATATTCTTCAACTATTCCCATTTCTTCATCTTCGTCAGATGCATTCTCATGCACACCCAGTGAGGCTTGCAACTCCTCCAAGCTCATCTGGAATAATTCCTCACGGAGACTGTGTGACTGATCAGCTTCTCCTTGAATGGCAGAAGCCTCTGCCATGAGATCAGAGTATTGTTGTCTCAGTTTCTTAGCCGATGTCATGATTTCTTCTAATCTATCTGTACCGTGTGTCCCATCATCATCGCCTGATGAAGCACGACATGGCAATATCTTGAGTATTTTCAGTCTATTTGAACTGCTCCCACCGAAAGGTTTCACACCTGCCTGACTGCATCCCACCCTTGCACGACACCACATTGTATCTCAATTGATTTGATATATGAATACTATTTCATCAATCACATCACATCCTACTATACAGTACGTATAGGTATGCCGACAACTTGTGATTGAGGAAAACCCCAAAGCAACTCTCCGTCTCTTTTTCCTATTACATAGGAACGGATTCGTTCTGCCTTGATTCCAGAGTTTTTGTTTGTATATGACAAATTTATATATATATATCTATTCTGAATGATTCGTGGGATATTGAGAGAATAGCGCATCATCATCATCATCTCGTCTGTCATGCATGGCACCTCTGTGCAGAAATGTCACAACTGTTTTGCAATTACATCTCATGAAAATTAAAGATAGCATCTTGACAATGCATCAGCAGTAAAAGATACATGTATGGAAACAAATAGAGACAGTACGAATGGAAATATACTATAGCAGGGATGCGTCGAGATGATCAAAACTGTGGGCGTAGCTGGAAATTTTTCATTCTGACAGTCTGCGTGTACCCTGGTGTCATGTGATACTTGGATGACCCACCAAAGAAGCACTCAATGGCTATGCTCTGGATTTTGGTCTCTTCTTTATCCCGGAACGATACATCGTCCAGGGTCTTTTCTTTTCCATTGATTTGTACTCTCACCTTTCCATCGGCAACTCCTGGTGTGTTTAGTTGTATTGCAAGTTCGATGTTGTTCCAGCCAGACTTGAGATCAAGATGTTCAGAATCTTTTTCCCAAAAGTGAATACCAGCTCTACCTCCTCCAGAAAGGGTAGATGCAGTTTTTGCTCCTTGAGATGTAAATGCTTTATCAAAGCTTCCATGTGCCCCATACATGTAAGGGGCAATGTGCGCCTTTTTGGTATTTTTCTCCGCCTGCCATGATGGGCGGAAGCTTCCCTGACCATCATTGTAGTCTTTACCAGTAAAATATCCTTCTTGATACGTACCAAGGTAGATACCAGGCAGCTTTCCAGAGATGACAAAGTTGAATCCTTTCCTGAAATACACCTGGTACCTGAATGTCAGCTCTTCAGAAGGAAAGACTTGCTTGGGACTTGACAGAAATCGGGCTCCACTTTCTAACGATACGTCTCTCTTTGCAAATGTCAACTTGAAGTTTTTGCCATTTTTGGTGGTGGAGTAGCGGTCAGCATATTCTGCTAGCCATGTGTTCCACACTTTGTTCCCAACCTTCCAAGGCTCCCCAGTCTCAGGTAACGATGTGAAATTATCCGATATAGGATATTTAGAACAATTATCGTTCTGTCCAAGTGTTGTTGTACAAGTTCCGAGGAATAAGGCGAGAAGGAGGGTCGCTCCTAAAGGTTTGTGGGTGAACAAACCAGGCATGATCTCACTCGATACACCCAACAAATTTGTACAGATTATTTTGGTATCTATCGACGATACAATAGTATAAGATTGAATCTTGTTACATTTCGTGTACCCGATGATACCAATGAGATGTTTCTTCCAAATGAGATGAAGCAACTACCATATCAGATAGAACAAACCCCTTTTGCATGCAAAGGAGTTGATCAATTGCTTGGTTGGTGTCCTACATTGTATCATTCGTACTCAGGGCATTTGCTTTTATTGCATGTAGTCTGACGAATGTCTCAGTGGTGGCATCATCATCATCATCATCATCATCATCATCATCATCATCAGATCTCTGATGGCGAGTCATACACAATTGTGTAATTGTGTGCCTTGCAAGGCAAACCTTAGTAAGGTCCTTGTAAGGGGCACCAAGAGTCCAGTAATTTCTTATCTGATTCTTTCAATAGCATTCATAATAGTAAATGAATCAATAATATATGGATGAAAAAGTCTTTCAGGAGGCTTTGGTGGCATATGGCTGCGTCGGCCTCTGGATAGTTTTGAGCGGAGCTGTCATTACATATAACAAATTCCTGCTCGCAGTGGCAGGCTTTCCCTATCCCATCTCATTGACGCTATGGTACGTCACATATAGTGATTTCATGTACACGATTCACTTCTTGGTGGTGTTTACGACACCACTGTGCCGATGCTTGGGGTCAGTCTTTCATATGTATTAGAGTGTATTGTTTTTGACAAGCCAGAGTATCATCCTGCAGGCATATGCTCTTCTGTTCGACGATTGCATTCATATTGGTCCGATCAGGGAAAGTAAAGTCAATAAATATGAGCACGCGAACGTATGTTTCTGCCATTGTTCCAATAGGTGCATGTTATGCTGTGACACTCTGGGTTGGAAATGCTGCCTATTTGTATCTTAGTGTATCCTTCATTCAAATGCTGAAAGCGCTGATGCCTGTATCAGTATTTGGAATGGGTTGCTTGATGGGAACAGAAAGATTTGAGGTCTCTACAATGGCCAACATGGGCTTGATAGCTCTAGGGGTTGCTATAGCCTCATATGGTGAACTGAACTTCAACATGTTTGGAGTCATGTTGCAGCTAGGGAGTATAGCATCAGAATCTATTCGTTTAGTGTTGGTACAAATACTGCTTCAGTCTCGTGGTCTCAAATTGAACCCAATAACAACTCTGTATTATGTTTCTCCATGCTGTTTCTTGTTCCTCCTCGTACCATTCTTTGGATTGGAGTGGTTCAGGATAACAGATGATCCAGACGTACTCATAAGCCCTTTCTATATGATAACGAATGCCATAGTGGCGTTCTGTTTGAATATGGCGGTCTTCCTACTGATTGGCAAGACATCTGCATTGACTATGAATGTCGCTGGTGTGGTGAAGGATTGGATGCTGATTGGCATCTCCGTCTGGGTATTCCATGCTGCTGTATCTTCCATAAATCTTGGTGGTTATGTAGTAGCATTTGCAGCTGTCTGCTGGTATAATTACACAAAGTTTCAGAAAATGAAGAAAAAATCAATTGTTACTGTGGATGAGGAGAAACAGGTCCCCCTGATGTGTGTGGTTTCTGAAGGGAAACAATAATGATATGATAATCTCGTGATTTATTTATGAACGTGTAAATGCACGTGACGCTAGTCTTCTGTCCACTCTCGAAGGATATCAAAGAGTGACCCCCCTCCAGACTCTTCTGTAATCTCACCAAAATCATCATATTCCTCCCACCCATTGTCATTTTCACCAAACGATGCTGATCCCTGATCCCATTGATCTTCGGAAGATTCATCCTCACCTTCCCATATCGGTTGTCCACTTGTAGTTCCTCCTGTACCCTCTTCACCTCCAACATCCGCCGTTGAAGGTGGGACATCTCCTGGCATGTCTGGGATTGGTACTGGCATTGGCATCGGTAGGGGTATGAATGGGGATAGGAATCCTGATCCATATGAATGACGTGAAAAGTAATCATAGTCGATTGAAATCGCCGCTGCCAACGCTACCATGCGCTCATCCACCTGCAGTGGATTCTCAACCATGAGTTGGTTCCCACTCGTACAAGGTATAATAGCCTTTGTTTCTGGTCCCAATGTTGCCTCTGGGGCAGATAGAGATTGTTCTGGATATGCATTATCAAGAGATCGCTGAACAAATTGGGAGGCTTGCTGAGCTGTCTCACCAAAATGAATTGCATACCTGCCTGCATCTGTGAAAAGTTCCTTTCCAAACCCACTAAAGTTTCTATCAATGAGTGCAAGAGGTTTGTTGTTTTCGTCAATCATGAGAAACTCCCACGCTAGAAATGGTGAATCGATCCGCGCAAATTGTTCTTGACCGATGAAGAGATTGTACACCCTACGCAACAGCTTCCATTCCTGCTGGACCTCTCCAACCCTATTGCCATATCCATCCTCGATATACATTGTAGAGCTGATAAGATACGGTGGTCTCCGCAATCTGAAAAGAATTTCAGATCCATCCCTACTGAAAACAGTGGCAGTAAAACCTCTCCTTGTTCTGAGCACTTGCCGGAGTATGGTTCGTCCAACCCCACCATGTTCTTCAGCCAGCAGCGCAACTACCTCTCCATCTTGATCTCGAATGCTATATTTGTTTGCTTGTTCATATCCAAGTAGAACCTGTCCCCATTCAACATCCCTGGTGACGACTAATGCAGGTTTATTGACAACTTGTAACCCCCCAGAAGACTGCTGGCCTGTTTCTTCAAGTTCAGAGTTTCTTGTTTGCAAACCTGCAGGACGTTTGCTACCTCTTTCACTCTTATTATGAAGTCTAGATACCCTTTTTTTCCTGTTCTGACCAGTTGAGAAGTATTCCCGTGCGGAGTATTCAAAAGATAGGGCGAGATCGATCGAATTGGCATTCGAATTCAAGATTCGAGCAAGGCTCCTGCACCGTGTGGACATTCTCTTGAAGAAAAACGATACAAAATGGTTTAAAATTAAATAAATATAGACAATAGCAAAAGGATTGCATTATTCTTGAACGACGACAGTCTCTAAAGTCTCTACACCAGGATACTCACTCTGTTGGATTCTCTCAGCATGCATCTCATCAAGCAGACTATCACACGCTTTGAAGTACTCTAGTAATGCCATGTCTGTCCATGGTGCATCCAAAATACCTGGAGATGTACACCATCCGAGATGACCTCCTGTTGGAGTCATCACCAAGATACAGTTGGGATTGCCATCCAAAGATTCAAAAGGGATTGCATGTGCTGGGGCTATAGGATCATCTTCTGCTTGAATAACCAGCAGGGGTATCTTGACATCTGGTATGCTCAATGAAGAAGAACTCTTGGCATAGTATTCATCCACACTTGGCCAACCGAATGAGATTCGGGTTATAGCGTCATCAAAGTCTCTAATGGTCTTTGCGGTTAGTGCCCTGTCAGGATCATATGCCTTCATACCTTTTTCAACGGCACGGAGGAAGAGAGGATGGTGCTTTGCGTATATTTTCTTCAAAGCCTTTGCCAAGTTCCAATCGTAGATCCTGTTGAAACCCCTGTTGAAATTCTGATCTGACACTGTCAAATCAAATGGGTTGCACATGACAGCAGCGGCTTGGATTGGGGTACCGTCCCCTTCTTCACCTAAATAACGTGTCAAGATATTTGCTCCAAGTGACCAACCAGCTGCAAAAATCTTAGAATCAGGATATTTGCTGGCAACATGTGCTACCACACACTTCATATCCCCAGTGAAAGAAGCACTATAAAATTGGGCAGTGGTCACGGGGGAATCACTCGTCCCCCTCGAGTTGAAAACAACAGCTCTAATACCAGCTCTCTTTGCATGCATCACCGCATGCTGTACGTATGTATCACCCGAACCACCAGTCAAACCTGGCAAAAGGATCAACACAGGGGCATCAACACCAAGTTCAGGAGCATGGTCCCTGATCTGACTATCGAGAGCTACACTTCCACCATCAGGCATTTTCAATATTTCTCGCTCATATGTAATGTGAGGATTTTTACGGAACAGGGCTGCGAAGATTGTTTCCACATGTCCATTGTTCAAAATGAATGGCAGTTTGTATGGAGCTGTAAGATGAGGACATAATCGTTGTATTTTCTCATTCCAATCTGTTGGTTTGGACCTAATCTTAGGATAGAATGTGCGTGAGGCCATTGCTGCGGATATCACGATCCCACTTGCACTTGCAACGACGATGCCTCTACCAACTCTTGTATTCAGTTGCCTACTAAACATCATATTACAAGTATGTACGTGAAAAACATTGTTTTATTTCACATATATCATCGCCATCGGTCGCCTCGTCGTTTCTCTTCCTCAGACAGAGACATGGCAATTGCCAAATCAACGTCTTCAACCTCTTCATTATTACTCGAACCTCCTTGGGAGAGCTTTTTTGATTCTTCTATCGCCATCTTCAACTCATCATCATCCTCTATACCTGTTCTGTACCTGTTTAGTTCATGAGCTTGTGCCTCAACTGGATCTGTTGGTAAAGCACCAGCAAAAGGTCTAGCACCAGCGACTGGGTATGTTGCTCCATATGAATATTGTGGCGAAAATGCTTGTTGACCGTACACATTTGGATTTGGTACAGCATATGTATTGCTATACGGTGTTACTGCTCCGTTTAGTCTGACTGGTGATGCTCGGCTCTTTCTGCAGCAGCAGCACCACAAGACTGAAATGAGCAAAATGCCAACAACAACACTGCCAACAATAATTACAATCAACAACCAAGTTGAAAGGCCACCACTTGCGCCACTCATCTTGAATCTGTATGGCTCAGAAGGCTCTCCTGCATTTCCAGCTGCATCCACTCCCTTTGTAATAAAGGTATACGTGCCCTGCTTGAGTCCCTCATAGGTGCACGAAGTAATAGAGCAGTTGGCCCATGTATCTAAATCGCCTGGCCCCAATATGTTCTGCACAGAAATAATTGACTTGAAGGAATGAGAAGAGGCACTTTTCACTGTCGGATCTCCTCCAGAGGCAGTGCTACTTGCAGGCTGTTGGTCCTCAATAGATGATGTCGTCATGCTCAAGTACCCCTGCCAGAGAACAGGAGACCCCCCATTTTCAGTCGTGCTATCACTGATATTGAAAACCGCTGTACCTCCTGGGTTTACCTCAGTTTTGGACGGACCATCTGTGATCGTTGCCGTCGGTGGAACAGTATCCATCCAGATTGAAAGAGGCTTACCAGTTGAAGATTGTCCAGCATTATCTGTTGCAACAATGGAAATTTGCCACTCTCCTTCCTGTAGATCAAATGTCCAGGGGGATTCGCAAGGTTGAGGATCATACAGTCGACTGTTTTCATCAACCTGCTGTCCGACAAGCTTGACGGGGATGAGCTGGCAGGTGATGTTGCCAATACCAGACCCTTTGCCGTCATCTGCCGTGAATGTAACCGTCATCTTTGAGTCCCTTGTCCCTTCCTGATAGTTGATCGTAACCACCGGTGGTTCTAAATCGACTATAAATTCTGAAGAGATTGGTTCTCCACGATTCCCTACCATATCTGTAGCGACAACATCAAAGGTGTATTTGCCTCCAGTCAAGTTTCTGAATTGCACAGGCTGTTGACATGGAGCCCAATCAATGCTATCTTCTGGATGATCAATACCCGTGAGCCTACATTCAACATTTGCCTTTTCATTTACTTCAAACTGGAAGGTTGGTTCTGGTGTCGTAAAGAATCTGGGATTTCCCACAACAGTGACTGTGGGGGCAATCTCATCCACAGTGAAACTAGAAAATGCTGCAGTTTCATCAAGGGTTCCAGCGATTCTCGAAAAATAACTGTACCTTCCATTATCAAGAATTCCATATTCCTGGATCGCCACACATGGTTCCCATGATTGCGGCAGTCCTGGGTCTTGAACCTCTGTAGGCCATCGTAAGAGGGAGCATTCAGTTTGTTGATTTGATTCCTGGCCTCCGGAGAGCACGATTGTCTCAAACGAGACTTCAGATTTTGGAATGGTCAGGAAAGGACCTTGTTTAATATATACCAACGGCGAATTCGGTTGGCTTGAAATCTGCAGTTGTTTTTCATCCACAGGACTCACATTTCCTGCCTTATCCATTGCTCTTGTGGAGAATTTCCATTGACCGGGCAACAGCCATCCTAGCGTCAACTGTGATGAACAATTAAACCATTCTCCAACGTTGATGATTGTCGGAACGACTTCACCTGCCTTAATGGGACCTTGTGCAGCATTTACTCCCTGCCCATTCACCATACATTCAGTTGTTGTCTCTGTGAAATCGCTTGCCTGAATCTGGAACGAAGGAAGACCTCGAGGAGAATCCAACGACGTGACTTCTAGTTTTGGAGGTGTTTTATCCACCACAAACGTTTGAGTTGCCACTGAATTTTCTCCAGAGGGCCTAACACTGAATATGAATTCGGCATCAGGTAAACCTGGATATTGCTGTGGTGAGACACAAGGTGCCCATGCTGCCTGCAGGGCTGCACCATTTTCAACTGGCTCCAGTTTGCACTCAAAGTTCACGCCTGCAGAATTTCCTCCAGACAATGAAAATTCAAAGACGACAGGATCTTGGTTTGTCAAAGGTCCTGGGCCATTTGTGATGGTGGCAGTGAGAACTGGGCATTCTTGCTGGTCGCCAGTTGGCTCTACCAGAGTGCCTTCAAAGTCTCCATTGACAACCAGAGAGTATGGCTGTGGACCGACTTGGTTGGAGTAAATTTCTGTACCAATAACCTCGATGGAAACCCTTCCGGCTGTGAGGAAATCAAATCTAACCTGTTCAACATTGTTGACATCATCTGCTAGTGATGAATCATCAATATCTCCCCCATTCCCGAGCATGGGCACTCCATTGTATCCCTCAGCTTTGACTACAAGATCTATGTTATTCGTCAGAGTTCTTCGAGAGCTGGGGCTGCCCGGGTAATCTGTCCACGCAACTGTTATAGAGAGAGGTCCACCATTAGATGTGATACAGTAAACATGCTTCTGCCCATTCACAATATCTATGGAATCCAAAACCTGAAAACTTTTTGGATTATATGGATTATTTTGCAATTGGAGGGATCCACCCAGATATACACGACCATAACCCTGCCTGAAAGATGGAGCAGGGTCAATTGGCAAACCAGTATCCTCCTCATACCCAGTGATCTGCTTTGCCCCACCCATCAAGACAGCTTTTACGAGTGCTGAGGTAGGCATGAATCCATTTTCTGGAATTGATACCCCAGTAGGGTAGAAACCTTCTTTGAAATATTGCTGAACAAGTGCTGCATTTCCTGCTGTAACTGGGGTTGCCATAGAGGTGCCTGCAAATGTTGAAACAGAGCAACTTGTACCAGCTCTAGCAGAAGTTACCACACCAGGAGCAACAATATCAGGTTTGATACGACGATCTGGCTGGACTGGTCCCTGGGAAGAAAATGAAGCTTGGTTTTCATAGCCAACATCTCCAGGGGCACCAGGTCCCAGAGACACGGTTAGGGCTCTCCCAGACTTTATTGCAGCGACCAAGTTTTGGCCAATTCTTCTTGGTATAAAACCTACAGGTATAGAGACAGTATCGCCATTGGTATCTGGCTTGAAATACGCTCCTGCTAAATTATCATAAATGATCACACCAGCGGCCCCTGCTTGTTCTGCATATTTTGCCTTTTGAACGAATTCACAAGTCCCTCTTTCAATGAGAACAATTTTCCCCACAATATCAGCTGCATTCATCATAGCAGAGCATGCATCCAAAGGATTCGAGATCACCAAGTTGTACTGGGCATTTTCCAAAGAGTCAAAGGTTGGGCTGAAAGAAGACAGCAACACAGGAAACGAGGAGGACTGCACACCATTTATATACGTCGTTGCAGTATATGTATTGAATGTCGTTGAAATATCTGCTCGGGTTCCAGCAGTATTCGTAGCACCTACTGCAAGACAATTCTTTGCTGTAGCTGGGGAGTTGACGGTGGATGTACCACTACTGCCTCCAGATGTCAGCCTGTCTCCATCGTTCCCTGCGGGGAAAACTGGTAAAAATACAGGATTTTCCCAACAGAATTTATCAATCTGATATGATTCATAATCATACACGATGCTTGTCGATCCCCAAGAGTCAGAATGAACAGATGCTCCTACTTCAGTGGTGTATCTGAAATAGTCATTGGCAAGATCACCAGGAGTGACGATTCTTTCACCATCTCTGACGGAGGAGAGATCAACGAATGCTAATTTAGCATCTGGGGCCATGCCAATATTGATCCCACTAGCCTCTGCAACAGTATTTCCATAAGGCATGCCAGCTAATGTACCACATGTATGTGTACCATGCCCATTGCCATCCTGAAAATCAGCAAAAGCTCTATAGAGCCGAATTTTCCTATGCGTTTCTGAGGTGAATGTCAATACTCTACCTATTGTCACCACATTTGCCTCCCAATCAGTATCTGGATCAGAAAAAAAGCAATGCTTGAAATCTAAACCACTATCTCCTATACCAATAACCATGCCTTTCCCGGTGATACCCGCACTCCAAATTGGATGATATTTTGGATCAATGTTGATCTGTGCATTGGTATTGGGAGCGGGCCCTCCGGACTGGGTAATCGTAGATGCCTGTCTGTTCATCATTCTCAATTTTGGGGCAGGTTCCACCCAATGGACAACATGCCTCTCTGAAAGCCATTTGACGGCTCGTCTTATATCATTATATGGCACGTAAAGTCTAACCGCATCTTTCCCATTATGCTCCAGGTGAGCAATATCAAAATCTCTTCCAATTCTTTTTTTCCAGTCCTTGACCGCAGCCATGCCACTACTGTGAGTGCTCTCTCTGTCCCATCTACTAATGCGCTCTTCTTGCTTCTCATACCTTTCATGGTGGGGTTGATGAGAACGTGGCTTGTGCAATGCTGGAAAAATAGCCCTCACTCCATATAATGGTTCTCCAGTGCTAGAATAAATCACATCCACAGGGACATCTGCCGGTGTAGCATTTTTCATCAACGGTACGATTGCATCCCACTCTGGAGAAATCTTATGTCCAGGCTCGTATGGAACAGACCAAGCGATGTGATCATGGCCCAAGCCAGCCTCCAGAGCCTTTTCTGAACCAACAACCAGCATGCTCCCGTTTCCATAAAATCCAGCGATGCGGCATCCGCACTCCTCCAGATGATCAATTAAGTCATCGCTATCATGAATGTGACTTCCTACAAGTGCTTGCTTGGCATTCTTCAACCAACCCCAATCAAGGGAACGCGTAGCAACAGGGTCTAGGAAACTCTGTTGGCTGGACGAACCGCGTTGCTGACCATTCATTCGCAAGCGCCTTCTAGCACCATTATACGTCGATGTATGTCGTGTATAATGATTAGTAGAGAGAATTGGCCCCGATCGAAGGTGTAATAAGACACGAGCGCCACGAGAGTTCCCGTCGAAGAACGAAGTTGCCCCTGGCTGTTCAGCAACCCCGTCACGACCCGAAACTTCATTATGCAAGTGCAGGACGCATAGCAATATAGCTAGATAAAAAAATGATTTGCCCAAGCCAAAGATGCGGGCCATAATGCACTAGTCCACACCCGGGTACTGCAACTAACTACGTTGACTTTTGGTCACAAGAGGGGAGAGAAGTACACCCTCATGTAATTATAATGTAATATTTATGAAAAGATAGCAATTATGATAATAAAATGAAGCCAATGTTGGGCTCGGGACGGTTGTTGAAGTGTCCGCGTTGGTCTGATTAGAGGCGATCCCGGGTCCGTGTATTTAAATTATTTTTTTCCGATTTCACTCGAAATATTTCAAAGCAATCGGCGAGGTTTCTGCTCTTGTCTTTATAGAATACACTTGAGGAAATATTATGTTTCAATCAGAGCATCATCCTGTTTTTTCGATACTAGAGGTATAGAGATAGGGGCACCATGACAGCAGTGGCGAGTAGCAGCGATGACGATATGCCTCTCGCTTCGAAAGTTCCGGATGTCAAAATAAAGGATGAAACAGGTATAGATGAGAAAAAGGAAGTTGGGGCCTTGGGGGAGAAAAAGAACACGCCAGGCTCTGCGAAAGCCAAGTCAACAGGAAAGAAAAAGACTGCAACTGTGAAAAAGCCTGCATCTAGTAGCAAGCAGGCGAGTAATAAGAAGAGTGGTAAAAAAGTAGATGAATCAAAGGTTGCTGATCAGAAGAAACCGAGGAAAGTGTATGATATGCCTGGACAGACCCGAGATACACCAGCAGAGGAGGATCCACAAAGACGGTTTTACACAAGTTTGCTGGAACAGATTCCTTCCAGTGAAATGGCCAAGAAATGGTGTGTTATTCATGGATTACTGCCAATAGAAGAGGCAAAGGAATGGGTGGCCAAGAATGGGAAGAAGGCTGCCTCTGCTCCTGCTGCAAAGAAGTCCAAAACTTCTGCTGCAAAGAAGCCGAAAGCTGCCAGTACAAAAGGATCAAAGAAGGCCGCGACAGGAAAAGCGGAACCGAAAAAAGTGAAGAAAAATGCATCCAAGGTAACATATAAAGAAGATCCTTCAGATAGCGATGAAGAGGTGGTTCCTGCGAAACGGCTTCGTGTAGTCCGCAAGTCCAAGGTGCCATCATCATCACCAATTGCAAAATACAAGGATACTTTGCATTTTTCGGATAGCGATTCTGACGTTCCAATTGCACAAAAAGTTGGCTCGTAGTTGAATGTAACATGTATATACGTATATATAGATGATAGAATCAGCATGGCATGATGCCAGTGATCAAATCACAAATACCAATCAGGCGTTCCTTTTCGATGCCTAGCTGAAAGGCAATGCGAGACTGCAAGCCTGCAGGCTGTTGCAAGTATGAATGTAGCAAATCTCCATCAACAAGTCCTTGCTCAAAAAGAGGGGGCGCTGGATCGTATGGCATGGCACCGTGCATGCTTACCAGTGTCTTATGATATCGCCTCCTGAATGCAAGAGGGTTCAGACCTGCACAGTGGGGTATGCTTCGCGACAGCACTTTCATTGCCGTTTTTGCATACGAAGAGATTGAAGATGCTTCTGGAGCAGTCAAGGGGACGACATAGTGGATGCCTCCCATATCCGTCCCACATAGCACACCTTGTTTTGGCTTTGAGATCTCATCAGAAAGATACCTAGTAGAGCTAGGCTCATCATTCAACAGGTGATGGGACATTGACGTACGAAGCATACAAGAGATGCCCTTACCAACGTGCAAAGCTCCCCATTTCTCCAACTTTTGCCCTTTCCAGCTTTTCGAATCATTTGGTGAGTATGTAAAGGACCATACATTTCCTTCCCCGTCAGCCATGACAATGTGAAGTGATGATCCAGCAATTGTGAATTGACAAGCCCTCGCACATGCCTGCCCAAAGTCTTTCGATAACAACATTATTTGTTTACCTTGGTCCTTATATCGAAGGAAATGAACACTATGCTGGGAATCTCCTATGAGAATGAAATTCTTCACCACATTCAGAGATGTTATGAGTGACGGACCCTCATAAAATGCAGATCTTTGGAGCGAAAATGAAGACATTCCTTCAGTTTCAGACTTTTGTGATTTGAGAATACACGTCTCAATTCTGTTTCCTGTTGAGAGGAGGAGATATCCTTCGACTGATGCTATATTCGTGATTGGCCCTTTGAATTCTCTTGCGAAAACCATCCTACCAGCCCATCCATTCTGATCATCCTTCGTCACTTCGATGAGTACCACACGTCCGCTACACGGATAATCCTCTCCCGCAGAAAAAGCAGTCCCTACAGCAATCAGTGGTATCGTTGCCTCTGAGGTGTGATCCCTCAGATGAAGCGCTTGTACACAGATTCCCCTCTCCCCAGGAAGAAGTTGGTAGCTCCACGGCATTCTCCACGTGTTTGGATTCACCAATCGCACTTCATGTCTCTCCATAACATTCTCCTTCAAACCCTCCACACCTGCAAGAGAATACGAGTAGGCTGCTTGAGGCTCACTCTCACCATCTTCAGGGAGGAATGGTACATGTGGGGCAGGAACTGAGGCAATCAATGCTATTAATCTTGCTTCTGGATAGTAGGAGCAATCGATCGGAACTGATTTGATCCCCAATTTTCTCCTAGGCCATGGCGCATCTAATCTCTGCCGTGGCGCAAAGTTTGCTATGATCAAACCATCCTCTTTGCATGCAAGAAAGCCATGGGGACAGTCTTCGTTATTGAACTCTGTGAACCCAAGAAATCTGTTCTCATGTGAAGAAAATCCTGTATGAGCGAAGATGCTGCCCTTGCTTACGATGATCCACATGGGATATCTTCCTCCAACAAAGAATCCAGCATATGGAAAATGTTCTCCAATTCTATCAAAGCCAAATATTTGCGAATCTCCTGCTAGAGAAAGAGATGGAATAGACATCTTAACCCTTTTCAATCGTATTTGCTGTTTATCTGTGTTAGATCCAGCGATGAACATGGTATAGCAATACAAAACACCCGACTCTGTGAGTGCAATGAGGACTGGATGTTGTGTATCTGGGAAGCATCTGATGCTAATATCCACAATTTTCTTTGATTCTGCATCATCTCTTCCAAAACTAGTGACATCACCCATAACAGGATGCACCACATCAACTCCAGATGAGAGGGAATTACTCCACCACACAGGATCCTCACCACCCTCGCGTATATGTTGAATGTCCCAAATCATGGTGTCTCCATTGTCATAAGTAGTCACAATGTAATGAGTATTTTTGGTCCCAAAGCACGACGAAAACCACCCAGAGTGATCTTCATAAAAGCAAGAGGATACAATCTTCACAGTCTTTCCCTGAAACGTTGTTGGTATGACGCACGTATGCGACAGGGAACCCTTCTCTAGAGTAAACAGGTGCTCTGAGCCATCAACACCAAGGATCAGCACGTATGTATGGCATCCTGTAGCTCTTTGTATGTCTGTAGTAATTTTTAATTCTTGCAATAACACATCCTGTTTCTTTTTACCATTCTTCAACAGGCGCAGGCCCTGTGCATGCACCTGATACTCATATCCAGTACCAAGGGTCCCTGCCGCCAGTGTTTCTACATCTGCCAGAAATTCCAAGTCATCCGTGAGCTCTTTCAGACCCTGACTTGCAGATAAAACTCTCGTAGTATTTTCGAAACCTAATAATAGAAACGAGTCGACGTCTTGACCCTTCTTCCGACCAACAGCCCATATCCGTTTCAAACTCGGCAGAGGAATGCTTGCAATGATATCAGGCACCAGCCTGTGTTGCAAGATCGCAAGAGCTCCATTCTCCGCCGTACCACAGCATGCCAAAAATTTTTGATCCTGTGTGTTATTGTCTACAGGCAGTGGTATTATCTTCCTCAGGGCACCAAGGCTGGTCATGCTATCACACACCTGCAAGCCAACCTCGGATGGGGACTGAGAGTCTTCAACAAAGATGGAAAGCAAATCTTCCTCGACATATTCCTCATAAACATCTTCCTTCTCTTCTACATCCTCAACTTTCTGTCTTTTTTTATCCTGGACAGGCTCTTGCTGACGCGTACAAGATAAAAGAAGGCTATCCCCACCACGAGACCCTAAGAATATCAAATCGGGTCCAACAGATGCTATGCACGTTGGCTGCGGTCCAGACGCCACTTTCTTCAAAACTATACGACGCATACCTCCTGCTTGCTTTACAAGCTCTAATGTAACGATTCGACCATTCCTAAAACTGATTACAGCAAGATTGTCATCCAGCCATGTAACATGAGCACACGAGCAGTCAATATCCCAATCCGCATATTGCTTATCTGAGAATGAGACTGCAGAAGATACTGCACTAGGATCTAGATCTGAAGCATATTTTTCAGCATACTTTTTTGCAGATTCAGCAGGAGTTTCTTTCGAAGGATCAAATACCAAGGGAGGTACATCTTCTGTACTTGGAATTCCTTCAGAGTGCAACACCACACCACATCGTTGAGTTTGGTTATAATACAACACAGAAGTGCCTGTAAATACGAGAACTCCTCCGTCAGGCGTAGCAGATAATTTATATGCATCACACGGAAGTTCCAGAGCCTCCCATATTTTTGGATGCCTCTTGTCTGACAAGTTGATGGATAGGGCAGCTAGGCAGCATGTATCCTTCTTCTCCTTTATATTCCCCGCCCATGAAGGATCGCCCTCATATAAGCAGAGCAGAGTAGGCTCACTTGTACCCGAGAGAAAGACAGCGTCACGAATATCACGGACACCGACTGTACTCAGGTTGTCAAGGTAGCTATTTCCAACAGCAGCGATCGTATCAGAGTTCTTCTCATCATCCTCATATATACCATAAAGATCAGTCTCGAGTGATTCTGTCCCAGGAAGAATTGCTATTTGGTGACGAAACATGACGACAGCAGCACACCTCCCCTCTGGGTCTACCACAGAGAAAGGAGGACAGGGAAAGCATACCCTCCCCGTCTTGAGGGAGAGGTCACTCTCAAAGTAATGAAGAGAGCTCGATTCTATATCCCATATATCTCCATTCCATCTCACAACCGACAGTTTGGCATCCCTGAACGTGAGCAACATTGCATCCCTCCCATCATGCCTAGGGTTCCTCAAAGTAGACAAGGACTCTACAACCCCATACAACTTTCGACTCAGCACTCGTTCAAGTCTATATCCACCACTTTCAGGCACATTGACCGTATAGATATCAATGAAAGTGTGCCGTATCACCACCAGATTAGGCAGACCAGTTGTTTGTCCACTGTGAGTAAGAAAAGCAGAGGCACAGTGTGTCACAGCTGTAGGTTCATGTGCCTACAGAAAATACATGAATCATTGAACAATAATACTTTGAAAATGCTATACAAACTCAATCATACCTCCATGCAGATGGCAGAATGTTTCAAAGTTGAACCCATGGAAATAGTCGTTGTCAACCCACTCTACCCAGACATCGCATGCATCGTTGATATATTATTAAACTACAGTAATATTTAACAAATATTCATTCATTCATATAGTATAGTAAGGATCAGATACGTATCGTATCATCACCTTGCGTCTCTTTCATGTTTCTTTCTTTCTTTCTTTTTTGTGTGACTGAGAATCTGTCTTGTTGACTCACTGACTGACTGACTGACTGACTGACTGACTG
>PJEL010002034.1_pt1 | contig 19163 bp, 14 predicted proteins | sample 1853271 | NCBI WGS metagenome assembly PJEL01 (sample SAMN08108733, study PRJNA415343) | Invertebrate metagenome, whole genome shotgun sequencing project. | host: Globobulimina | place: Sweden: Gullmar Fjord | collected 2015-08
GGATACGAGCAACATTGCGCGGAGCTACGCCTTCTTGAAGGGGTAACCAGCAGACATTGCCTGGTTGGATCATATCCAGGCTGTGCTCGGCGAGATTCGTCAGGTTCAAGAGGGACATCTGAATTATTTCCCCATGAAACGGCATAATTTCAATGACATCACCAATGTGCAATTTGTTTTTCACATGTAAAGCGAAGCGCTGACGTTCATAATCAACTTCGAGCACTGTGCCCGCCAGTTTGAACTCATTATGCGATACTTTCTGTCGGTTGTAGACTGAATCTGCTCCAGCCGGGGAGAGCAAAGACGCCTCCGTATAATCTCTGTGCGGAATATGGGTCAGCTCTTTCTGCCAATACTCTTTACGAAACGAGCCTTTGGTGCGAATTTCCTGTAGCGCATTGGCATAAGCTCTGACGGTGGATGCAATATATAGATTACTCTTCATTCTTCCTTCAATTTTCAAAGAGTCTATCCCGGCATCAATAAATTCTGCCAGCAAACCGATCCCACACAGATCCTTGGAACTGAGAAAATAAGTGCTGAGCGGAAGATCAGCACCCTGATGCAGATGGTAGTGGAAACGGCAGTTTTGAATGCACCCGCCCCGATTCGAATCTCTGCCCGCTATATAAGTCGAGAGTGTACAGTGCCCGGAAAATGCCATGCACATTGCGCCCTGCACAAACATTTCCACTTCCAGACCCGTCTTTTTTTTGATGGCGGCTGCTTCCCGGATGCTCAACTCCCGACCGGTGACGATTCGTCTTGCACCAGCCATTTTCCACATTTCAGCATGCCCGCTATTGATTACAGAAGCTTGAGTCGATATGTGAATAGGAATCGTCGTGTGCTTGCGGACGCAGGCCACAACTCCCATGTCGGAACAGATCAACCCGTCTGGCTGGATGGTCTCCAGAGTTTTCAAGAATTCCGGCAGTTGCTCCAGTTCATGGTCGTGTAGAAAGGCATTGACAGTGATATACACTTTCCGTTGCCGATCATGTGCATAACTCACAGCCTGTTCGATTTCGGTGGTAGAAAAATTATCCGCGGCGCTTCTCAGTCCAAACTGCTGACCTGCAATATAAACAGCGTCAGCACCATAATCAATAGCAATTTTCAGCTTTTCTAAGTTGCCGGCGGGTGCTAATAATTCAATATTCATCCACTTTTTATTTCCCGATTTGTCTGTAATATCCCAACAATGAAAAAACTCGACCTAACTCACCTCAATCCAGAGCAGCATAGAGCTGTGAAGACCATCGATAAACCCGTACTTCTTCTGGCCGGAGCCGGTAGCGGCAAAACCCGTGTGATCACCTACAGGATCGCCCATCTGGTGTCAAACTGTAAAGTGCCGCCTCCAATAATTCTAGCGTTAACATTTACCAACAAAGCCGCAGCAGAGATGCGCGAACGGGTGCGTGAGCTGCTACCGAATAATTCGAAGGGTTTGACAGTCACGACATTTCATTCGCTCTGCGTTCGTTTTCTAAGGGAGTATATCCACCTGCTTGGTTACCAGAAAGATTTCGTAATTTTCGATACCGCCAGTCAGCTTTCGACCCTGAAAACCATCTATGAGGATGAAGATATTGACCCCCAGACTTATAATCTAAAGGCGACCTTTTATGAGATCATGAAGGCTAAAGGTAAGGGTGACGGACCTGAGTATTTCTTAAACCAGTCTTTTGATGCTTTTGCCCAGGTCACGGGCAGGCTTTATCAGGAATATAATCGTGTTTTAAAGGGGTGTAATGCACTGGATTTCGAAGATATTCTGCACCTGACAATCGATCTATTCAAACGGTTCCCCGATGAACTGGAGCCGCTAAGGAGACGGTATGAATATATTATGGTGGATGAATATCAGGATACCAACCGAGTTCAATACCAGTTGATCCGCTATCTGACAGAGAATACGCGCAAGCTGTGTGTCGTAGGCGATGATGATCAGTCGATCTACGGCTGGCGCGGCGCAGACATCAGAAATATCCTGGATTTTCAAGAGGATTTCTCCGAGGCGGAAGTGATCAAACTGGAGCAGAACTACCGCTCAACCCATATCATCCTTGATGCTGCCAACGACGTGATTGCCAATAACCAGGAACGCATGTCAAAAAACCTCTGGACACAAGTAAACGAAGGCAGGCTGATTCGCTGGACAGAAGAAGACAACCCACGGGAAGAGTTGGAAGAGGTGGTAGCCAATATGAATGGTTATAAATATTCGACAGGTGCTTCCTGGTCCGACTTCGCCTTCCTCTATCGCTCCAATTTCCAATCCCGTGCTATCGAAGAGCAACTCAGGGATGCTGGCATTCCGTATCAATTGATCGGAGGCACGAAGTTTTTTGATCGCAAAGAGATCCAGGACTGTCTGGCCTATATGCGCTTCCTGCATAACACCCGGGACGAGGTCAGCCTGTTTCGAGTGATCAACTACCCCAAGCGCGATATCGGCAAGAATACAGTCATGGTATTGACCCAAAACCGGATTGCACGAGGCCTTTCTCTGTTCGAAATGATGGAGCAGGCCGATGAGATCGAGGAGTTAAAATCCAGAGCAAAAAAGAGCGTGGCAGCCTTTGTCGCGTTGGTGTACGAGTATCGCGAGAAACTGATCGAGAGGCCCTACCACGAAGTTTTTCAGGACTTTTTTCAACGAGTCGGTATAAAGGCAGAAATCGAAAAAGCCGAAAAGGTGGACCAGATCCGGGAGATGAAAGTCAACAACTTCCTTGAATTTATCAATACCCTTTATCACTACAGTGACCGCCGGGAACGACAAGAACGCAGTGCTTCACTCTCCGATTTTCTGGAGTATGTGTCCCTCTTCTCTGACACGGATGACCTGGACCAGAATGCAGGCAAGATCAGCCTCTTGACGGTGCATTCAGCCAAAGGGCTTGAATTCGATTATGTGGCCATCGTCGGGCTTACAGATGGACAGTTTCCCAATCACAGAGCGGTACAGGAAGACAGCCTGGAGGAGGAGAGGCGGCTGTTTTATGTTGCCCTGACCCGGGCCAGAAAAATGCTGAGCCTGAGTATGCCACGCACGCGCATGCAGTACGGAGAATGGCTCTATAATGAACCGTCTCGTTTTATCAAGGAAATTGATTCAAAACGATTTGAAAATCCACCGGGAGAACAACGGGACCAAGAAGAAGATGCCTTCCGTGCCCAAAACGCCCGCAGTGACTTTTTTTCACGTTACAAATGAACACTTGAGCTTGATGTGTTTACCAGTTGTCCACCCTGGAATCTTTTTTTGAAGAGAGCCAGGACGGATGCTGGATGAGGTTCTGTTCGCAAACTCGTTCTTTAAAACGTCCTATGGATTCAAATTACCTGCTGGTCGTCACAACGACAGACAATCGCCGTGACGCTGATATTCTCGCACAAGCCCTGGTAGAAAAAAGACTGGCGGCCTGTGCCCAGATTGAGGGGCCCATCACCAGCACTTATTGGTGGCAGGGCAAGCTTGAAAATGGTGAGGAATGGAAGTGCTCATTTAAAACGTCTGTTGCACATTATACGGAGTTGGAAACGGAGCTGACGCAAATTCACCCCTATGACACACCTGAAATACTGGTCTTTCCAATCATTAACGGTAGCAAGGAGTATCTCTCCTGGATGGATGAACAGCTCCGGTAGCCGAATGCCTGCTAGGTGTCGGCTCAAAAATTAGTTCACATTCTGTTTGCAAAATGTCCAGAGCTTTTGGGACTTTTGCAAATAGATTATGTGAAGTTATTTTTTAACGATCACTAGACCAGATCACTTGCCCAAACGGCAGCCTAAAAACAATCGTCACTCGGCCATCACGATTGTCCTCTTTCCAGATAAAGCGCCCTATATCCGTATCCCGGCTTTTTGTATTTTTTTTTGCCTACGCTTACTTCAACCATCCGTATTCCATCATGATTTCAGAGATATCTTTCTGGAGTTTGGTGGCCAACTCAAGGGAGTCTTTGACGTCAAATGAGTATCGAATAACTTTTTCCATCAGTTCGAGCGCTTCTTCCAGCATCTGTCTATAGTCTGACGGATCAAAGAGCCCGTTCGATTCTTTGGCAATCCAGGCAGCTTTCAGAAATGGATCAACCTCATAGGACTTTTTCAGTGTGGTCACACCTTTCAGGTACATTTTAATAATGTCTAGACATCTTTTATACAAATTTAATGCAGCCAAAGAGATAATTTCTCTGTCCCCTTCTGCAAGAGCCAATTGATATTTTGTTATTCTGGTTGCTGTTCCCACCATTTTCTTTTGCAGTGTCAGTTCTCTCGAAATATCCGGAATAGCCTCCATTGTATCTGAAATCAGATCTTCCAGCATGGGAATACGGGCAAAAAGCGAGCTCAGGGTGATGATGACCCAGATGATATAATTTGCCGTTTTACCTGAGCCGATGGTTTGGTTATCCCCCTTGACCATGGCTTGGGCTGATTCTGTGATTTCTTCTTTCGTAATACAGTTGTATGTATATACAGAGTCTTTTAGCCTCGTATTTAATACAGTCAGACCGCTCATGCTCTTTTGAAGTCCCTGCATGCTAGTCACCTGCAGGAGGGCGATATGTAATTCATCCGCAGCTTGTTTTACCTGAAAATGGTAATTGGTTTTAATTAGATTATATTCAGTCGCAATTCTCCGGTGTAGGATTTCCAGATATTTTAAGTATATTCTAATAAACCAGTTGACGTTAAAAATGCTAATCCCACCGTTATGAATAGCTGAAGCAGTTTCCACCATCGATCTTTGCAGTGCATTCAGTTTGTTTTCGTCCAGTCCACTTTGAAAAGTATCATTAAAAAGCTGTATGCCGTTCAACGCTCTCAACTCCGGATTATATCGATTGCGTTTCAATAGATGATTAATCTTTTTTCGGGCTGTGTTAACTTTCTTCATCTCAGAGGCCTTGATGACCTCGTCTCTCAAATCCACCAGATTAAGAACTTTTTTCGACCGAATAAACAGTTTCCGTTTCTTCTGAGGATATATAATGTTTTCACCCAAAAATTTTGGGGAGTACGGATTCATCGCCTTGACCTTTTCCACTTTCTTCAGAATATGCTCAACCTTTTTATCAATAACCTGCGTCCCATTTTTGGCTTTGTCATTTCCTGTATTCGCCCTCCTCTCATCTCTCTCTTGCCTTCTTTTCGCTCTTCTAAGCTTTTCGCTATCGACATTGAGGCTCTCATTAATCAACCGTTCCGATTTTAAAAGTTTTTTTAGTACTTCCATTGAGAGTTTTTAAAAAAGATGTTTCTCAGGTCGTTTTGTCTGAGGGTCGGCTCATAAATTAGTCAAGTGTTTCCCATGGGTGAAAAGGAAACACGTTGCTGACATATTCTGTTTGCAAAATGTCCAGTGCTTTTAGGACTTTTGCGAATAGATTATATGAAGTTATTTATGAACGATCCCTAAGCGATTACCAGTCCCGAATCACAAACTGATCGGAATATCTTGTGCAGCAACCTTTTTAACAAGATTTTTACTGGTTCATTGCAATGTGATCGATCTGTTCCACTACGATTTTTATTCAGCTTTTGATCTTTTAATCGATGAATTTCACCATTGTGTTCTGACCTCTTCAAGATCACCCATGACGTCTTCATATTTTGGAATAGTATTCGTTAATATATTGGTATATTTGTTTTTCTATTTTAATTATTTTTTAAGCAGTGGCTTGCAGCGATCATCAATCTTAGCAATGCGGACAATTTTTGTAAACTACAAGTTTACTTAAGGGTCGGCTCAAAAATTAAGTCACATTCTGTTTGCAAAATGTCCAGTGCTTTTGGGACTTTTGTAAACAGATTATGCGAAGTTATTTTCTAACGATCCCTAAATCAAAATTGTTTAATTGCCAATTTTCCATTTCTGAATTACCACAATATCCCAGTTATTTAAAGGCCAATTACTGAAAAGAGGATGATAATCCTGCCAGAGTATGACTATGATGGGATTTGAGCGAGGGTTTAGTAATGATTTTAATTTGCCTTTTGAATTTTTTCAGGCCCGATTCAGACATTAAAAAGATCACTTTCTGAAATAATGCTTTGAAGAGGCCCGATCTGCCGCCCGGAGAACTCATCTGGTATGTCCCAGACTCTGGAGGTTTTTTCAACAGATAGTCCAGCGTTCACAATATGCTTAGCGATTATGACCAGATGGCAGGCCCTGCTTGGATCATCAGGAAGGAGCAGGTTTTAGGGGAGGGTATAATCAAAAACAATTTTAATCGCTTCGGACTTGCTTTTATTTAACATACAAGTAAAAGCACTCTTGAAATCATCAATTTTATACTTGTGTGTGATTAGTCCTCTGAACTGTTCTGGATCTTCAGCTGTTATTTTAACTGCTGTTTCCCAATCGGAGTTGTCATAACACATTGCACCAACAATATTGATTTCCTTATATACGGGAATCGCCCAATCGACTTTTTTGGTAATATTAAAACCCATGCCTATAAGTACAATTTTTCCACCTGATCTCACCAGGCGAATATCATTATCAACCGACGTTTCAGTTGCTACGCTATCATAAATCAGATCAGTTCCATTGAGTCCATAAACCACTTTTTTGGTAAACTTTGGCTGGAAAAGCCTTGAATTTGTGGCATTTGCAACTTCTTCATACAGCGTTTTAGAATCACTATCTGCAATGATTTCGTCTGATCCTAATTTCTTGGCCCACTCTGCCTGAAACGGATATCTTGCAATCGTGATGATCCGGCAATTGCTTTTTAATCCTCTGATAGCGGCAATGACCATCAAGCCGATTATTCCAGCACCGCAAACCAGGACAGTATCGGTGTCTTTGGGCGGGTTTTTCGCAACCGCATGAATTCCTACTGCCAGCTGTTCTATCAGAACGGCGATATCGTCAGGAATGCTATCAGGGATTTTGATACATTGCTGTTCAAAAAAAACTGAGCGCTCCGAGTACCCTCCTCCACAAAACCCGCCAAATCCGCCTTGAGTGTTATATTTTTCTTCCAATTCTGTGCCGTCACCAATTCCGGTCATTGTTAAACAATGTTGAATATCACCTGTTTTACAGGCAGGGCATGGTTGAAACCCAAACCCTTGGCATTGAGAAATGGGATTTACCAGGACACGATCCCCAACTGATACCGATGTCACTTCATCACCTGTTTTGGTAACTCTTCCAAAAATTTCGTGTCCCATTTCGGAAGGGTTCTCATTGCTTGCCAGAATTGACGCGTACATACTTATGTTAACAAAAATCTGATTCATGTCGCTTCCACAAATACCGCCATGAATCGTCTCAATCTGAACCTGATTTGGATAGATCGGTTCTGGAATTTCCCAACTCTCTTTGTATTTTAGCAGGGCAAATTTGCTATTTATCTTCAACATCCTGAGTACAACTTTAAACATGTTAAAGTCGAATTTTATTGCTTTCATATTGATTCGATAAATTTTTTTTAACTATTCACTACACTTCGTGAACCGAGGGCCTTGGGATTCACAAAGATAGAATACTACACGTTTTCGTCCGTATACAGGGTTTCAAAAATTGCTTCCCTGTCTTCTCCCTGGTATCCATCAAACGGGCGAACCTCTTTTTCAACAACTTCACCTGAAGGAAGGACGCCGGACCGTTCAATATAGTAGAAAGACATGAATGGCTTTTCTGAAATATCCAGCGCTTTAATCGATTCAGAAACCGGATGACTCCCTAGTTTAAGATACGCTCCCTTTGGATTGAGTGCCATCCTTTTGACTCCCTGCTGCTTTACAACCGTTTTTATCAGCTGCTGGTCTTTTACAGAATAGCTTGTTAGAGGCTTTGTATCCATTAATTTAAAGCCCTGTTTCGGCATATGCAGATCCAGAATATGCGCTTCTTTTTCATGCATGGAACACTGGAAGTATTCGGGTGTGATTCTGAATTTCATGTCAGCCACAAATTTTGTATATCCCCATTCACCTCGGCCCGCATCTCTGGCGCTCACTTTGGTAACGGGCAGATGCTGGACCAATACACCGAAACCGGGGTAATTACTCTCTTTTACCAGAGAGCGCAGGCTTGATAAACGAGACATTTTTTTATTGAACACCACCGGAATGCCAACCGGAATTTCTCCATAGGGACCTATAGTTGTATCTCTGTAATTGTAACCCGCAATGCCAATAATAGCCCTGCCGTTGGGCAATATGACCGGATGAAGATTGTCCGAAGGCATTATGGCCTTTACTTTCTTAAAATCCGCTGTGAAGTACAGGCCAAAAAAATCATCCCTGAAATACAGAATCGGCAGCTCGAAAGTTGCGTCATTGTAAGTTACACTCTTGCCTGGACGTGTATTGCTAAAAAATGCAGTCATAATAGTCTCTCCTAAATGTGATAAACAGCCGATTTAGAAATATGATTTTCGAGAAACGAAAGTTTCTTAAATTGCTGAATTCCAAATACAGACATCAGATGTCGTGCATCTCTGAATCGCCTTTCCTGGTGGAAGTCTTTCATATAACCGACACCACCCATTACCTTGATCCCATCCGTTGTCACTTCATAAGCCATATCTGCAATTTTCACGGAAAGAGCGTCTGCTTCAGCACTCCAGCCTTTTTCACCTGTTTCCATTGAGGCGCAGCACTGCTTGAGAAGCATTTCAGCCAGCTGGATATTCATTGCCATGCCTGACAGTGTCTTCTTTATTTCAGACCAATGGATTATTTTTCTTCCGCCCTGCCTACGGTTGTTTGCGTAGTTAAACGCATCTTTAAAAGATCCCATCATGATACCTGTTTCCATGGCAGCCAGTGCCACCGACAGTTTTGAGCTCATGTACTTGAAAATTCTAAATCCCTCGTCCGCATGGCAGCACTGCGTTCCGGAGACCTTGTCCAAGGTGATATCACTGACAGGGCAGGCTGAAATTCCCAGCCCGCGAATTGAGTCGCCCACAGTGACATTTGCTTGTGTCAGGTCGGCTAGAAAGTAGGAAAATCCGGTCTCACCTTCAATAGTTGCCGGGATCAGGGCTTTCTGAGCCAGCCCGGCAAGTACCAGATATGCGAGTGATCCTGTTAGTGAAAAACCGGCCGGCGTACGGGTTGCAACGACATTGATCCCGTTTTCCACCGGATTGGAGAAAAGCGGAAACCCGATCAGGAAATCTGTCGTATTATTCTGATCTTCAGGGAACTCAGTGAGCAGAGATTCTTGTTCAGATTCAAGAAGAATCTCATAGGCCGCGATAGTCGTCAGTATGATTACTCCTAAGCTGCTGTCTTCGGTGCAGATGTTTTTCAACACAGTACAAAGCGCTGCACAGCCCAGGCCATTTCCGCCAACTGATTCCGGCAGGAGAATATGAAAAAAATCCAGGTCCCAGGCTTTTTCAAGAACCGTCATGTACTCCGGGCTGAAATACTCACTCCCCGATTTTTCCATAATCTGCGCTAACTCATTCCTGGAAAATTCAGCAGACGTTTTATCTATCAATTTCAGTTCGTTTTCCTTTGAAGTCGCCATCCCGGTTTCCTTTTTTATTAGCTATTCATACTTTCTTGAAAATTCTGCACACAAGCCACAGTTTCTTATGTTTCACACGTTTGTTTTCGAAAATACCTCAGACTCCGGACAGGATTTTTGAATAAAACGCTTGAATACATTCAGCCTGTTTATTTCATTTGTTCCTTCATAAATCTGAAGCAACCGGACGTCTCTGATTATTTTTTCTAATCCGCTATCTGTGCGAACCCCAGCCTGCCCCATCAGCTCCATAGCAAGCCGACAGTTCTCCATAGCCGCGTCAGTGCCTGTAATCTTGGCGATGGATCCCCATCCATCAACCCTGCCAATCTCATGATCTTCCTGACGGTCCAAATTGATTTTTCTGATCAGAGTCGTGGCCAGGGGCAGATTGAACAATCCGGAAAAAGTCTTAAAAACCCAGCCAGGTGTCAGTCGAACAGTATAATACATGATTTTATGGTTCATGAGTTTCCAGAGACCGTGTTGTGCATTAGCCTGGGTGGCTTCATAACAGGCTGTTCTGGCTACGGCAACATTAGAGTACATTCGGGCCAGTAGGCTCTGGCACCATTCCTGATTAATCAACTTAGAGTTGTTGATAGTTGTGGCAGCTGCAAATTTCAAGGCTGTTTCGTAGGCTCCCCTGGCTCCGGCAACACCGAACGTTCCGACAGATGCCCGAGATGCCCCCCAGATATAGGCGAAGATCTGTTCATTTGTTTTTTCCGGACTGCGTTTTAATTTCTGAATCTGAACATTGTCAATGCACACATGGTCATCCGGGATAAAACAATCTTTGAAGATCAGCTCACTTGCCGGGCAGCCCTTCTGCCCCATTTTGTTCTCTTTTTTCCCCAGTGAGAAACCGTCAAACCCGGAATTGACTAACAGCATCACTGTATTTTCAGATGCTTTTTCCGGATCTGTATATGCGTGAACCACATGCCATGTGGATAAATGACCGTTGGAAATAAAGATCTTGGTCCCAGTTAAAAAATATCCGCCAGGGACTTTTTTGGCGAAACACCTCAGATTACCGGTATTCATCAACTCAACATTCTGGGAGTCAGTGCCGGCATCCGGCTCTGTCATGGCAAGACTCACGAGGCATAACTCGCCCTTTTTCTCTTTTTTTACAATTTCCCTGGAAATCCGATTGATCAGCCTTAGGTTCCATGATGAGATCAGCAGCCCATACCCAAGATAGTGAACTCCAACCAGATTTGCCATGGCAAGGCAGGCACTTCCGAGTTCTTCAATGAAAAAATTGACACAGGAAAAGTTGTATCCCTTTCCGCCGAATATCTTTGGGATAAACATGCTATACAGCCCCCATTCATTTGCCTTTTTGACAAAATCCCAGGGTAGATATTGGGGATCATCCGTCACAGCAGCATCCAGCAAACCCATTGATGGACGAATGACCTCCTCAGTGAATGCCCGGGCGATTTTAACAACCTCTCTGGCCTCGTTCACAATACCAGACGGCTGATTTACTGTGGCCCTGAATGCAGATGTAATGTCATCAAATTCCGGCTTTAAACCATGAAATACAGCGTTACTTATGTCCATTTTCTGCCCGTTCTATGATTTTCGAAAATTTTTTAGACATAAAAAAGGTTGGGAGTTGATTTTTGTCCTAGAAATTACGCCAATAAAATGGGAAATGCAAATAGGGGATCTGAGGAGAGTATCTGGAGAATTGAGTGAAGCAGGGTTATTTCAAAATATGGCTCAGATTTTTTTCAATAGTACCGACCAGAATTTTTTGATCAATTGGTTTGCTGACATAGTCATCCATCCCGGCAGCCAGAAATCGTTCCCGGTCTCCCTGCATGGCATTTGCTGTCATTGCGACAATGGGAACATGGATTTTTGTCCCCATTTCTCGGTCACGAATGGCGGCTGTTGCTTCAATGCCATCCATCACAGGCATCTGGCAGTCCATCAGCACCAGATCATAAGGCAGTTGCGCTGTTTTATCTACGGCCTCTTTTCCATTCACAGCAATGTCGCACCTGAATCCCTGCTTTTCCAGCACCCGGACCGCAACTTTCTGGTTAACAACATTATCTTCAGCCAATAACAATCGGAAATTAGCTCGTTCAGTTGGACTAAAAAGCCGTGTCTCGTCCGATGGTAATTGTTTCGTATCATCAGTTGTGATAAAGAGACCCAAAGCTTTTAAAACAGACAAATTGAGTTGTGACCGTTTGATCGGTTTTTTTAAGTAGGCCGAAAAAACAGATTGCTCATCTTGCTTGGATTCATATTGAACTCCCGGGGGGTTCATCAGAACCAGCTTAAGATTATTCAGACTTTTCTGTTCTCTAATTTTTCGTCCTAACTCATCACCATTTAACTCAGGTAGTGAAAGGTCGATCAACACTAAATCGAATGCCTGGTTCGAGGATAGAGGATCGACTCCGGAAAGTAACAGATCCAAAACATTAGAACTGTCTTCCTCGTGACTAGACTGACAACCAAATGAAGCAAGATAGTGTTCGACCATGCGACGTACATTTTTATTATCTTCAACAATCAATATCCGTTTATCTTTTAATGCCGTTGAAATTAATGAGTTTGTAGGTAATGGTTTCCCCGACTTCTTCAAAACAACAGTAAACCAGAAGTTAGACCCTTCACCCTCCACACTTTTAACGCCTATCTTACCTCCCATCAATTCACTGAGCTGTTTGGAAATTGTCAAACCCAGACCCGTACCCCCAAATTTTCTAGTGGTTGCGGCGTCAACCTGAGAAAAAGACTTGAAGAGTCGCTTCATTCCCTCATCGGAAATACCAATACCAGAATCGATGATTTCAAATTTGATTGTGACTGATGTTGGTGTTTCACTTTCCAGGGAAACCTGTACTAAAATTTCTCCTTTTTCTGTGAATTTCATCGCGTTGTTCAACAGGTTGATCACTATCTGGCGCAGACGGGAGGGGTCCCCTAGCAGCATTTCAGGGATGTCATTATTTATCAGACAGATCAACTCAAGGCCTTTTTTTCCGGCGGCCAATCCCAACAAATCTATTGCTGTCTCGACCATTTTCTGTATATCAAATTCGATCTCTTCCAGTTCCAGTTTTCCAGCTTCGATCTTTGAATAATCCAGAATATCGTTAATGATGGTCAGCAATGACTTAGCTGAATGCTGGACCGTTTCAGCCAACTCCTGCTGCTCAGGATTGAGTGCCGTTTCCACCAATAGATCAGCCATGCCAATAATACCATTCATCGGAGTACGAATTTCATGGCTCATATTGGCTAGAAACTGACTTTTGGAAAAGCTGGTCAATTCTGCCTGTAACATTGACTCTTTGATATGAGCAGATTGTTCCACCAGGTGTTTGTTTGCTTCCTTCAGGTTCTGCTCAGTTTGTTTTCGTGTTGAAATATCGCGAGCAACAACTAGAATCGATGGTTTCCCCAGGAATTCAATTTGTTGAAGTGCACACTCCGAAGGGTACATTTCACCGCTCTGATATCTGCTGCCCATCTCAAAGATTAACTGGTTTTCCAATTTCAGTTGTTCGGAAATGTCGGACCAGTTTATCCTTGAGTCGGGTGCATAATAATCAAGTATTGGTGCACCACGCAATTCGCTGAGGTCAGTCTCCAGACGTCGACAGGCTGTATCATTTGCCGCACTAATGTTTCCTTCCAGATCGATGATGAAAATGGTATCGACTGAATGCTGGAACATCAGGCTAATCGTCGCTTCGATTCTCTTCAGCTCTTCTTTCACAAATTCTGTCATAAAAATCCAACCGTCAAAATTTCACTGCCACGATTGATGCCATATTATGGCACATTTTCCAGACCTAATTGAGTTTTGACGTTTATTTTATTCTGATTGAAAAACGGATATTCTATTCATGTATAAACCGGACCTGAATTTTCCGTCAAGGTCTTAAGCTTTGCACATTTTGGATGTCATTAGGTTGGAACGTGGATTCCAGTGAGGCCTGCGTATTCTTTCTTAATGATAAATGCGAGAAATGTTTGTTTGACGGTCATTTTTGAAGTCGATAAAATCCAAATAGACTAAACGGACAATACGGTCTTCAAAGTAAAACCAATCGGGATGATTACTCAAGCTTCGCACCCATTAAATTAGAGTTCAAAACTTGAGTACGAATTCCTACATTTTCATTTTTTTTCTCTTCATCGCCCGTTTCTTCCTGATCATCATCGTATCTTTGGCCATGCTGAGGTAAGACTGGGTCAGTGCAAATCCAAAATCTCCGGTCTTGCCACCTTTCTCTGCCATGACCATGTGGGCTTTATCCGGAGAGCCAAAAGCCATTTTACTGGTGGCCGTCATGGTACCCTTCAGGCTTGAATTAACCAGGTAGGTGGCCTGATCGACGTTGATTAATGGTTTAATTTTTGAGTCCGCACTGAAATCTGCTGCATAGATTGCTTTGGGAGTGCGATCGAGATTTAGACTTAAACTGATAGCCGCACAATGAAGCGAACAGGTCGGGTCTATCAGGTCATCCGCATAATGAATCAGGTGGCGACTGTGGTTCCACATTTTTCGACTCATGCCACAATAGGGACATTTTGGGTATTTCTCAATATCATTTTCCTGGGGCATTACATCAGGGCCATTTTTCGGAAAAAACTGCATCGGTGTACCACCAACTTTCGCATGCTTTGGATGACCGGCAGTCGATTGCTGAGAACACGCAGTTACTGCACCTAAGCTAACACCTGAAACGGCAATGAGCCCCAACATTTTTCTTCGATTAATTTCTTTTTTCATGTTTTTCTTCCCCTAATATTTGTGAAATATTTATAAAAGACGTTTTTTAATGTAACACCGGTTCTTCCTTCGCATGGAGGAGCTCTTCACTAGTGTGGATTCTTAACAAGGATCGTTCGGCCACATTAAGGTCGTTTTGATCCAGTCTATGGTATCGACATCACGGAACAGCCTGATCTCACAATCATAACCGCGGGCTAAGACTCAGCTGAGTCAAGACACACTAGTTCATTCCAGATAAAGAGACCTTACAATCTTAAATCGGCCTCAATCTGTACCTTCACCGGCTTGATCACATCATAGGCGCGATAAACCTCTGGATACCTGCTGAAAACAACAGAATCTTTTTTATTTTTTGATATTTTTAGCTTTCTGTGGAAATTGGCTCTTAGACTTGGAAGGGGGGGGCTCTCTGGCGATGATTCAGGTTGATTCTTTTGTTGATGTAAGAACGTCCGTGGTTAAAGATTTTTTGACTTCTCGGAATGGCCTGATTTAGATTCAAGGGGGGTGCCTGTTCCAGGACCAATCCGCCATTAGTAGCTTGACAATATTGGCATTGCTCGCAATCGGAGCTGTCGTGTTCTTCCGAGGAATCATCGGTTCCAGTATCAAGTTCGCAAAAGGAATCGAGGAGGACAACCTTCTCACCCGAGTCATCTTCCAGAACAAGCAACTCCGTGTATGCATTTTTGAAAATCTTGTTTAAATTTTCAAAACTACGACAGTTCGCACTGCTTAAGATGCTGTAATTAAGGAATATTAAAGAAACGAAAACAACGATTGACCGATCCAGGTAATTTTTTATGGTTTTTAATACTGCCTGAATTGAGTCTGTTTTCATTCGTAACATCACTCGCAGCCCTCTTCAAAAGAGAGATAGTTTAAAAAGTCATGTTTGAGAAACTACTATGCAAGATTTGTTTATCACGATCTATTCTATTTGCTTATCCGGAAAACACCCGAGTTCTGTAAAAATAAACACTTACCTTCTGAAAGGACTTAATGTCAATGGATTAGTTTTCGAAATAAACCAAACGCTGGAGTGTTCACATTGACGTTTGTGTATCGAAATATGTGACGCTGAAGCAGTAAATGATTTTTGTACCTGCGCTTTCCCGGGTGCGAGTCGCTCCATTTGTCGAGCGTTTCTCATTAGCCGGGTGTTTCTTTTTAGCGTTATAGAAACACGTCGTGCGCTAAAGAAACATGTCGCTCGCTAAAGAAACACGTCGGCCGTCAAACCGGTCTCATATCGGGTTGATAGGGAGGCATGCTCAAGGGGATTCGTTGAATAATTTGATCACCATTTTGGTCATGAATTCGGGGGTAGTTTTATACGGGAACAGATACCTGATGGTTCCGTTTTGATCGATCAGAAAAGCATATGCAGTATGATCGATAAGGTATTCTCCAGATGATCCCAGCTTTTTTTGACGGTATCTTGTCACATATTTTTTGGCGACCGCAGCTGTTGTTTTTTCATCTCCCCTGAGGCCGATCATTCTCTTATCAAAAACAGAAAGATATTCGATTAACCGTTTGCCTGTATCTCTTTTGGGATCAAGTGTGATGAAAATAAGCTGTACTTTCCGGGACATCTCCTCCAATTGTTTGAGTGCATCGACCATCACGAACATCGTATTGGGGCATACATCTGGACATAGCGTATATCCGAAAAACAGGATAACAACTTTACCTTGAAAATCGGCTAACTGAACTCGATTTCCAAACATGTCATTCAGTGTAAAATTCCCACCGATTTTAGAAAATGACCGAAGCTTGACCTGCTGGGCATGCAGGTTCCCTATCATGGGGGCAAAGAGAAATGGTACTATCCAGATGAAGAATCGATTCATAAAATCTTTAGTAGAAAATGGGGACATTTGATGTGCTGTAGCAGGTATCGGAGCTGTGCTTTTACTAGACGAGAGCCTGCAATAAATTCAGTAACCAGCAAAAAAAGTATATGTAAAAAGTCCCATGAAAACAATAAGTTTTACTGTATCAACACGATTTTTGACCAGCTGGATGATTTTATTAGGTTTCTCTGCAGATTCAGAGACACTTCCAAAAAAACGAATCGAAGAGAGGAAATCGAGAGGTAGGTGGGGTCACCCTACTGATATTTCTCGGCGCGTTTGATCCATTTGGCAAGTCCCTTTTCCGAGGAGTTCAGAGGTGTCCCAGGATGGATAACTCTGGACGAGCATTTTTCAGCCGCTTTAACAATGTCACGGAAAGGCCCGCCTTTTGGGTCTTTAATGATGGCCAGTTTTTTATCGTCATAAATGAAAATTGACTTATTGATATTAGTGCACTCATCACAGGCGGTACAGAGGTGGGATTCAATCCAGGGCAAATCTCCGCCAGCATCAGACACCGGTTTACTGGCTTCCACTGCAGAATTAGTCGTCTCACTGCTGGTTGGCAGGGCTACCTTGAAATCATCACCAAGTGGCAAATCCGAATTCATCAGATTCAAGACCACATTCTCCATGGCTTTGGCCATGCCTTGCTGTATATACTCCTGCACACGTTCATTCAGAACCGTCCACAATTCTTCAAATGAGGATTCACTTGATTTTTTGCTGGCAATCGAACTACACAAGGCCTGGTAGCGTGGACTCAGATCCGGAGAAAGATCGGATCTCTGATCCTTGCCCTGGACGGCTCCATTGATAAGCTGTCCCAGCAATTCCATGGCCTCGACCAGGTCTGTTTGCAAAGCGGCGCCCTTGGCGTCCACCAATTCACTAAAAATATTCTTCAGGTCTTCTGTCATGATGATCCCGTTGCGTTCCCCTCGGATTTTGAACCAGGGGGATGGTTGTTAAAGATTAACAGCGTTATTTTTATGAAATTTCAAGTGTAATTATTCGCTATATTTCCGGAGCCGAGGGGATTGTGATACAAAACGATGGAAAACAGGACGTTTTCCAACAGCTCCATGGATGGATTCATGCGTGTTTTGGATCATAATCCCCTCGGCGGAGGATGTACTGATTAGTTAATTTCAAGATTTAATCATATTCGTTGTACAGCCCGTCTTTACAGAACATTGAAGGCAACCACCTTCCTGGTGGTGATCTTCAATGACAGCCTCAACAGTTTCGCTGAACTGGCCAGACAGAAACATGACGCAGCCCCAGAGGCACATCAGAATAATAACGCCGCCAATACCAATGAAATAATGCACACCCATATCTATCCTCCCAGACCGCCAAAGCCCATAAAGGCAATTGAAAGAATACCCGCCACGATCAAAGTCAGGCCGGCGCCATCAATCAAATCGGGAACATCAGCCAGTTCGAGTTCCTCTCTTAATCCAGCCATAATGATTAAAGCCAGTGAAAATCCAGCTCCAGCCCCCAAGGCAAATACCAGGGATTGCAGAAAATCATACTGTCGGTTGGTCTGAAACAGGGCCACTCCAAGAATAGCGCAATTAGTTGTGATCAATGGCAGAAAAATTCCCAGAGCCTTAAAGAGTACCGGGCTGTATTTTTTAACAATCATCTCCACCAGTTGCACTGTGGTGGCAATCACCACGATATAAGAGATCAGTTGCAGATAGAGAGCATCAAATGAAACCAACAGGAGATGTATGCCAAAGGCACAGGCTGAACTAACCAGCATCACAAAAGTGACCGCGGTACCCATACGGGTAGCAGTATTCAATTTTCCCGAGACACCCAGAAAAGGGCAGATCCCCAGGAAATAGCTAAGCACAAAATTATTGATCAAAGCAGAGCTGATAAAAATAAAACCAAGTGAATCTGTGTTCATATCCCTCCTGCCTGATCTTGAGTCGTAAGAGCAGACACTGCATTTTCACGTGTTTGCTTTGCTTCCTTAACCCAACGGTTAATGCGGTTAAAAGCAATCAGCAAAAACCCCAGCACGAAAAAACCACCAGCCGGAAGGATCATGACCACCCAGGGTTGATAGTTTGGGCCAAACAGTGCGAATCCGGCAAAGGTTCCGTTACCCAGCACCTCTCGCAGTGCCCCCATACAAAAGATAGCCATGATAAAACCGATCCCCGTCCCAAGAGAGGATACAACGGATTTAAAAACCGTGTTTTTAGAAGCGAAGGCTTCCGCCTGTCCCAGGATAATACAATTAACCACAATTAATGAAATGAAAGCCCCCAGACTTTTGTGGGTTTCCAGACTGACTGCCTGAATGATGTATTCTGCTACGGTGACAAAAGTCGCGATAATCAGGATATATGTGGCGATCCGGACCTGTTTGGGAATGGCGCGTCTCAACAGCGAGACCAGTGCGCTGGACATCACCAGCACAAACAGAGTGGCTACGCCCATGGCAAGGGCGTTCATCACCGAGTTGGACACAGCCAGCACTGGGCACATTCCCAATAGCTGAACAAAGACCGGATTTTCTTCCCATATTTTTTTCAGGAAGAGATCCATATTTTCCGGAGGTGAATTATTGGTGACGGTCGACATAGACTCCTTTACTTAAGCGGGATGAATTTTTAGCGATTACGGGTAGTCGGCGACTAGTGCTCTGATTAAGGATTCTACCAATGGCTTTGGAAGAAATAGTAGCGCCGGTGATACCGTCGATCTGCCAGGGATTTGTCTTTGCCCCGGACTTGACTGTCACGATCGACCGTCGCAGTTTCGATTGGTTCTGACTTAATCGTACATCCAGAGCCTTAAAATTTTGTGCAAAGGCCGGGTCTTTTTCGATCTTATCCCCCAGACCAGGGGTTTCCTTACTTTCCAATACTTTGAATCCGACAATTCTTTCCAGGCTGATATCGTAACCGTAAAGGACCTTAATGGTCTCCTGGTATCCCTGACCACTGGCTTCGACTGCTACGCCGGA
>PJEL010002035.1_pt1 | contig 19155 bp, 21 predicted proteins | sample 1853271 | NCBI WGS metagenome assembly PJEL01 (sample SAMN08108733, study PRJNA415343) | Invertebrate metagenome, whole genome shotgun sequencing project. | host: Globobulimina | place: Sweden: Gullmar Fjord | collected 2015-08
CAGCAAGACGAGAAACTGATTACCTTAATCACTCAAGCGCCTTTAGCATTAAGCGGCAAGCGCGCCCGTTATAACTGTACTGCTCCTAGCTCACAGCCCGGGCGTTTTTATTGGTACTCTCAACCTTGGCAGATGTACTGAGTCTTTTTTAACAACCTGAATAGTTAGAAAGCGGCTAATAGGCACAGCCCTTCTCAATCTGGCGCAGCTGAGTTTCTATCTCTTTATAATTCGGTAATTTTTCCGCCATTAAACGATAGAAATTCGCACTGTGATCAAAATAATGGCTATGACACAGCTCATGAACCACCACCATTTCGATGATGGCTGGATCAAACTCCATTAACTTCATATTCAAATTAATATAGCCCTTGCTCGACAAAGACCCCCAGCGACTACGCATTTTCTTAACTCTTAATACGGGGCGACCAATCAAAGCACCTTGATAAAAATGCGGCCACCACTGATCAATCAGTTCCTGAAAAACAACTTTCGCTTGCCCCCGCTGCCATAATTCAATCTTGCTGATTAAGTCTTCCTCATGCCAACTTTGCGGGTAATAGCAAACATCGTCAATTAATACGGGCGACCTACTTTTCTGCTCACTGCGCTGGAAACGGTAGCACTTTCCTAGATATTGCAATTGTTGCAGTTGCGTTTTTTGCTTAAGCTCAAATTGCGTCAAGCGCTGTTCCAACCACGCAGTATGTTTTGATAAAAAACCGCTGACTTCGTAGCGTGGGCAATAAAAAGGCACTTTCACCTCTATTTCACCTTTTTCTGTTACCCCAAGACGCAAAGACTTTCGCTTCATCGAGCGAATAATTACCTGAACCTCTCTACCTTGAATCAACATAGAGGTTTGCGTCGTTTTGTTATGGTTAACAGATTGTCTCTGCGGGCTCATCTTCTTTTGTTATTCCTGTTATAATTCACTTAATTATTGGAGAGTATTGTATGTCTGACTTGTTATCGATCCCAGCTTTAGATGAAGATGAATTAGAACTTCTTGGCCAAATGCTAGAAGATGAGCTTGAACGCCAAGATTCATTTGATTTTTTTGAAGCTCATGGGCTTTTAACCGCCATAAAAACCGGCCCAATAGACCTTGAATGGTCAGAAATTTATGACATCATTTTCCCAGAAAAAACGGCGTTTACCGCTGAGCAACTTGAGCGAGTACAGCGCTTATTAAGAAAGTTAAGCTATGAAATTCAAGCTTGGCTTGATTATGGGGAAGATTTCCCTGTTCCTTGTGACTTAACCCTGCAAGTCGAAGATGATGATGAAGAAGGCGCGGCGATAGAAGCTTGGGCTGCAGGTTTTATGGCGGGGGTTTTACAAAACGAAGAAGCTTGGTATAGCAAAGGCGAAGATCAGATGGCGCAATGGATATTCCCAATCATGTACGCTTCGGGACTGTTCGTTGATGAACCAGAAATGGCTGAAATTGATGAAGACGACACACTATCAAATCAAATGTGCGTCAACATTCCACCCGCTATTATTGAGATGTTTCTGCATTTTCATGCTGCAAAAGGCTAATTAGTGCTGTTGATAGCCAAATAAAACCTCAATGCAACGCCCCTGCTTAGTGAAAGTTACTTTTTCACTAAGCTGCTTTACCAAACATAAGCCGCGTCCGTGGGGCTGATCTATGTAGCTTTTCAGCAACTTTTCAGTATCAAAACCTGCACCTGAGTCTTCAAACTGCAAAACTATTTGGCCTCCACCACCAGACTCCAGCAGCTGATGACGAATATCAATTTTGAGTGATCCGCTTTCGCAGTCGGCTAAACGCTTGTCTCTTTCATTGTAATAATTGGTTAGGCCATTAGGGCCATCTTTCAAACTCGATTTTAAGCCTAAAATACCGTGATCAAGGGCATTATTAAACAGCTCAGCAATGAGGACTGATAAAACGGGTTTATAGCTATAGAGCCCCGTTGCCTCACCTACCATATCAACCAATTGCGTAACAGGGCTTCCTAAACGCAGCTCATCAATGGATAGATCCATACAAATAGACCAAGACACAGGCGCACGATTAATGTCGTACTGAGGTTTATTTCTAAGGCCACTCACATCCTGATTAAACGTTACTGGTCCAGCCGAAATACAGACCAAGCTGATATCATCATCCTGAACCGTGCTTCCATGCTGATACCCGGTAAACCGATGCAAACCTTTGCGTATTTTATCGATATGACAGTGCGAACGCTTTATCACGGCTTCAAAGCGCTCTCGGCCAAATAACTCTCCACGATCATTACTGGCCTCCAAAATACCATCGGTATATATCACAATTTTATCAGTAGGTTTTACCTTAAATTCAAGTACAGTGGTTTTAAATTCTTCATCGGGCAAGATACCCAACGGCATGTGGGATGAAGCTATACGTTCCGTGACCTCAAATGCTTGATTAACGATCAAGCTATCGTGAAGCCCACCTGCCCATACCTTCAGCACATCACCGGCTAAATTTAATTCGGCAATTACCGCTGCGCAAAACATATAGTCCGGTAAAAAATCAACCAATACCTTATTCATTTCACGGGCCAAATCTCCCACAGAAAGCTGCTTTAGAACCAAACCATGAAAAAGCTGAGAAAGAGGCAAGCTACCCAAGGCCGCAGGTAAGCCATGACCGGTAAAGTCGCCGAGCATAATGTAAATCCCCCCCGCAGGGGATTTTGCGGTTAATAAAACATCGCCATTAAACTGCGAAGCACTTGAAAGATAGGTTTCGACATTATTGCAGTTTTGCTGGTTAATTTGAGTTGCATGGTCAAAGACGCTTTGCGCCATGTCCTGCTCTTGAATGAGGCGAGTATGCAAGTAATTCAGCTCTTCATGTTGCTGCTGAGCCTTACGATGCAGTTCAATGGTTCGAGTATGCGCTGCAATTTTAGCGTTGAACATGATTTGGTTAAAAGGTCGAATTAAGTAATCATCACCAAACTCTAAACAACGAATAAGAGCATCTTCATCTTGCAGTGCTGTAATAAAAATAATAGGGACAAAATATGTTCCGATGACGTCTTTTAATTGCTTAGCAGCAGCATAACCATCAACACCAGGCATAACCACATCCATAAAGACGAGGTCAGCACCATGGGTTTGATAAGCATCTAATGCATCCTCAGCATTACTGCAGGTAATAGCAACATTGCCTTGTTTTTCAACAAGATAGGAGAGCAACATTCTATTAGCTTCTAGGTCATCTACGATAAGTACTCGCATGATTAATTAAACCTAAAGAAATGATTAAGCTGCGCGGCTAATAGCGCATCTTTAATGTGGGGACGGCAATGAATAATATCGACGCAGCCTGCGTCTAGGTACAATTCTTTTTTGAGTGTTAAAAGTAGCCCCATTCCCGAGCTGTCCATATGCTCAGATTCGCATAAGTCAATCACAACGTGCTCGATTTTCCCTTCAATGCCCGACGTATAAGCATTACGAAAATCTTGCAAGATTGAGAAATCGAACCGTCCTGATATCACAATAGTTAACTGACTGCCTTGCTGGCTGCTAGTTACAGTCGAGGGCATGTAGCATCTCCTAAAAACACAATACGTTTATATTTCTAAGTGTAGATGCTATCTGCTCAGTTTCATTAGTTAATTATTAAAATGCGTTATTATTATTGAACGACCTAATTAGCCTTGTCTAGCCAGACCTCAACACGTCTATTTTTCACTCTGCCCGCTTCCCGTTCATTTGAAGCAACCGGCAATTCCTCACCATAACCGTAATTATATTTAGGATAAACACCCAACCTAACCAGTTCTCGCCTTACCGCCATCGCTCGTAACTTAGACAGAAGCAGCGATCTTTCTTGTGATTTTTTAGGATCACCAAAACCAATCAGTACTATTTTTTTGTCTGGGTTATTATTAGAAAAATCAACCAATCGCTGTATATCACGCATAGCGCGATTATCTAATTTCGCACTGCCTTTTTTAAAACGAAAGTTCACAGTTAAGCGCTGGCCATCACCTGCTATTTTCTGAAAACCTGAAGGCAAACTTGAGAAGTTTGTAGGTTTAACGACCTCAATATTTTGAGAAATAAACCCATTATCGGCTACGATTTTTTGCCCTTCCTTACTTTGGAGATATTGGATAAAAGGCTTCACATGCTCATTTTTAGGGTCGTCATCGGTATAAAAGTACAAACGACGAGAGAGCGCATAATCTTCTGTAGAAATGGTTAACTGATTAGGTGTCAGTGCTTTACCATCACCATCAGAAACGGCAATAAGCTTCGAATCCCTCACTGACGGCAACCCAACAAAGCCAATGCCTCGTCGATCATTACTGACCTTGTCTGATAACTGATCGTTAGATTCAAACCGTAAAGCACGGCTATCCAACGGTCGTTTTCCCAGCACCATGCGCTTAAAACTATCCCAGGTTCCTGACTTATTATCACGAGCGTATAAATTGATCTCACCAAACGCCCCCCCCAGCTCTGACCAGTTAGTGATTTGCCCCGAGAAAATAGCGGCAATCTGCTCAACATCTAATTGATTAATGGGATTTTTAGGATGAATAATAATGGCTAAACCATCGATACCTACAATGTGCTCTGAACCTAAACTGTTTAACTCAGTCATCTGACTCAAGCTATCAACTTCTTTTTGTTTCGCAGGTCGAGAGGCAGCGGCAATATCGGCGGTGCCTGACTTTAAACCTTTAAAGCCCGTGCCACTGCCGTGGGCAGCAATATTGATCACGGCCTTATTGGCGTTATTACCAGCATCAGGCGCAAACGTTGCCGTAATTTGACTTTCATTCTCCCCACTTTCTTGTTGGCGGATGTTTTTAGCCCCCAAAGATTTTAAATAACCAGAAATTAAAGCAGGTGCTAATTTTGCGCCAATGGTATTAGAACCATGGATGGTAAGAGTATGCGTTTCGGGTAACGTATCAGCGTAGGATAAAGGGCTAAGAACTAAGGCCGTTAATTGTGTGAAAAATATCAGAGGGAAAAAAAGACGTTTACGCATACGTAACTGCACCAAATAAGTATGAATTTTGGTGCACGTTACGCTATTTATGTGACAGTTTTATTACAACTTAATGACATTAATATGACAGAAAAATAACAAAATCAGCCACATTTCTTATACGACCAAGATATTAATGGCTATTTTTTACGAAAGGAATATCAGATTTCTGATATTTATCCAATTTCAACATATCCGCCATATTGCTCAGCGTATAATACGGCGTATCCACAACAACACTGTTTGCTAACCAAGAAGGCAAGCTGCCACCGGGCTCAGCATGTACCTGGTAAGTGATCTTTACTTGACCCTCAGATAAAGGGCTAAATAACCAAAAACCACTCATTTTAGGTATTCTTACGTAGTCATCGTCTTCAGGCAAGCGATCGGCCATAGCTTCAATATCAAACCGCAAGGTTAATGTTTCTGGGTCTTGACTCATTTTGGATGAAATAACCGCATCTCGATCACTGACAGGCCAAGGCGCACCATTAATAAAATAAACAATGGCACTTTTAGCATCATGCTGCTCAATGATTTCGAATTTCTCACATTGATGCATCCACTTAGGAGCCGCCTCGCTATCAAGCAACAAAGCCGCTAATGCGGTTAATCTTGTTTCAACAACCATTTCGCCCTTAAATTCATTTAACTCAGAGCCGGAGATCTCACGAGTATAAATTTTAAGCTGAAGGTCTGAATTTTCCTTTTCCAGCTCCCAGTCAGTCGTTTCACTGTGAGCCATAAAGTTAAAAGACGTTATCAAAAGTACGAAAGCAAATAGACGCATGGATTCTATTCCAAATTTATTATTGTAATGCCAAGCACTTTACCCGCTCTATATGACATTTAATAGGTGTAATTTAGCCATATTTTGATCATTAATGACCACCCTTACACTTAGGAGAAGGTTCTATCGCCCCACCAGCTTGCATCCATTCTTCTGGCGTAAAAACATGCAGCGCTAAAGCATGAACTTCACCTGCAAGCTCATCGGCTAATACCTTATAAACCAACTGATGACGCGCTACTGGGCGCTTACCTTCAAAAGCCGAACTTACCACGGTCAATTTGAAATGTGAATTCGCAGCAGGCCCAGAGTGCATATGGCTTTCATTCAGTATTTCTAAGGTTCCTGGTGCTAAGTTTTGCTCAATTTTATTACGAATGGTCTGTTCCATTGTCATATCCTGGATATTTGTCATAAATAGTACTGCCTCTTGTTCATGGCTCAGATATAATAGCGCGTTCTAATATTGCACCCCGAGTAAAACTCGGTATTGTATGTAATTAAATTTATGTGAAATGGACCTTGAATGATGCAAGACCAAGATTTAACCAATACTCAAGCCCTAATTGATCGCTATTATACCGAAGAGAAAGAAAAAAAAGCACAAGCTTTATCACATGCTTCATTAAGCTTGCAATTAGACGCAAATGACTTGGCCATGCTAAGCACAATCGCTAAACGTTTTAATAAATCTAGAACCGATCTTGCCAAAGACGTATTAAGCCATGCACTGATTGATTTATTAACTCAATTAGAACCAGGCGAGCGTAAGTTAATTGCTCGCGATGCGGATGAAATGGGAAGCTCATTGGCTCGTGAAATAGCCGAAGAAAATGGTTTAAAAGACGTTGATCACAAACCCAATGTCTGGACGACTCACGAGCGTAGCATTGCCAAAGCCGAGAAAAAACGCGCCAAAGAATTAGAAGATGCACTTAAAGCCAAAAAACAGGCTCAAAAAAGCGCCAACGTTGCAGAAAACGTTCAGACGAATACCGAAACTGTTATCGCTGAAACTGTCATCGCCGAAGATTCGGCACAGCACGAAGAATCTTCTGCTGAAAGCACCGATACTCAACCTGATACTGACCAAGAAAGTCAGTCGTCGGCTGAAGAGACTTCTTTTGCTTAATCCTTGTCATACTAATCAGCACTTTTGCTGATTAGTAAGCAAACGACCTACTCTTGATTTACCTGGAAATACATTTATATGGCCATTAACTGGTTCCCTGGACACATGAACAGAGCTCGCAATCAAATCGAAGAGGCCATGCCTGATATCGATTTAATTGTTGAAGTCTTAGATTCTCGCCTTCCCTACTCCAGTACGAACCCTCTCGTTGACGAGCTGCGTGCCGGTAAGCCTTGCATCAAAGTACTGAACAAAGCCGATCTCTCAGATCCTAAAATCACCAAATTATGGATTGAGCATTTCGAGCAACAAGATAATACCCACGCTATTGCGCTAGTGGCAGAAGAACACAAGCAAAGTCAAAAGCTCATTCAAATGATTAAGCAGATTGTTAATCAGAGTTCAGATAAAAAAACCAATATTCGCGTTATGATTATGGGCATACCTAATGTAGGAAAATCGACGCTAATCAACTCATTGGCTGGTCGCTACATTGCAAATACCGGGGATGAACCTGCAGTAACCAAACGACAGCAGATGATCGACCTTAAAAACGGTGTAGTATTAAGCGATACACCTGGAATTTTATGGCCCAAATTCGAAAACTTTCATAGTGGTTATCGCCTTGCGACAAGCGGCGCGATTAAGAATACCGCCATGGAATACGAAGACGTTGCCATGTACGCATTAGAATATCTTGCGGCCACCTACCCTGATGCCTTAATGGCGCGCTATAAGTTAGATGTTCTGCCTAAATCAGGAGATAGCTTACTTGATATGGTCGCGCGTAAACGTGGCTGTATTCGCAGTGGCGGCAAGGTCGACTTACACAAGGCAGGAGAAATTGTATTACACGATTTCCGTTCCAGTAAGATTGGTTTGTTAAGCTTAGAAACACCAGAGATGATGGTTGCCGAAGAAATCATTGCTGAAGAATTACGCTTGGCAAAAGAAGCCGCCAATGCAGAGCGAAAACGCTTGGCATTAAAAGGTAAGCGCTTCCAAACACCCAAAAAAGACAGGTCTCAACCTAAGACTTAAACGTTATAGGTAACGGTAAATAGATAACTGTAAACAGTGCATCAACGCTGATTGAATAACTCATTGAATAGCTTGATGCACTTTATTAAACGTTTCCCATTCGGCATCTTCATCGGCCACAATTTCTATCGGATATCCTTGCTCTGGTGACGCTAACTGATTCAATCCCTCTTTCACCGCGTCAATATCAGAACAATAAATGACCCACTGATTGACGCCATCATGAGTGATAACCATCGCGACGATTGCATCATTATTACTTTCTAACTGGCTTTGTAATTGATGGTGAAATACATCTATTTGTACCATTTCTTGCTTAGAAGGATAGGCATTAGTTTCATCTTTTTGCTGTGCATGCCAAGCAATCTGAATACAAATAGGAAAGCGACCACTTTCAGAGATCACTTTCCAGTCTTCACGACTGTATATCGTTATAGGCAACTCATTTAAAGTTCCGTCTGCAGTCACCCATCGATTATCTAGCTTCATGTGCGGCAAATCCTACATCCATAGTTATTCATTTAGACTAGCTGATTTATACATAAAAGCCAAAAAGGAATAAGTTTTAATGCATTTTTAATCTAATAAAAAATCAGCCATCGACTATGGTAAGCATAATTCGAAGCATATTACCTTGCGAATATTCGCCCAGAGTCCATTATTAAGTAAACACTTAAATAGATGCCTAATGAAAGTAAACCAGTCCGCTGTCAATGAGCTTTTATCTACAAACAATGAGCCCTCCATTGATGGCATTATCATCATTGATTGCAAAGGTACTGTATTGGCTTTTGATAGTGCAGCACAAAACTTATTTGGCTATGACGAAGACGAACTGCTCGGAAAACCACTCGATATTTTAATGTCAGATAGCCAAGCCAAAGCACACGGTGGCTTCCTAAGCTCAGCCAGTCAAAAAACAAGCAATAATAAAACCCAGAAACTGCACATGTCGCAAACCATTATTGGTAAGCACAAAGATGGCGGCTTAATCCCGTTAGCAATCACCGTTTCTGCTGATCATTCGAGCAAAGCCTTGCGCTTCACTGGGGTCATACAAGATTTAAGAAAACATGAAGAAACCCTTACAAAACTGTTTCAAACCTTTCACTCAACAACACAAAAGCTTGATCAACGAATTGAATTTGAAGGACTGCTAAATACTTACGGCAATCTGTTATTGAGCTGCCCAGCCGATAAATTCCACACAATCATGGAAGCGGCATTGCAAGCTATCGGCCAATTTTTATCACTCGATCATTGCTACATTTTACAACTATCAGAAAATTTTACGAAAGGTTCTCTGTGGGCGGAGTGGCGCAGATCAGCCAGCTTAATGAAAGCCTTTCCAAGCGACTTCAACATTCACAATAGCAAAGTTTTTTTACAGGCTATTGAAAATCAAGATACGATCGTAATCGAACAAGGCACAGAAACCAACGAAGTGCTATTTAACTTAGCCCAGCAACTATCACCGAACGGTTTTTACTCTACCCACATCACCCCAATTCTAGATGATAATAAGGTAATTTTAGGCATCATCGGTTTCTCAACCTTAGACCCAAGTCATCCAAAGCCAGACGCTCAGCTAGAATTGCTGAGCTTAGCAATACCGTTAATCATCAACGCTTGGGAACGGCACCAGTTAATTATTCAAGCTCGGCATACAGAAAATAACATTCAGGAAAAAAATAAATTACTGGCCGAAAAGGCTGAATATAGCCAAACCTTATTAGGAGCCTCTAATTTTCTGTATTCAAGTTCACACGATGACATTCAAATAAAAGTTCAAGAAGTCCTGTCTGAAGCAACATTAATCAGCGGCCACAGAGAAGCCTTTATTTATTTCAATGAAGATAAAAGTTCTGAATTTAATAGCTTTATACAGCAATACTTCACCACTGATTTACAGAAGCACCCGCACCTTATTGCGCTTGCTAAAAAACATTTATTTCATCAAGAAATCATACAAATTAATGATTTATCTAATCTAGAATTGCCAATAGAAGTACGCAATGAATTGGAAAAATATGACATTCAAAGCTTAACCGCAATCAAGCTTACTAACGGGCAAAAAAATATAGGCTGCATTATCTTTTATGATGCCCTGCCAATACAAATTTTCAGCGAAGAAAGCCTGCGTTTCTTACAACTCACAGCACAAAATTTGACGGCAGCGATTCAACACCACGCCATTCAGTTTGATCTTGAAGTGAGTCAGCAAAATTTATCCAACGCGAATCGGATGCTATCACAACAGGCAATGCACGATGCATTAACTGGCCTTGCAAATCGGCGAGCATTTGATAACAGCATTGCACAAGAATTCGACCGAGCAACTCGACACAAAAGCAATCTCACTTTATTGATATGCGATATTGATTATTTCAAATTTTATAATGATCACTTCGGCCACCCCCAAGGGGACGCTTGCTTGCAGCAAGTTGCACAAGTGATGCAACGAACGTTCAACCGCGCAGGTGAAATATGCACACGCTATGGCGGTGAAGAATTTGCAATCATACTGCCCGCGATTCATCATGACGAAGCAGAATACCAAGCCCAACGTTTAATCGATAACCTGCAGCAGTGTAAAATTGAACACGCGCCTCAAGTATCTTTCGACTTTGTTTCACTCAGGATTGGTATGGCTCACTTAACCCCAGAACATACTTACAATACGATTGCAGCCATGATCGATGATGCCGATAAAGCTCTATACAAAGCAAAAAATAATGGCCGAAATCAGCTGGCTTGGGCTATAAAAGCAGAGTAAAATACCTATCCGCTTTCAAAATTTGCACGAATTCATTTATGCCCTCAATCAAAATTAGTCTCATCATATCAGCTGCCCTTATCATCAGCGGCTTAGCGCTTTACGCCGTGTATTTGCATCTCAAGCTGAAAAACAAACAGCAAGCGGCACAAATAAAAGATGATGAAGAACGCCAGCTTGCACAAGATAACCTTGATAAAAGAAATAACGGCATCATCAGCGATATTCGTTTCATTGCACAATCGTTGGTGACAGAGCAATGCGACATTACCGAAGGCGTACTCAGAATCCACCACCTTGCTGATGCTCTTGATACCGATATAATGAAGCAACAACAGTTTTCTACCCTTCATAAACACTTTAATGCCTGCAAAGACATGGCCATTAAAGAGGCTTATCAAGCCCTAACAAAAAAGCAAAGATTTCAACAAGATCAACAGCGCTTTCGTTTAGAGCAAGAGAATAGCAAGCAAGTACTTGCAGAAGCCCAGTTGATCATCCAGTATTCATTTAATAACTTGAAACAACTTCATTGATATTAAATCGATAAAAGGATCTTCTCATGCGTATTATCACCCTTGCTCTAGGCTTAGTTGTTAGTGCTACTTCGATGGCGGATTGGAATTTACAATCCCCTTCTAGCATTCATTTTTTAACGACTAAAAACGCCCAAGTAACCGAAACAAATTCTTTCACAAGCTTTAGCGGAAAAATCAACAAATTTGGCTATGCCAAGCTGAATATCGATTTAGCCAGTGTTGATACACGCATAGGCATTCGTGACGAACGCATACAAGAACACCTATTTGAAACCGAGACATTCAGCCAAGCGCATTTTGAAGCCGAAATACCACCAACGGTACTTGAACAAGCAATCGATGGCACCACCGCGTATTATGACTTAAAAGGCAAAATCACCCTGCACGGTGAACAAGCAGAAGGTTATTGCCAAGTCATCATCAGCCCCAATAAAAACGGCACGGTAACCGTTACCAGCGTGACGCCAATGATGATCGATGCGCAAGGTTTTAGCCTTGTAAAAGGTATTAATAAACTGCAAGAAATTGCGGGCTTAACGTCCATTACTTATACCGTGCCTCTAACCTTCAGCCTTACGTTTAAAGCGGACTAATACACAATTTATGACCGTCAACGCACTTATCTTTGACTCTGGAGTTGGCGGCTTTAGTATTCTTGAACATATACGCCAAGCTGTTCCGGGTTTATCTACCCATTATTTAATGGATAACCACCTGTTTCCTTACGGCGTACAGCCAGACGATGTATTAATTACTCGCATCGTCAATCTGTGCTTAAAAGCCTGTGAAGAACGCCGCATCGATTTGGTGGTGATTGCCTGCAATACCGCCAGTACACTCGCGTTACCTGCGTTACGTAAAGTATTGGATATCCCAATCATTGGGGTTGTACCCGCCATTAAAACCGCTGCAAAGCAGAGCCTAAGCAAACAAATTGCCCTGCTGGCGACACCGGCCACCATCAACCGACCTTATATTGACCAATTAATTTCAGACCATGGTGAAGATTGCCAAGTGATGCGAATTGGCAGCAGCGAATTAGTTAAAATAGCGGAAGACTTCTGGCTTCAAGGAAGCCTAGATCTGGCCACGCTAAAACACATTCTGCAACCACTGCAAGAAAATAAAAAAATAGACCAACTGATACTCGGCTGCACTCACTTCCCACTGGTTAGCGAGCACATTGCACAACTGTTTCCGAAGCTCACATTAGTCGATTCAGGCTCAGCAATTGCCAGACGCATTTGCTTTGTTCTACAGCAATTAGGATACGACCTTGAAGGCTTGCAATACGACAATGCAGCGCACAAATTAATAACAACGGCTAATATCGAGAATAAAGTCGTCTTTTTAGCTGCCTGCAGGCGTATTGCACCCTACCAGTCCTTTAACATTATTTGATAATTGCGTAAAATGCGCGGGCATTATGCCTACGCTACATACTTATATTCTGGAGAAGCGATGAAAGCGCTGTCTGATCTTTACTCTCAAGTCATTACTGAACTTGGGGAAGATGTAAACCGTGAAGGGTTATTAGATACCCCTAAACGTGCTGCAAAAGCCATGCAGTTCTTAACCAGCGGCTATGAAACCTCTTTAGAAGATATCGTAAATAATGCTGTTTTCGCCAGCGATACTGACGAAATGGTCGTTATCAGCGGCATAGAAATGTATTCAATGTGCGAACACCACATGCTGCCTTTCATTGGGAAAGTTCATATCGGCTATCTGCCTAATGGCAAAGTGCTTGGCTTATCTAAATTCGCCCGCATTACTGATATGTTTGCTCGTCGCTTACAGATTCAAGAAAACCTAACGAAGCAAATTGCTGACGCCGTTCAAGAAGTAACCGGCGCACGCGGTGTTGCCGTTGTCATTGAAGCACGCCACATGTGCATGATGATGCGCGGTGTTGAAAAGCAAAACTCCTCTATGTCGAGCTCTGTTATGCTGGGCGGGTTTCGTGAATCACCCGCAACACGCAGCGAATTTTTGCGCTTAATCGGTAAATAACTTACCCTTTTCGCGACTGGCTCCAAGCTCTTGCCTACTCTATACTGAGCCAGGATTTATGAGATGGAGCCTACCTTGGACTGGACAACGTCAGAATTTTGGATCGAAGGTTATAAGTGGGCATGGCCTGCTTTAATTTATGCCTTAGGACTCTTAGCAACCGTCGATGCTATTTGGAACGGAAGAACCTCGCAAGGCACACTCGCCTGGGTAACCGGACTCACCTTCATTCCTTTTATCGCCCTCCCTCTTTACCTATTTTTTGGTAGTCGCAGATTTCATGGCTACAGAACCGCTCGCACCGCCAGCAGCAAAGTTTTAAAAGAACTTCATTTTGAAAAAACGCAATGCGCGCGAGCATTCGTTAACAACCATAAATCCGACGTTATTATTCCCTTAGAAGCCATGTCTCGCCTTCCTCAAAGCGAACAAAATAATGTGCGTCTACTCATTAATGGCGAACAAACCTTTGCCCACATATTCAGCGCCATTGAAAAAGCAACCCATACCATCCTTGTTCAATTTTACATCGTGAATGACGACGACCTAGGCAGACGTTTACAGCAAGCCTTAATCAGCAAAGCCAAGCAAGGTATTGAGGTGTATTTTCTATACGATGAAATTGGCAGCGTCGGCTTAAGAACCCAATATTTAACCACCATGAAAAAAGTCGGTATTCAATGCAGTCGCTTCAACCCTCGAAACCTTAAACATCGCCTACAGCTGAATTTTCGCAACCACAGAAAACTCATCGTTATTGATGGAGAAATGTGTTTCATCGGCGGCCATAATGTAGGAAATGAATACTTAGGTCGCACTCCCAACGATGATTTATGGCGCGATACCCACTTACAAATTCATGGCCCAGCCACACTCGCCGCACAACTCTCGTTCGTAGAAGACTGGTACTGGGCGCAACGCACCGTACTTAATCTAACGTGGGAAGCCTATCGCAGCGAGCAAAATGCAAAAACTCTGATTATTCCAAGCGGCCCTGCCGATACCATTGAAACCATGAGTTTAAGTTTTGTTCAGCTTATTTTATCGGCTAAAAAAAGAGTCTGGATAGCCACACCATACTTTGTACCCGACTTAAACGTGATGGGTGCACTGGAACTAGCGGCACTAAAAGGCATCGACATTCGTATTTTATTGCCCGATAAAACAGACAATATAATCATAGCCCTAGCCACCCGCAGCTACGTCAGCGAATTGAGACAGCTAGGCATTACTTTCTTGCAATATCAGCCAGGCTTCATGCACCAAAAAACCATGCTGATTGATGATGATTTAAGCTACATTGGCAGTGCTAATTTAGATAATCGCTCATTGCGTATTAATTTTGAACTGAACGCGCTAATCGAATGCAAAGCACTGGCCACAGATGTTGAAACCATGTTGAAACACGATTTCAGTACCAGCATTAGCTACCCAAAAGAAAGCCATTTTTTCACAACGCTGGCGACAAAAGCGGCACGTCTATTTTCACCCATTTTATAAACCATAGGATACAATAGCGTTTTGCTAGCTTCCTTGTGAGTCGTCCATGTTATCGATTAGCCGTTTATTTCCCATCCTAGCCATCGTCGTTTCGTTACTTGCCTACTACGATCCGTCACCACTGATTGCCTGGAAAGCCTCGATCATTCCATTATTATCGATAGTCATGTTCTGCATGGGCCTGACCCTGAGAGTTGCCGACTTCAAACGCGTTTGGAATAACCCACAACCCATTGCTCTAGCCATCATCATACAATTTTCCATCATGCCTTTAGCCGCCATACTGCTGGCCAAAGCTTTTAACCTAACAGACGAATTTACAATAGGTATGCTCATTGTAGGAGCCTGCGCTGGCGGTACCGCGTCCAACGTAATGACCTACCTAGCTCGTGGCGATGTTGCACTCTCGGTTAGCATGACACTTGCGTCAACATTATGGGGCGTCTTTGCCACACCATGGATCATCAGCATGACCGCGGGAGAAATCATTCACGTAGACAGCATTAATATTCTTATAAGCGTGATTCAAATGGTATTGATTCCACTAACCGCAGGCATTCTAATCACCCACTACCAGCCAGCCTTTACCAACATGATCAATAAACACCTCGCCGATATCGCCAGCGGCTTTATTTTATTAATCATCGCCATCATCGTTGCACTGAATGCCGACGAAATTGCTACCGTCGGTTACGCCGTTTTTGCAGCCGTTGCCTTACACAACATTATCGGCCTAATCAGCGGCTACGCGGCAGGCAAACTGACCCGACAAACAGAAGTCACTTGCCGAACACTGGCCATCGAAATTGGAATGCAAAACTCAGGATTAGGCGTCGCCTTAGCATTAAAATATTTTGGCCCTATGGCCGCCTTACCAGGCGCTATCTTCAGCATCTGGCACAATATAAGCGGCTCACTTTTAGCAGGCTTATGGCGCTTTCAAACCGACATGAAAATTCGAGCGGCTGAACAACAGCAAAAAGGAAAAGTAAAAGCTTTTGACCCATCAAAGCAATAAAGGAAAAACTAAGTAAGATCTATTTAATGATTTTATTAAACAAGAAAGCCGACATTTAGTCGGCTTTCTTTTCCTCACTTCTTTACTATCATTGCTAATCACAAAGCTCCCCGCTTGCTCTCAAACTTAATCACTTCATACCCGTAATTTCGTTTAATTCTTAGCGATCAGTTCGCTAACAGGTATCTATTGAATATTGTCTTTTCTCATTCCTGCATATAAGAAACTTTTTAATTGCGCACTCTTCGAATCTATATATGTCGAGATCCCTGCGACTTTCTCTAGATATTGCAGAGCTGAAACGAAAAAACCCGAAGCACTTCTTTTAGAAATGCTTCGGGTTTTAGAATTAGTGGCGGTGAGGGAGAGAAACACCGCCAGAGATGCAAGTCATTGATTTATAAGTACTTTTTATTTAAAGACAGGTTCTTTGTACGTACTAATATATACAACACCTGAACATTATTCAACCAATGAGCTAATTAATACAGCTTACGGCCTGATCGATTAATTATGATCAAAAATAATCAAACTGTACAAGGTACCTTTGTGCTGTATCTATTCCCACGAATAACCATTATTCCTTAATATCCTTGCCATATCATTTAACACCTCATCACTTACTGCTTTGATGGCATTAGAATTAAAGCTTCTGTCCACTATAGAGCGCGCAATATAGGCATACTCTTCGATAATAACTTCCGTACTAAAAGAGTAGTTTTCGCGTTTCAATCCTCTTTTTAGCTCAAGAGTGGCATCATCCATATTAACTTTAAATGGAAGGCGCTCCATTTGAGGAAGCAACACCCCACCATTATAGGCCCTACTAATTTCATATTGATGCGGGATGGCGATATTAAAGCTAGCTATGTCAACTCCATTAGCCTTAGCATAATGAATTGTATTCAATGTTAATAATGTAGATGCCCATAGAGACGATTCATACACACGACTCGCACTAGGCATTCTAATATTATAATGCCCACTCTTAGGAAGATCGTCAGGCCTAGGCTGACCTGGATACCAAGAGAATTCTCCGCAGCAATCTCTTAGCAAGCACCTAGCCATTACAGAAGCATTAAAATCACCTTTAACATGACTACCTATCGAAACCATTAGAATTAGATCTGCAGAAAATGGAATCCATCGCTTTTTTTCCATTCCCAATAATGAAGCCTTCCTTGAAAGGTTTCTACCAAGTATGTCCGACACATCAGCATCAGGAAATTTCATCAATATGCCTAATGAAATTTCCGCTGCTGCAACATAATCACCAGAAATATATGCTTTAAGAGCCGACTTAAAATTATTAAAGCATGCTAGGTATAACTGATCGCCATAGTCAGTTCCTGTAACTTTTTGAATCCAACCCATACTCACTCCTTTATTTACCATCCAAACTATTATAAACAGACCACGCTTTCAATTTAATTGTTAGTTACAACTACTAAGATAAAATAATCATGTCAATTTAAATCCGTATGTCCCTTCACAGTAAGTCGGAGAGCCAAAAAAAGCCCACTTAATTACTAAACTAAGCGGGCTTAAATTAAACTAAATTATATGGCTGTAAGCGCCTATATCGAGCTGTAAGCCTTTATACAAGCCAACATATAGACTACTCAACCTATCGCACATTCTCAGATTTTCAGCACTTTCCATACGCTTCAACCTACTATATCACTTAGCCTCATAACATTGTTTCCATGCTCATCATTAGCCGCACTAAATCGATCAACAGTTCTTTGGTTAACGTTATCGCGCTTCCAAACCCTCCTTCTCGCCCCTCTGCGCCCTGCCATATCTCTAGCAAATCCTTGCTGCTTTAGCGTCTGTACAATCGAAGGCTGCGACAAGTTTAGATTTAACTTTTTAATATCCTCGATCGTGACTTCCGAGTTGCAATCCAAATAATCAACGACCTTACCGATTCTCTCTGCTTCATCATCAATGCTTTGAACACCAGACTTGCTGTTGGTTGTCAAACATACCTCAAAGCCTTCTTGGTTTTGGCCATTCTCCCTATCAACTTGCCCAAGGTAGCAATATAATTCAGCCACCCCACCCTCATTAAGCCAAGCATTAAAACGCTTAATAAAATCAGCAGTTTCTTGCTTGTTGTTCCTATGCATAATGAACTGCGGGACATAGTACCTTCTATCATCTTCCTCAATATAAATCGGGTATTTATCGTTACTTAAAATAACGATATTGGCATATATTTTTGCCTGCCGACTATCAACATGCTTTTCCGTAATTGTAATGAACTCATCCGTAACAAACTTTTTAAGTTTATCCGCAGAACTTTTCTTGTGACTATACGTTTCATCCAAGCAGCATACTGTACACGTCGCAACAGCCGCATTAAATTGCCCTGTAATCCGACCTAACGATGTATTCAGTACATTATGCTTACCTGCCAATTGCGATAGCACTGTATCGATTAAGTAACTTTTACCAGTACCTTGCCCACCACGTAACAAAGGGGCTGTCCGTATTTTATAAGCAGGCTGAATAACTGACCTAGCCATCCACCTAACCATATAATTACGCTCTGCCTCGATTGGAAATAATCGCGTCATATAATCATCAAACAACACAGGACAATTTACACTCCCACTAAAAGCATGGATGCTCTTATGCTCTGGTGCTTTATAAGTGTTCAAATCATAAAATCCTGTGCTCAAGCGCTTTAACTTTTTAACACTGCTAGGGTCATAAACTTTTTGTCGAATATGTGGCAATTGAAGTTTTAAATTTGGCAAAGACTTACTTACACCCCGCTTGAAATCCCTCTCTAGCATAGATGCACGCTTTAACAGATGCGACTCCGTCGATTTTATTGGTATATCGTCGGTAATGTCATGTAAAACGGGATTACCTAAGCTGTTCGGTATTAAAACGAACTCGGTTTTTAATTGCTCGATTGTACTATCGGAGTAGTTTTCTGTTTTTTCGCTGGAAGTCATTACGCTGACCCTCTCTGTTTTTATTATTATTATTTATCGCTTCAATTACTAAGCTTTGCGCTAGATAGCTAAGGGCAACACCCTCTAGCTGGTTCTCAATTACAAACGCTTTCAGTAATGCTTCGACTTTGTTGTTTAATCGGATACGCATTATTGCTTACCTCTAATGGCTGCCTTGATATTTAGTCAACATAAATCTAGGCATACACCAGTCAGTATAAAAACACACTTCGGCACACGTTTTAATCCAAACAAGTGTCTGTTAAAAACCGGCTACAACTATTGGTTTTACTGGGATTTTAGGCAGGCACACACTGCACACACTACTTTTTCGTTTATTTTAATTAATAGTACTAGGTAATG